>Ga0209066_10000673_pt1 | contig 49069 bp, 45 predicted proteins | sample All_14_2_FD_187198 | JGI IMG/M metagenome (GOLD analysis project Ga0209066, IMG submission 187198) | Freshwater microbial communities in response to fracking from Pennsylvania, USA - Allegheny Zone_MetaG_DW_15 (SPAdes) (version 2) ... | reverse complement strand
GATCGAGAACCTTTTTGCACTTGCTGCCTAGTTTTCAAAGACCAAACTCGCTTAACTCTCTTCGTTAAGCAACCCGATTAATCTATCCGATCCCCCGGGCTTTGTCAAATACTTTTTTGAAGTTTTTGACTTTTTTTGTGCCGCCTTTTCCGGAAATTCACAGTCGGGCAACACACAGATGCTTTCGCATCAAGGCTTGGCGAGTCAGTGACATCGTCATCAAGCCCGGCTGTTATACGTGGACGACCCATCTTTGTCAACATAATTTTTTTAATTTTTTGGGGCCCTGATGGGTTTGGTGACAAATGAAAACCTATAACCAATGCTAAACTCCTCATATACTATATATAAATGAAAAGGCTGACTCCTTCACGCCAGCCCCCTCATCTTCTATATATAACAGATAATCAATCAAAAGCCATGTCTGTCGTCCATTCTTTCCAGACATTACCCACCAGATCAGGGCCAGGTTTCAGGGTTTTCTTACCCGGCCTCCAACCCGAAGGTGTTGCCTGTGCCCCTTTGGATTCCCGGACCAACTGGAATGCCTGGACTTGGCGAAGGGTTTCATTGATATTTCTTCCCACAGGCGGTGTGAGAACCTCATAGCCCTGAATCACACCATCCGGATCGATAATGAACCGGCCTCGGGTTTCCACCCCAGCGTCCTCGTCATACACACCGTAGACTTTTCCAACACGCCCTCCTCCGTCAGACAACATGGGGAAAGGCACACCACCTTTGACCATGTTGGCCAGCTCGTGGTCATTCCACATCTTGTGAACGAACATGCTGTCGATACTCATGGAGAGCACTTCCACACCAAGCTTTTGATATTCGGGATACTTTTCAGCAACTGCTGAAATTTCGGTCGCTCAGACGAACGTGAAATCACCTGGATAAAAACAAAGAAGAACCCATTTTCCAAGATGGTCCGACAGTTTCACGTTGATGAATTTTCCGTTCTGGTACCCTGGAGCACTGAAATCTGGGGCTTTCTTACCGACCTGAATCATGGGAATGACCTCCTTTTTATCAATGGTGCGATCTAAAACTTTTTCTTCAACCTCTTCCCCCACCGGACCGCCTGTGGGTCGAGCGCAACCAGCGTTCAATTCCTCAGCCATAGGCTCTCCTTTCAAGTTTAATGACGCGGTTTATGGTTAGATCTGCTTTTAGACCAGGGACATGGTTTGAAGCGAATAAATCTGGCATCGACAATTCCTATAACATTATAGGATATGATTATAAAATCAAATAAAAAAAGCGGTCACACATTCGATGGTTTGGAAGGATTGAAAAATCGGCATGTTTTCATTACAGAAATCATTCGTTTCGTTTTTTAAAAAAAGGCAAAACGACTCCATTCAGACCCATCTGTGCGGCCATCCCGGTCATGCTGTAACGTTTGAAAAGACTCAGAATCGATATAGACGGACGTCAATTTCCCTTGGGGCGGGCAAGCTGGGTCAGTCTCCCGCGAAGAATGTCGAGCCTCTGGATCCTGAATGAACGGCGGCTTTCAGCAACAACGTCCAAAGGTTTCATATGAAATCCTTCATCCAGAATTGGTCTGATACCAGGAGCGAACCGTTCGAGGAAGAGTCCCACGTCTGTCCTGTCGGAAGATCCATCTGCCTTTGGAACCATCGTCGAAACATGATGTGTTGAATAAGATCCTTTATGCATATTCCTCCTTAAATCTAAGGGTTAAGTCACGATTTTCAGAATCCATCCCCAGCTTTCTTACAATGTCGGGTATATACCCATCCAACCCTGCCTGTTGCTAAGCCGCATACAATCCGACACAATCCGGGGTCAGGGCTTGATATCCTGCTGAACTGGCCGTCAGTCACACTGTCTTTGGAATCGGCACAGCGAATAAGGTAGCCGCTGTCCCTCCCGGCCTTTTCACGGGATGGTACTTCCTGTTTTCCCGGAACACCCCCGAAACCATTCTTCAACTTCTATAATAATATAATGATAGGTTTAACCGGCGGTCTTACCGCCTTGGGTAACAACTCTGAAAATAAATGCAGAAAGTATTTGGGTCATTATCACCTGAACGCCTTGGTTAAATCAACCCAAAAAATACCATCAGGAAATCGGGTTCCACAGAACAGGGGCCACAAGTCAAGGTATCGGCGGAGTGACAATGGCCACACGGAAGCCGAGGTTTACGTACTTGAGGCCCTGGGCCATACGCCGCCGCGCGGCCGTTCTGCACCGTCTGGCATCGAGATTGAAAGCACCGCCCCTGACAGCCCGCTCCATCACGTGACGGGGTGAAGCGGGAATGTTTCTCAGCGCTTTCCTGTAGGCATCCTCGTCAAAGTAATCGTCACACCACTCCATGACGTTGCCGCACATGTCGTAAAGTCCAAGACCGTTGGGTTTCTTCAGCCCCACCTCGCATGTGGAGTGATCGCTGTTATCTTTGTACCAGCAGGCATCTTCAATATCGTAGCCGCCAGCGTAAAGTTCGTCACGGCCGCCACTCCGGGCTGCGTATTCCCACTGTCCTTCCGTAGGCAAGCAGAAAAGTCCGCCTGCTTTGGGGTATTCGTTGAATTTCTGGAGGAAACGCTGAACATCATCCCAGGACACCTGTTCAACGGGATGTTCGGGCGTCTTGATGAAGTGGGACGGATTGCTGCCCATCACGGTTTTCCATTGGAACTGTGTCACCGGAAAACGTCCGACCCAGAAATCTTCCACCTGGACCTGATGGGCCGGTTTTTCATGGCTGTAGGCCAAAGGATCGTCGTCCCTGCATCCCATCATGAACGAGCCACCGGTGATCCTGACAAACTCCATTCCCGTGCGGGGCTCACGCCAAGTCTCTGTAGAAGCCCTTGAAACTCCCGAAACCGAAGAAGGCCTTTTCGATCCGGAACCGGAACCGAACCCGGAACTGGAATTTGAATCAGACTTGAAACCTGAGCTGGAACCCGTATCCGTGAGAATTTTGGAATTCACCGGAGCCATCTCGATGGTTTCGGACAGCTCTTCTCGTTCTGGAGCCGGTTGACTTGCACGACGTCTTCCACGGAAAGGAAGAATTTTGGCCGGCGTGATGGAATCTCCTTCAATCTGTTCGATCCGGTCTATGATTTCTGCGAAACTTCCAGGTCTTTCTTCCGGTTCGAAAGTCAGGCATTGGAGAATCAGGTCGTGGATGGCCACAGGAATTCCCGGGTTGTCGTAGTGTGTCCCTTTGTCCCTGATCAGCCGGATCCTTTCGATGAAGTCCTCACTCTCGTAAGGAAGCTGGCCTTCCCAGATATAGTAGGCCACAAGACCGTAGGAGTATACTGCCGAAAAAAGTGTGGGCCGATCCCCTTTGAGGACCAGTTCGGGGGCAGACCAGTTGGGCGTAAACTGGGCGTTGGTGATGGTAGAAACGCTGCTCAATCGCTTCAATCCTCCCAAATCCCCGATCATCAGACGATTGTCCTCGCTGAGAAGAAGGTTGGAGGGTTTGAAATCGGTCAGGAGAAAACTACTCCGGGTGCTGCGGGACAAACGGTCCAGGACCCGGGCCAGGGATTTCATGTAATGAATGGCTTCCCCACTGGAAATGGGAAAACGGTCGATCACGTAATCCTGGAGATTGGTGGGACAAAGCTCCATGAGAATCACCAGGTGAGCTTCGGCCTCTTTTCTGGACACGTGTTTGTCCACCAGGTGGAAATCGTAGACCGCGATGACCCCGTCACCCTTGATGGTTTCGTAGTACTCCCTCACGGCGTGAAAGTCCTGGGAAACTTTGGTATCCAGGTCGGTTTCCGTCTTGTAAAGCCGGGATCGTTCCACACGGATCGGAACGATTTTCACCGCCCTTTCCTTGAAAGGGTCTTTAACCCTGTATACAGTCCCGTGAATCCCTTCACCAATTTTATCGATAATATCGTAGGTTGGAAGGCATTTCGCGATAAGCTCCTTCATCCACACTCCCTGTCCCGCACCCGTTCCTTCTCTTAAACTGTTATGCCATGATTTCCGCGATGATAAAGCTGGTGTTGTCCTTGAGCCTGTTTTTTCTCAAGGCCCGGACAAGAGTGTCCACGTCACCCACCGGATCGGTTTTAAGAGATTCGAGGATCTCCTTTTCCCTGATGATGTCACTGACCCCGTCGGAGCAGACCAGATAAACCGCCCTGCCCGGGATGTTTTCTTCGAAAATATGGAGGTCGTAACGGTTCACAGCCTTGATAAAGGCGGGGCCGATACCGAAGTTCACCACATTCCTGTAAGGATGACTGAAGGCGTCGTCTTCGTCGATCAATCCCTTGTCCACCAGATCCTGAACCAGGGAATGGTCCCTGGAAACACAGGTGATATCTCTTGCCCCGATTCGGTAAACCCGGCTGTCTCCCGCGTTGAACACCAGGACACGACCGGCCTTCACAAGGATTCCGGCCAGCGTAGTGCCGCTCCCCCGGGGAAGCTCATCCACGGACCTGCTCTGGATTCCATGGATGAGGGACAAAAGACCGTTTCCGGAAAAATCCACGCGAGCCCCCATATCGTTCAGTCTGTCACAGACAAAACGGCTGGCCTCTTCTCCGGCGTCATGGCCCCCCATGCCATCACACACCGCCAGGAGAAGAACGTCCGATTCATAAGACGCATTCTTCGTCAGACTTTCTTCCTGAAACACTCGGTTTTCAACAAGAATGCAGTCCTCCTGTCCGGATCGCGGTCCTACATCCATCACGCATACGTATCTGCACTTCATTATGGGCGTCCTTGGAAAGGTGAAGACATCACCGTTTGACTAGACCGGCGGCAATCATGGCCGGCCTGCTGCATCCGGAGTCCCCGCTCTCCGGCGCATTAATCTGTTTAAAGTGACACCTTTTTCTGATATACGGAGATTACATAGGCTTATGGCAAGATACAAGTTTTATTTTTTAACCGGCAAAAAAACATAACCCTGGACAATTCGCCATGCACCGGCACAGCAACAGACAAGAAGAAGGGGATTTCAACGATCCCCAAGACGAAAAAAGCAGAACCCGGATCAAGAACGAAGACCGTGAGCTCCAGAAGCTCGGGGAACGGCTGATCACCCTGAACCAGGCCCAGCTCTCCGCCATCGACATCCCCCAGGAACTCAAGGACGCGGTAGCCGACGCACGGGGCATCCGTTCCCATCAGGCCAGACGCCGTCAGATCCAGTTTATCGGCGTCCTGATGAGGTCCATGGACACCACGCCTGTCACGAGAGCCTTCGAACTTCTCGAGGCCGGTGTATCGATCCGGAAGAAAAAACCGTCCGAGGCTCCGGTTTGGCTGGAACGCCTTGTTGCCGGGGATGACCTGGCGCTGGACGATGTGGCCCGGGCCTGCCCCGACACCGACCGCCAGAAACTCCGCCAGTTGACGCGAAACGCCAGGAAATCGGCCGGCACCCCGGCCGCCGCGAAATCTGTGAACCACCTGAAACGCTACCTCGAAGAGCTGGCATCTTCCAGCACACCCGACATATCAAAGGAGAACCAGCCATGAAGGCGTCCCAGCTAAAAAAGGGAAACGTGGTCAGCATTAACGGGGCACCTTTCCGTGTCCGCGATATCGAGGTCTCATCTCCCACAGCCAGGGGAGGCAACACGATCTACCGTGTGAAGTTTTCCGGAGTCGCCAACGGCCAGAATCTGGATCAGTCATTCAAGGGTAACGACAGCCTGGAAGAACTGGTTCTTGACCGGAGAGCGATCACGTTTTTATACAACGATCCCGACAACTACCATTTCATGGACAGCGACAGCTTCGAGCAGTACAGCATATCTCCTTCGATGATCGAAGATCAGAAGGACTACCTGGTGGAAAACATGGAGGGGATTTCCGCTCTGCTGCTGGACGGGAAAGTGGTGGCCATCGAGATCCCTGCGGCCGTGGATCTCGAGATCATCGAAACGGCGCCCATGATCAAGGGAGCAACGGCCACCAGCCGGAGCAAACCGGCGACTTTGAGCAACGGTCACGTGGTGCAGGTTCCGGAGTACATGGCCCCGGGTGACTGGGTGAGGGTCAATACGGAAAACGGGAAATTTATCTCCCGGTCCAAATAGAGTGACGAGCGGTTCAGTGGCCGACAAGGGGGGAGTCGATTTCCACCCGGTTCCGGCCTGAATCCTTGGCCCTGTAAAGAGCGATGTCGGCCCGGGTGATCAGGTGCTCGGGCTGGGTCTGGATATCCGGGACACAGGAGGCGATGCCAAAGCTCAACGTGGTTTTGATCTCCACGTTGCCGAACATCACCGTATGTTCCATCACCTGTTTTCTGAGAGCTTCGACCATCTGAAACGCGTCATCGTCATCCAGGCCCGACAGAAGGACCACGAATTCCTCCCCGCCGAACCTCGCCACGATGTCCGTATCCCGTTTGAACTTGTTCCTCAGCAGACGGGCCAGGCTGACCAGGTAAGCGTCTCCCGCCATGTGCCCCAAGGTGTCGTTTACCTTTTTGAAATAATCGATGTCACAGATCATCACGGTAAGGGATGTCTTGTCCCTGCTCGAACGTTTCCACTCAAAATCGAAAATCTCGTTGAAATACCGACGGTTGTAGAGGCCGGTCAAGGGGTCTGTATGGCTGAGGCGCCTGAGCTCCACGGTTTTCTCCTCGAGCTTGGTCTCGTTTTCCAGAGCGTCCCAGTATTCCCGGCTTCCACGAAGCGCGAGGAGAATCAGGTAGATGGAAAAAAGCACCACCATCAGAACAAGACTGGGATTGTCCCCTTTGCAGCTCATCAGAACCACAGCAGGCATAAGCATCAAAAGGTTGAAAACGATGGCCAGGAGCCTGTGGGGAATGAAGGCCACCACGCCACCCGAACTGAGCCCTGCGGTACAGATCGCCATAAGAAGCTTGGCCGTGTGTTCGTTGTCCTGGTACATGGTGTAGGCGAACGCGCCTCCCCAGGTCGAGGACGTGGCGAGCACAAGAAAAACGAAAAGGTCCCGGTTCAGGGATTCGCTGAACGATTCCAGGGTTTTGAAAAACGAAAGATGGCAAATCCGGAGGATGCAGATTCCATTCAACAGGTAGAAAAACGACCATGAAAAAACAGGATTCCGCAGATGGTAGTCTTTTTCGAACACGATGATGATTGTCAGAATCATATAAATCAAGATCCCGATGGACGACCGTGTTTTAAGATCGTTAAGAACCCTCCTGTTCATGATATTGCGTTTCATGGATTCTTTACTGTTCCCTGTCTTTAGCATCACCGCAAGCCGGAACGCGGCAGTTGAAAAAAAGCTTGAAGTCCCTTGGTAAGTCTGAGATGAAAAAGATCATCCCATTCCGTTTTTCCACAGACCAGCCGCCCCCGGGCGGAAAGGAAACCGATCCATGAAAACTGTCAAAAAAGGACCGTTCGAATACATCACGGCCGCTTATCCTTCCGAACAGGCCCGCCCCGACCTGTTGTTCATCCACGGAGCCACCCTTTCCAAAGAATTGTGGAAAGCACAGGTCGAAGGGCTCAAAGACGTGGCCAGCACCCTGGCACTGGACCTTCCTGGCCACGGAGGAAGCCAGGGCCCCGGACGCAGCACCATCGAAGGTTACGCGGCAGACGTGTTCCGGTTTATCGATGACGCCGGCATCCATCAGGACAACCTGATACTCTGCGGCATGAGCATGGGCGGGGCCATCGTCCAGCAACTCTTGATCGACCATCCTGGCCGGTTCAAGGCTGCCGTCCTGATCAACACCGGGGCGAGACTGAAAGTTCTGCCCGCCGTGTTCCAGGCGGCCCGGGACGACTACAAAGCCTTTATACGGTCCATGCCCGCTTTTTCCCTGTCGCCCCAGACCGATGCAACCCCGTTCGAAGAGTTCATCGTCAGCCTGGCCGACGGCTGCGATGCCGACACGGCCATCGGAGATTTCGAGGCCTGCAACCGCTTCGACGTGATGGAGAAGGTATCCGGCATCTCTTGTCCCGTCCTGGTCTGTTCCGCGGAACACGATGTTTCCACCCCTGTCAAATACGGCCTGTGGCTGAAAGACCACCTGCCATCGGCCACGTACACCCTGATCACCGGTTCGGGCCACCTGTCCATGATCGAAAAACCGGAGGCGTTGAACGACGCCATACGTGCTTTTCTGTCAGGGTTGAGCCGGGCGTAAGCCCGGCCGAGATGGGTTCAGTAGCAGTGCTCCGGCCCGGGGAAAGACCCGTTCTGAACCTCGGAGATAAAATCCTTCACGCCTTTCTGGATGTTCTCACCCAGATTGGCGTACTTTTTCACGAATTTCGGAATGTGCCCCATGTTGATGCCCAGCATGTCGTGCATCACGATCACCTGGCCGTCACAGTCGGGACCGGCTCCGATTCCGATGGTAGGGATCTTCAGCTCACGGGTGATGGCCTGGGCAATGGCAGAAGGAATTCCCTCCAGAACCACGGAAAAAGCCCCGGCCGCTTCCACGGCCTTGGCGTCGTTCATCAGCCTGTCTTCGTCTCTCTGGACTTTGAATCCACCCATCTGGTGAACAGACTGGGGAGTCAGGCCGATATGGGCCTGGACTGGAATCCCGGCCTGGGCCATGGCGCGAATGCACTCACACACCGAAGCGCCGCCTTCCAGCTTCACGGCCGACGCCCCGGTTTCCTTCAGAAACCGGCCTGCGTTTCTCACCGCTTCCGCCACGCTGATCTGGTATGACATGAAAGGCATATCCCCGATGACCATGGCTCTCTTGCAGGCACCTGCCACAATCCGGGTATGGTAAAGCATCTCCTCCATGGTCACGTGAAGGGTGCTCGACCCACCCTGAACCACCATGCCCAGCGAGTCACCCACGAGAATCGAGTCGATACCGGCTTCGTCGAACAACCGGGCAAAGGGAGCGTCATAAGCTGTGATGGACGTGATTTTAACTCCGTCCTTTTTCATTTTTGCAAAGGTTGATGTTGTCACTTTGGCTGTCATGGCCCATCCTTTTTATGAGTGTCTTGAACTGGTTTCCACCATTCCGCCAGATCACGGCCTGCTCCGGCGGCGTTTCATACCGTACAGATCGGCTATACTAACAAACTTCAAGGACCCAGGAAAACCTTTTTTCAGCATCTTTTGTCAACCATGGGTTCAAGGCGGCCCTTGAAACGTTGGGTCCGCCGTTCTTGCGTCTTACCCTGACGACAGGTAAAAACGGCCATGCGTCATGATTGGAACCTATTTTAATTCAAGCAGTTGAATCGAGCGCACTTCTGACGCTGGTCACCAGGTCACGCATGTTGACCGGCTTGCTCAACACCGCCCTGAGCCTCATAGCGCGGATTTTCTCACCGGTGATGTCCTCGTTGTAACCGGTGCAGAGGATCACGGGGATACCGGGCCGGAGCCCGAAAATCTCCCGGGTGAGCTGCTCCCCGGTCATGTGGGGCATGGACATGTCGGTGATGACGATGTCAAACCTGTCCGGGCAGGCGGAGAAGTGTTCCAGGGCTTCCAGAGGATTGCTGAAACTGTCCACGGTGTAGCCGAATTTTTCCAGGATACCCCGGACGATGTCTCCCAGGGCTTTTTCGTCATCCACAAAAAGAATGTGTTCCTGGTTCCCCAGGGGCAGATCGGGAAGGACACGGGCTTCTTTCGACGGGGCCTCGGCCAGTGCGGGAAAGTGAACACGGAAGCAGGTCCCTTTCCCCGGCTCGCTGTCCACCAGGATTTCCCCGCCATGGCTTTTCACCAGCCCGTGAACCACGGCAAGCCCCATGCCCGTTCCCTTGCCCGTTTCCTTGGTGGTGAAATAGGGAAGGAACACCTGATCAATCAGGTTGGACGGAATTCCTTCGCCCGTATCTTTCACCGTGAGACAGACGTAATCCCCGTCGACCATTCCCACCGGCAGTTCGGGCAGGGCTCCGCTCTTGCTGAACCGGGCCAGGTCCACCTCGAGAACACCGCCACCCTTGGTTTCCATGGCGTGGTAGGCGTTTGTGCAAAGGTTGATCACAATCTGGTGGATCTGGGTGGGGTTGGATAAAACCATGGGAAGGTTTTCTTCTTCCCTGTACCTGATTTCGATGAACTTTGGAATGGACGCCCTAAGAAGGTTCACGGCTTCCTTGACCACGAAGGTGATCTGGTTCGGCTCCTTGCTGTCCTCGGATTTCCTGCTGAAGTTGAGGAGCTGCCGGACCACGTCCTTGGCCCTGTGACTTGCCGTCATGATTTCCTGGAGATGGTCGTAGGCCGGACTGGCATCGGGTATCCACTCCAGGGACAGCTCGGAGTTCCCCAGAATGATCCCGAGGATATTATTGAAATCATGGGCGATACCTCCAGCCAGGGTGCCGATGGCTTCCATTTTATGGGAGTGTTTCAGCTGTTCTTCCAGCCGTTTCAACTCGGTGATGTCCTGGGTGGTCGAAGAATAGAACAGGGGGTTGCCGTCTCTGTCCGTAATCAGGTTGGCGTTCATCAGGACGGGAAACACCGTTCCGTCCTTTTTCACGTACTCGATCACCTCCGCCGATATCTGGCTTTTATCCTGAAGCATCCGGCCAATCAGGGCCAGCCGGTCCATCTGGCCTTCATGATGAAAGGAAAAGGCGTGTTTTCCCAGAATTTCCCCGACCGTGTACCCGAGCATGGAGGCAAAGCATTCGTTGGCGTAAATCAGGGTTCCCTCGGTATCGAAAATGGACGCCCCGTAATTGGCCTTGTCCGTCATGGTCTTGAACTTGGTCATCTCGTTTTCGTAAAGGCGCCTGTCCGTGGTGTCGATCACGATGCAGCAGATGGTGGTCCCTTCTTCGGACATCACCGGCTTTGAAAACATCTGGATCCATTTTTCCAGGCCCTGCCGGGTAAGGATTCTCAGCTCCGCCGTTTCTCCGGAGCCTTTGAGGTTGGCCCTGTAAAGACGGTCGGCCAGATGCCTGTCTTCCGGGTGAAACAGACGGAGAAATTTTTCGTTTTCAATGTCCATGAATTCGTCGAGAGTGTATCCGATAATTTTTAGCAGTCCCTCGTTGGCGAAGATCACGCTTCCGTCCCGAACCATGCAGACTCCGATCAGGGCCTGTTCCGCAAAGGTCCTGAACTTCCGTTCGCTGTCCCTGAGCTCCCTTTCCACACGTTTCTGTTCTTCCGTAAAGTAGTTCACCGCCTGGCGCAGATGGTCGATGGTGGTGACCACCTCGTCCAGTTCGTCTTTTGATCCTCCGGACCGTTTCTTTCGGTTCAGGGAAAGGGGGGTGTCGAAGTTCGTCACGTTGACCGAGCCCATGTATCCGGCCAGGGCGATCAGGTGACGCGTCACCAGCTGGTGGATAATGAAAAGAATGAAAAAGGACGCGACAATCACCTTGACAGTCTGGGAGGCGAGAATCAGCGCGGTCCTTTTGTAGAGCCGGCTGTAGACTCCATCGAGACCGGCTTCCACGTAAAGGGTCCCGATCATCCGGTGAATGGGTCCCCGCTCATAAAACATCGGGTAGGTCCGGAATTTCTTGCGGTGTGACGTTTCCTTTATTCCTGAGCTGAAACGGGTCTTGCCCCCCTCCCTTATCTCAATATAGACAATATCCTTGAAACTCAACGCGTTGTTGAGCTGGGCCTTGATCTGCTCCTCGTTGAGCTCCCAGAAGCTGACGGTCAGGTTCCCCAGATGGCTTTTGCCGATCTGATCAAGCTGGAAGTCCACAAACGCCTTGTCCTGCCTGAATTCGAAAGCCAGCTGCACCGCCGTGTCGATCACGGTGATCACGGCGCCAAACAGAAGAATGGCCAGAAGCTGCTTCCGTGCAAGGGGGCTTTTCAGAGCTTTTTTGATGTTTTCCATGGTCCTCGGGTCAATCCGCTTTTTTTTCCACTACATATCCCTGTTGACCCCGACATGTCAAACAGCTTGTCCTGATTTATTCAAAAGGAACACCCCTTTGATGGCAATATGATTTGCCGCCATGAAAATAAATACCCATTCAACTGGAATCTTTTTTTCGGGCATGGATTATGCTAACGTCTACCCATCGTTCATCCGTGATGGAAAGAGCCGTAGAGGGTCTCACGGTGCGTCGTCCGCACCGGCCGTCCAATCCCGATTCCCTGAATAACGCGGGGCGACCGCTCGCCCACATCTCATCGTTCGCTCGACACGCGAGGAGGACACATGACTGACACGAACACACACCCCACCGGCCTTCGGGACGTCACCATCGCGGACACCATGATCAGCGACGTGGATGGAAACGCGGGAAAACTGGTGTACCGCGGCTACCTGGTCAACGATCTGGCAGAGAAAGCCTCCTACGAAGAAGTGAGCTATCTCCTTCTTTACGAGAAACTGCCCAACAGATCGGAACTGGCCATCCTCAAAAAGAAGCTCCACGACATGAGCCATCTTCCCGACGCCGTGGTCAACGCCATGAAGACCTTTCCCAAGGATGCCCTTCCCATGGACGTGCTCCAAAGCGTCATCCCCATGCTCGCCCACCACGACCCGAAAGTCGGCAGGCACCCTTCCCGTGAGGCCTCCCTTGACACGGCGATCAATATCATCGCCAAAACCTCGGCCGTGGTCGGCGCCTGGGAAAGGGTCCGAAAAGGGCTGAGTCCGGTTCAGAGCGCCTCCGACCTGTCCCACGCCGGGAATTTCCTCTACATGCTCACCGGGAAAAAACCGGACCGGAACGTGGCCCGTTTTTTCGACACGGTACTGGTCCTCCACGCCGAACACTCGTTCAACGCCTCCACCTTCACGGCTCGTGAAGTGGCCTCCACCCGGGCCCACATGTACGCCGCCGTGTCCGCCGCCGTGGGGTCCCTTTCGGGCGACCTTCATGGAGGAGCCACCACCCGGGTCATGGACATGCTGAAGAAGATCGGAAGTCTTGACAAGGTGGAAGCGTTTGTGGAGGCCGAGCTGAAGGCCGGCAACAAAATCCCCGGCATGGGCCGGAAAGTTTACACGATGGACGATCCGCGGGCCCTGATCATCGCCCCCATGGCCCGGCTCATGGGGGAGATCGCCGGTGAAACACGCTGGTACACCCTGGCGGCCAACCTGGAAAGAACCGCCAAGGACGCGTTCAAAAAAGAAAAGAATGTGGAAATTTTCGTGAATCTCGATTTCTACAGCAGTCTTCTCTACCATGCCTTGGGCATTCCCCAGGACCTTTTCACCCCGGTTTTCGCCGTATCCCGTGTGGCCGGCTGGACCGCCCATGTCATCGAAGAGCAGTTCCCCCGAGATTCCCGGAAACCGGTGCTGTACCGTCCGGAATCCGATTACAGGAGCCGATACTGCGGGCCGGACTGCTGCAAATACGAGGACATCGACGCCCGCTGAAAAACCACGCAATAAACCCTTGACCGGCCCCACTTTTTTTCTGTATATTTCATTTCGATGTTTAGCTAAATATAAATTAAACACCCGAGGACATTCCATGAACCAGGTTCTTTCTATCACCAAAGCTTTGTCAGACGGCAACCGGCTCCGGATCCTCATGGCCCTGTCAGCCCATTCGGAATTGTGCGCCTGCCAGATCACCGAGCTTCTGGCCGTCACAGGGGCCACAGTGTCCCGGCATCTGTCGATCCTGACCCATGCTGGACTGATCACCAGCCGGAAAGACGGGCGCTGGATCAATTTCCGCCTGGCTGAACGGCCGGACCTTGCCACCCTTCTCTCCTGGCTGAAAACCAGCCTGGAGCCGACCGAACAGACCCATTCGGACCGGACAGCCCTTTCAGAGATTGTGGCCCAGGACCCGGAAGACATCTGCCGCAAACAAAGGGGTGACGCCTGCTGCCCGGTAAAACCCGCTCAACAGAAACCATGAAAAGGAAAACCATGACACAGAAACTCCGCATTCTCTTTCTCTGCACCGGCAACTCCTGCCGGAGCCAGATGGCCGAGGGTTGGACCCGCCATCTGAAAAACAACGACATCGAGGCCTGGTCCGCCGGCATCGAAACCCACGGCCTGAACCCGTTCGCCGTCCAGGTCATGGCGGAACAGGGCGTGGACATTTCAACCCACCGGTCCAAACTCCTGTCCGATCTGGACGGCATGACCTTTGACGCGGTGGTCACGGTCTGCGATCACGCCCAGGAAAGCTGTCCGTTCTTTCCTGGGCAGACACGGCGCATCCACCACAGCTTCGAAGATCCGCCCCGACTGGCCGAAGGAAAAGAGGGAGAAGAACGGCTGGACTGCTACCGGAAGGTCCGGGACAAGATCCGTGATTTCGTCGAGCGCCTGCCGGGCATCCTGAACTTTGAAGACCAAAGGGGAAAAAGTCTATGAACAACCGTACAGATACCAGCAATCCGGGAGTCGCCGGCCGCCTCTCTTTTCTGGACCGTTACCTGACCTTGTGGATTTTCTCCGCCATGGCTCTGGGGATCGGACTGGGCCGGTTTCTGCCCGGCGTCGTTCCCTTCATCAACCAGTTCAACGTGGGCACCACCTCCGTTCCCATCGCCATCGGCCTGATCCTGATGATGTACCCGCCCCTGGCCAAGGTCCGTTACGAAGACATGGGGCCTGTTTTCAGAAACACCCGGGTTCTCACCCTGTCCCTTGTCCAGAACTGGATCATCGGCCCCATCCTGATGTTCGCCCTGGCCGTGCTGTTTCTCCACGACAAGCCCGAATACATGGTGGGCCTGATCATGATCGGCCTGGCCCGCTGTATCGCCATGGTCATCGTGTGGAACGACCTGGCCGGCGGGGACTCGGAGTACTGCGCGGGCCTTGTGGCGTTGAACTCGGTGTTCCAGGTGTTCCTGTACTCGATCTACGCCTGGGTGTTCATCACCGTCCTTCCCACCTGGTTCGGCCTCGAAGGGATGGCCGTAAACATCACCGTGGGGGAAATCGCCATAAGCGTGTTCATCTACCTGGGCATCCCCTTCATCGCCGGAATTCTCACCCGGGCAAGCCTGATCCGTGCCAAGGGAAAGACCTGGTATCACGACACGTTTATCCCGAAAATCAGTCCTCTGACCCTCATCGCCCTTCTGTTCACCATCGTGGTGATGTTCTCCCTCAAAGGGGAGATGATCGTGGAACTGCCCCTGGACGTGGTCCGCATCGCCGTTCCCCTTCTGATCTATTTCGTTGTGATGTTCTTCGTATCCTTTTTCATGTCAAAAAAAGTGGGGGCCAGTTACGGACAGGCCACCACCTTGTCCTTCACCGCCGCCTCGAACAATTTTGAGCTGGCCATCGCCGTGGCCGTGGCCACCTTTGGCATCAACCACGGCGGAGCCCTGGCGGCCGTCATCGGCCCTCTGGTGGAGGTCCCGGTTCTCATCGGACTGGTCAACGTGGCCCTGTGGCTGAAGAAATCTTACGACCCTGACCGTTCCTGAATCTTCATCCAGGAAAAAGCATTGAAGGAAACGTGGATTTGATATAATTTCGAGCCTGGACTTCCCACATCGGTTGTGGTTCAAATGTCTGAATAAACGCTAAAATTAACCCTTCAGGACACAGGCTCGTTCATGAAAGAAATCCTGTTCGCGTTTGGCTTGACCGTGTTTGCCGGCATGGCCACGGGCATCGGCAGCATCATCGCCTTCACGGCGAAACGCACCGACTACCGTTTCCTGTCCGTGGCCACCGGTTTCTCGGGCGGCGTAATGCTCTATGTTTCGTTCGTCGAAATCTATTTCAAGGGCGTCGACATGCTGGCCGGTCATTACGGAGAATTCTGGAGCCACTGGATCAACGCCGGTTCCTTCTTCAGCGGCATGCTGGTCATCGCCTTCATCGACAACGTGATCCCATCGGGCAGCAACCCCCATGAAACCCACACCGAAGCCGAGACCATGCCCCTGCACGATCCAGACGCCCCGGTGCCCGACTTCGAACCCTGTCCCCAGGTGGCGGAACGGCCCACCCCCATGGACAGCGAAAGCATCCAGCAACGAAAACTGCTGCGCATGGGACTGTTCACGGCCCTGGCCATCGCCATCCACAACTTTCCCGAAGGCCTTGCCACCTTTCTGGCCGTACTGGACAACCCCTCGGTGGGTGTGGCCATCGCCATCGCCATCGCCCTTCATAACATCCCCGAGGGCATCAGCGTGTCGGTGCCGATATTTTACGCCACAGGCGACAGGAAAAAAGCCTTTTTCTACTCTGTCCTGAGCGGCCTGTCCGAACCGGTGGGGGCCGCCGTGGCCTACCTTCTCCTGCTCCTTGTCACCGGCGGAAAAGGCGGAGCCCTTCCCTCCCACATGATGGGACTTCTGTTCGGAGGGGTGGCAGGCACCATGGTCTACATCAGTCTTGACGAACTTTTGCCCACAAGCCGGGCGTACGGCAAGGGGCACGACAGCCTGATCGGCCTGATCGCCGGCATGCTGGTCATGGCCCTGAGCCTTTTGTTGATGAAATAAGCCCTTAATTAAACCTTTGATAAACGGAAAATCCAGACCATGAACACGGACACCCTGCTCCTCATCGCCTATGTCACAGGGGCCCTATGTTTTTCCTTTGCCTGTTCCATAGCCGAAGCGGTTCTCCTCAGTGTCACCCCTTCCTACATCGAGGGGCTGAAAAACAAAAAACCGGGACGGGCAGCCCTCCTGAAACGTTTGAAGCAGGATTATCTGGACCGTTCCCTGGCCGCCATTTTGACCCTGAACACCATCGCCCACACGGTCGGCGCCATCATGGCCGGAGCCAAGGCCGCCGTGGTATTCGGCGACACCTGGTTCGGCGTGTTTTCGGCGGTGATGACCCTCCTGATCCTTTTCCTGTCAGAGATCGTGCCGAAAACCATCGGCGCCGTGTACTGGCCGAAACTCACGGGAATCACGGCCCACTTCGTCCATCTTCTGATCGTCACCCTGTTTCCCATCGTGTGGATCTCGGAAAAGCTGACCCAGGTCATCTCAGGTAAAGGCGGCGTCCACCACGCAAGCCGTGACGAACTCATCGCCATGGCCACCCTGGGCCAGCAGTCCGGATTTATCGATGATAACGAATACCGGATCATCCAGAGCCTTCTCCGGTTCAACACCATGACGGTCACCGATGTCATGACCCCCCGAACCGTGATTTCCGCCCTTCCGGAAGACATGAAAGTCAAGGACGCCATGGGCTTTGTCCAGAAACATCCGTTTTCCCGGATACCTTTGTACCAGACCAACCTGGATGACATCAGCGGATTCGTCTTAAGATACGAAATCCTCCTGAACATGGCCCTTGACCGCCATGACAAACCCCTGAAATCCTTCATGCGGGAGATCCTGGTCGTTCACCAGAAAACCCCGGCGGCGACCTTGCTGAAACGCCTTATCAAAGAACGCCAGCATATCGTGGTGATCATCGACGAACATGGAGGAACAAGCGGAATCGTCACCCTGGAAGATTTGATCGAAACCCTGATCGGCATGGAAATCATGGATGAAATCGAGAAAATCGAGGACATGCGCCTTTTGGCGCGAAAGCTGTGGCAGGACCGGGCCAGGGCCCTGGGAATCGAGGATATCCCCGGCCCCGGCCATTCGACAGAATCCTGATTCCCAAAGATGTCCGCAGGCCATCTGTCATGGGCGCGGCCCACGACAAGCCTTTCAAGATGAAGGTTCTATGAAACGCCCAAGACCAGGGTCCATGGAAACCAGCCTCTCGGCCGTATCCGAAAAAGGGTCGATCAGGGTGAAATCCTGGAACTCGAAACCCGGGGCCACCGAACAGCCCACGAGAACGGTTCCCGAAAGGGGTTCCGCCGCCTGCCAGACCCCTGCGGGCACCACATGGCAGAACCGGTTTTCCGCCACGGAGAGAACCACACTCCGGGGAGGCACCAGACTCCCGTCCCATGTGTAAAGAACGACCCCTTCCCCCTGGTACAGGTTCCAGACCTCATCGGCGTCCACACGGTGAAACCGGCTGAATTCTCCTTTTTCCAGGGAAAAATAGATGTGGGTCAGGGCCGACCGTCTCGTTCCGTCCTCCCGTGCCACCTGCCGCTCTGACCGGAACACTTCCCGGAACCTTCCGCCTTCCGGATGTTTCATAAGATCAACGGGTTTCATACGCCCTCCAAGGCTATTCCAGTTCAATAATTTTTTTATTCCTCGTCTCCATGCCCCAATCACCCGTCTACCCGACCGTCATCCCCGGCAACACGCAGGGGATCGAGCCGGTAGTTGCCTGCGACGAAATTTTCCGCCACCCAGACCACGCTTTTCTCCGAGGTCATCAGCATGTCCATCTGGCGGGTGAAAATGAGAAGGCGGCCCAGGATGTCCAGCTTTTCCGCGATATAGGCACAGGGGTATTTCTGTATCCGGGCGTCCACCTTGTCGGACACCACGTCCACCTTGAACCCCTCCCGCTCCAGAATCAGCGAGATGGCCTTGACCCGCCGGATCCGTTTCACCTTGTCGGCGGCTCCGCCCTTGAAGGAAAAGGTGATGTAGTTCTTGTTCACCGTCTCTCCGCAGTAGGCGTCCACCACGCTGTAATGGTAGCCCACCCGGGAACTGAAATTCAGGTATTTGTCGGCGATGATGGCGTAGCTCCTGTCCCCGAACCGTTCTCCCACATGGCCCGGTGAAAGGGCCTGCTCCCGCATCACCGACATGAGACCGCTGAAATTGACAGGTCTCGGCCCCATGGCCAGGATGTCTTTGTGGAGCATTCCGTCCAGGAGCGCTTTGAACGGCACGGACACGACCCGGTCCACCCCCACCATGGTTCCTGCATGGGCGTTTTCCTCCAGGCCCCCGCCCAGGTCGATCATGTGAAGATCCATGGGCAGGGGGGCTTTCAGCTTCAGGGAGCTTCCCTGGTACTTGGAGGCGATGTCGCTGACCCGGAACATCTCACTGTAGGAATGTTCATGGCAGAACCGGGCGATGTCGTGGAGGGTCCGGCACCTTGACGGAGTGAACCGGGGGGAACGCGGGTTCACCAGGTAAAGTGGGTTGACGTGGTCCGACACCCGTTTCAGGAAGTCGTGGACCGGGGTGTCCTTCATATAGGCGTCCGCGGATCGCACCGCCTGGATCAGGGCCTCCACCGATCCCTGGTAAACCCTTCCCGAATAGGCGTCCACCGTGATATCGGTCCCGTCGGCGATCCGATGCATGGCCTCCCGGGCTCCGATGAGGGTGGGCACGTCGAACTCCCGGGCAATGGCCGCCATGTGTCCACTGACGCTTCCGGCCTCCACCACGATGGCAGAGGCTTTTTTCATCACCACCACGTACTCGGGAGAACTGTGGTGAGCGATGAGAACGCCCCCCTGGGGAAAACGGGGCAGGTCATCGGTGGAATGGACGTGAAAGGCCAGGCCTTTGCCGATGCCCTGGCAGGCGATGTCGCTTTCCTCGACCAGGACCGGATAACCTGAAACCGGGGCGGCCTTGTGGGTTTTCACACTCTGGGCCGTAATCCTCAGGGGGCGGGACTGGACGATGACGATCCGGCCCTCAGGTGACAGGGCCCATTCCACATCCTGGGGACAGCGGTAATGTTTCTCCAGCTCACGTCCGTAGGAGGCAAGCTGGCGGATCTGATCGCCATCAAGGCAGGGGGCTCCGGCTTTATCAGGCTCCACCTTTTCTTCCACCACCCCGCCTTCGGGCAGGCAGACCAGGCGCACCGGCTTCACGGCAGGCTCTTTTCGGACCAGGGTAAGCGCCTCGTCCTTGGCCACCCAGTAGGTGTCCGGGGAAACCACCCCGTCCACCGCGTAGGACCCAAGCCCCCAGACCGCGTTGATCACGATGTTCTCGTTGACGATGTCGTAAGGGTGACGGGTGTACATCACCCCGCTGGCCACCGAATCCACCATGCGGATACAGGCGACAGCCATGGCCAGGTCTTCGTCGTAGATCCCTTTGGACGCCCTGTAGGACACCGAGCGGGCCGAGTAGAGACTGGCCGCGATGGCCTTGTAGGAGTCGATCAGGTTCTCCCGCGTCACGTTGAGCACGGTCAGGTATTGTCCGGCGTAGGAGATGTCCCCGTCTTCGCCCACGGCACTGCTCCGCATGGCCACCCGCACCCCGGGATCTCCTCCGAAGACACGGTCGTAAGCGTCCAGAATAGCTTTCTCCACATCCCCCGGCAAAGGCATCGACTCAATCAGGGCCATGGATTCGGCGCTCAGGGTGTTCAAAAGCTCCACCTCGTTCACGTAGATCAGGCTCCGCTTGTGAATGATCTCTTCTTTCAGTCCGTCGTTAAGGAAAAATTCCCGGAAAGCCCGGGTGGTAATGGCGAACCCTTCAGGCACAGGAAGCCCCAGGCGGTTTCTGATCTCTCCCAGGTTGGCGTTCTTGCCCCCCACCCTGTCGGCATCATGAACGGTGATGTCCTCGTAGGACATCACATACCCGATGTCCTGGTCCTCGGCCTTTTCATCGAGCACGGCCCGGATCTTTCCATTGATGTCTTCAAGTACGGTGTAAAGTTCATGGTACCTTCCGCCCGAAAGACGGTTGATGCTTTTCACCATCTGGAAAGTCTGCATCAGGGCCCGGTTCGTCTGGTTCCTGATGTAACTGGAACCGAACACCGTCTCCCCTTTCAGTTTCTCTTCCATATCGGCCATGATGGTGAGAAGTTCGGAATTGGCCTTGAGAAGCTCCTTGAAGAAACCGTACTTGGTTCTGAACACAGACCCCATGCCGGCCCTTCCATTGGACTCGGATTCGATGTGGGCCTTTTTCCTTCCTTTGATTCCCGGAAGATCGGTAAAAAAATCAACGGCGCGACTGGACCGTGAAGCGCTGTAAAGCCCTCGTTCGATGTCCCCCATCATCTTTTTCATGTTGCCGAGTATGGTCGCCATGCCAATCCTTTTCCTGTCCGTTCGTCTTGTGATCGGTGCCTTACCCATCCTTGCCTTCAGTCAAACCAAAAAGCAACCATCAAAAAACATACCACAATCTCCAGCATCGGTATCGGTATCGCTATCGGTATCGGAATCGACGCCTGTGATCGATAGCGATACCGACAGCGACAATGATACCCCCGCACAGGTCAGTTCGGGCTACACGTTTCTTTACACTGTGTAAAGCCACGTTTGACGACACCCCCTTTCCAGGGCCTCCTGAAACAGGTCCTCTATTCAAAAAAATGCCCGCCCTTTGGGCATCCGAAGCCATCAGCAGAACTGGCACGGGAATTGATATATGGGTTTGCGACTGTTTCAAAAGTGAACACAGCAAGAAGCCGCCAGCAAAAAGCGGCTGAAGAAAATAGGACCAACAACAAACACTTTAGAAGATGGAGGCAAGGATGAAAAGATTTTGGAAAAAAATCAGCGCAATGATCCTCATGGCGTGCGTTCTCCTTCCGGAAATGGTGTTCGCGGCCGGTGAAAAAGCGGCGGCCGTGGTCATCGTCTCGGATACGAGGGGGCTTACGGGTATCCTTAAATGGTGGGGGGACCTCTACAACGAGAGCCATATCCAGTTCTCGCTTCTCACCATTGTCCTGATCCCCCTGATCGGGCTTCTGTTCGGTGTGATTGCGGACATCGTCATGCATGCCATCGGCATCGATCTGGAATCCAGAGACCTGGCGGAACACTGATTTAAACCCGTTTTGAATGGAGGATTAAAATATGGATTGGTTGTATGTATTAATGCCTATTTCAGGTGTCACGATTTTCTGGCCCGGCCTCGTCATCCTTGGTGTGGGCGTGGGTATCATCGGTGGTTTCTTCGGCATGGGCGGCGCATGGATGGTCACCCCCGGCCTCAACATCCTGGGTTTTCCCATGGCGTTTGCCATCGGAACGGACATCGCCCACATGGCAGGTAAATCCCTGATCTCCACCATGCGGCACGGCAAGTTCGGCAACGTGGACTACACCCTTGGGATGATCATGCTCGTGGGCACCATCGTGGGCTTCGAAGTGGGCGCCCAGATGATCATGTGGCTGGAGCGCCTCGGCAACGTGGAAGTCGTGGTCCGTTATCTCTACCTCGTTCTTCTCGGACTCATCGCCTGGATGGTCTTCCACGACGTGGCCAAGAAAAAGAAAAAGGAACGGGAAGCCATCGCCCGGGGTGAGGAAGTCGACCACCTGGCCACCGGTATCGAATGGCACAAGACCCTTCACAAAATCAAAATCGCCCCCATGGTTCACTTCAAGACAGCCGGCATCACCTGCACCGCCTGGCTTCCCATCCTCATCAGTTTCCTCACCGGCTGGATCGCGGGTATCCTTGGTATCGGCGGCGGTCTCATCCGCATGCCCGCCCTGATCTACTTCATCGGCTGCCCCACCCATGTGGCGGTTGGAACGGACCTGTTTGAAGTCATGATCTCCGGTCTTTACGGAGCCTTCACCTACACCATGAAAGGCCGTACGGAACTCGTGGCCGCCATCATCATGCTCATCGGAGCCGCTGTGGGCGCCCAGATCGGCACCGTGGCCACCAAGTACATCAAAGGCTACGGCATCCGCATCGCCTTCGGCATCGCGGTTATCGGATGTGCCCTTTCCATCGTACTGAAGCTTATCGCCAAGCAGTTCCCGGTCTACAAGACCCTCTGCGACAACACGGCGACAACCCTGATCCTCGGCCTGGTGTTCGCCATGTCCGCGTACATCTTCGTGAAGATGGTCCAGGGTGCGAAAGCGGAAGTGGCGGCAAAGAAAAACAAGGCCTAAGGTAAAGACATATCGTAAAGACATATAAGGAGACCACTATGAAACAGATAACGGGATTCATCATCATAGCCGCCCTCTTGATCTTCACAGGCTGTAATGACATGGGTAAGGTGATCCAGGGCCGCGTCATCGCCTTTGACAAAGACGCGGGTACGGTCACGTTCATCGCGGACAAAAGCACGGTGAGAGGCAAACCCGACTACAACACCCTGCCTCCCACCACATACAACATCCCCAAGGATTTTCACGAAATGGGGCCGGCCCCTGCCGCAGGCCAGCGCATGGGTCTTGACACCGAGAAAAACGAGATCGTTCTTTTCGACATGGCCACCGGCCAGCTGAAGCCCATCACCTACACCCCGGTGGACAAGAAAGAAAACATCGGCAAAGACGACAAGCTGGTCAAGGATGTGAAATTCCCCATCGTGGACCGGGTCGCCAAAACCATCCAGATCTACTCCAAACGTCAGAAGCTCCTGGTGACCTTCTCAGTTCCCGACGAGTATTTCGACCTCCCGGACGCGACCTGGGCCGCCGGGGATGAGATCCGGATCTATTACAAGGACCAGGGCCAGGCCCTGCGTCTGATGAACATCACCAAAACGGACATTTTCAAGAAATAGAGAAAGTCCTGTGGAACAGGGGCAGCGCCTTTCACAAGGCGCTGCCTTTCGTCATGAAGGCAAGAAGAAAACAGGAGTCAATCATACCATGGAAAAAACCATCGCCGCACGAAACCTCATGGGAAAACTGAGCCTCATCGCTCTGATCATCGCGTTTGCGGGAATCTGCGACGGACTTCTGGCCTCGTTCCGGACACCGGAAAACCGGTTCGACATCGTCTCCGGCAACTCGGCGGAAATCATCGGAACATTTTTCGGTAACACCAAAAAACCCGGCGATCTGGGCTTCACTTCCGACACACCGGGGGTCACCATCGATTTCGACCGGGAGCTGTTCAAGGGATTCTGGCTGGGAGACAACATGTGGCGCGGGCACATCCGGGTGGCCCCCGACCTGAAACAGGCCACAGCCAGGGTGAAAATCACCTTCAAGGACCTTTCCGGCATCAAGCCCTCGGCCCTGCCCAAACTTGAAAAGCGTCTCGTCTATACGATTCGGGTGTTCGAGGACGAAAGGGCCATGAGGCGCCACGATCTTTCCGCCGTGACCCGCTATCTGGGCGTCACACCCTGGGTACTTCCCGTGGTCAGTCTTCCCGTGATCCTTTTAAGCGCCATCGCCGGATTTTTTCTTTCAGGCAGAATCGAGGAGAGCATGGCCCAGAACGGCAAGGCGGAGGTCTTCAGGGTCAGCCGCCAGGACGGCAACCGGCTGGAAATCCATTTCGGCATGGGAAAAAAGCACGGCCTTGACACCGGTGAACGGCTGATGCTGCTGAACAAGGCGGGCCTCCTGGTCTCGGAAATCTTCGTCAGCACCGTGAACCCGGAAAGCGCCACAGCCCTTGCCGAGGCGACGGTGACTGTCACGCCGGGCTATCTCGTGTCCAGGGTGTGATTTATCAGCTTTTTTCCAAACCCAGGCTTTTCATCAGCTTGTCCACCTCGGAATCTGACAGGTGACGCCAGGCTCCGGGTTTCAGGTCCCCGAGCCGGATATGGCTGATCCTCACCCGTTTCAGGGTCAGTACCCGGTGTCCCACGGCTTCGGCCATCTTCCGGATCTGGCGGTTCTTTCCTTCTTTGAGGACGATGCGGAACGTTTTTTCCGACACCCGTTTCACCTGGCAGGGCCGGGTCCTGAATTCGGCAAGCTCCATGCCGCCCGCCATCTTCCGGAGTTCGGCATCGGTGATGGGCCTTTCCACCGTCACTACGTATTCCTTCTCATGCTGGAACGAAGGGTGGGACAGGGCGTGGTGGATTCTTCCGTCGTTTGTCAGGAGGATCAGGCCTTCCGAATCCTTGTCAAGACGGCCCACCGGATAAACCCGTTCGTCCAGGTTGATGTAATCCAGAACGATTGAAGGCCCTTTTGGTCCGCGTCTGCGGCAGGTGGATTCCACGTTTACCGGCTTGTGAAGGGCGATATAGAGGTTTTCCTCCCGGCTCCCCACCGGCTTTCCGTCCACGCGGACCTGGTCGGTTTCGTCATCCACCGTGCTGCCAGGCGTGGCGACCACCTGTCCGTTCACCGTGACACGGCCCTGGGCGATCAGCTCTTCCCCTTTTCTCCGGGAACAGACCCCCTGGGCTGACAGATATTTCTGGAGTCTCATGACCGCCACGGTCGTCACCTTTCAAACTCTGTGGGTTGTTAATATGATAAAAAACCCGACCAATCTCAATATTCCTGGAGAACTGTCCGATAAACAAATCGAACTTGTCATTTATATGACGATGGACTATATTTCCACAAATTTTTTTGTGAAAGGACAACGAGAACCATGATGATTGCCATCAACGAGCCTTCGGTGAAATGCCCCAACTGTCAGGATTACCTTTACATCCAGCGCACCTGAAAAAGTGTGTTTCTGCGTTGCAGGTCCTGCAAGGCCCGTTTTACCAGCGAATCGTTCGGAAGCCTGATCGACGACATCATCGAAGAACAGCTCGCGAACATTCCATGCAACCGACTTTGATTGTGATGTTCGGCTTTTAGACGTTGAAAAACTTCAAGCTCACCATAGAATACGACGGAACCGACTTCCACGGCTGGCAATACCAGCCCGGCCTTCCCACCATCCAGAGTGAAATCCAGAAAATCCTGGCCCTGATGACCCGGGAAAACATCGTGATCCACGGTTCGGGCCGCACCGACGCCGGGGTCCATGCCCTGGCCCAGGTGGCCCATTTCCATTCGGACACGCGGATCACCCCGTCCCAGTTCCAGGTAGCCCTGAACCAGATGCTGCCCCCGGGTATCGTGATCCGGGAGTGTCGCCATGTGCACCCGGCGTTCCACGCCCGGTTCGACGCCATCAGGAAAACCTACCGGTACAGGATCTTAAACCGGCCCATCCCCATGGCTGTGGGGCGTCAGTACCACTGGACCATCCGGCAGCCCCTGGATCTTTCCGCCATGGAAAAAGCGGCGGAACACCTTCTGGGCGAACACGATTTCAAGGCCTTCGAGGGCAGCGGAAGCCCCAGGGTCAGTACGGTTCGCCGGATCGACAGGGCTTGTTTCAGCCGGGACGGGGATTTGATCGTCTTTGAGATCAGCTCCAACGGTTTTTTGAAGTTCATGGTGAGAAACATCGTGGGGACCCTGGCCGATGTGGGCCGGGGCAAATACGGACCGGAAGGGGTCAGGGACATTCTCGCGTCAAAGGACAGGACAAAGGGAGGCGCCACAGCCCCGGCCCAGGGTCTTTTTCTGATGAACGTGGAATACCCGGAGCACTGATGCCGGAAAAAAGGAGCTCTGCCATGAACGATTCGCGGTACGACGCCATTGTCTTCGACCTGGACGGCACCCTGCTGGATACCCTGGAAGAGCTGGGCGCGATCACCAACACGGTTCTTGAAGACCACGGTTTCCCGGCCCATCCCCTTTCGTCCTACCGGTATTTCGTGGGCGAAGGAGCCGAAACCCTGATCGTCAACGCCCTGGGCGACCACGGTTCGGACAAAGACCTGGTCCGGCGCTGTCTTGGCCAATTTCTCCACATCTACCGGAGCACCTGCGGAGACCGCTCCAGACTGTATCCGGGAATCCTTGACCTCTTGGACAAGCTTGTGCGGAAAAACATCAAACTCACCGTCCTCTCCAACAAACCCCACGAACTGACCTTGAAGAACATCGAGCTGTTTCTGCCGGACGTGCCCTTTGACCTGGTTTTCGGCCAGAGGGAAGGTGTTCCGAAAAAGCCCGATCCCGCAGGGGCCCTTGACATCGCCGAGCGTCTTGGCATCGTCCCTTCCCGTTTCCTCTACCTGGGCGACACCTCCATCGACATGCGCACCGCCGTGGCCGCCGGCATGGTCCCCGTGGGCGTGCTGTGGGGATTCAGGGACAAAGAGGAACTGGTTTCAAACGGGGCGAAACACCTGATCGAAAAACCCGGGAATCTGCTGGGGATTGTGTAGTTTGTAGGCCCCTTTAACCTTGCCTCGGCGGCCCTTCCGGGGGACCAGATTTTAAAAATCTGGACAAACGGGTTTTCGGTTGACTCAACGGCACACCCGTACCAGCCTGTTTTGTCATACTTTTTTAAAATGTTTGACCCCCGGCAGGGTCGCCGAAAGCACGAATCAAGAAGGATTCAAGGTAGACAATCTGATCAAACGGGGCGGGAAGAAATCCCGCCCCGGAAGTATGAGTCATCAAGACAGGTCGTTCACGCCCTGGAGTACGATATCAAAAAGGGTTTCGATGTCGTTCAGGTCGAGGCAGGAGAAGGCCACCCGGAGGTCACGGTCGCCCAGGGCGATGAGACCCACGCCGTAGGTATCCAGGAGGTGGACCCTCAGGGTTTCCGCATCGACGCTTTTCAGGCGGATACACATGAAGTAGCCGGAGTTGAAGGGATACACATCCCAGGCGTCCTTGTATTTGGGATTCTTGAGAACGTCTTTCACCTTGTTGGCCCTGGCTTTCAGGGTGTTGAACTTCTGTTCTTTTTCAGCCGCGTAGCGCGGGTCTTTCATGGATCTAAGGACGATGGTCTGGCCCAGGTGGGAGCAGTTGGACACGTTGCCCCGGACGCAGCCGGCTGTTTTCTTTTCAAGGGCCTCGTAAACCTTTTCCGCCTCGCCGCTGATCTTCGTGCCGTAGGAAATGAAACCCACTCGCAGGCCCCAAACGTAATTTTCCTTGGTGGCGCCGTCCAGCTTCACAGCCAGAAGGTTTTCGTGGCGATCGCAGAGCAGGGTGAAGATCGACTCTTTCATGGCGTCGTCTTCGAAAAAAAGTCCGAAATAAGCGTCGTCGGTGACGGCGATGACCTTGGTTCCGCCTTCGGCCACCGCAGTCAGGATGTCGGCGATGGCTTTGCCTTCGCTTTGCGTGGCCGTGTACCCGGTGGGGTTCTGGGGGAAGTTGAGGAGAACGATGATCTTGTCACGTTTCGCCGCCTCTTCCTTCACCTTTTTCTCGAAAGCCTCGATGTTGTAGCCGCCTGCATCGGAGAACAGTTTGTATTTCACGATCTCCGCCCCTTTGCGGACGTTCAAGATCATGTTGTAGTTGCCCCACATCATGTCCGGAAGAATCACCACGTCGCCCGGGTCCACCCACACGTCGGCCACGATGCTGATGGCGTGGGTGATGCCGCAGGTCACGATGGGAAGGCTGGTTTTCTTGCCCTGAAGCGAGGGGTTCTTTTCATACTGGGCCTCTTTCCAGGCCTGACGCAGGGCCGGAATTCCGAAAGACGGGGCGTAGGTCAGGGATTCTTCAGGAGGAATGGCTCCCATGTCGATGGCGTCCATCACCGAGGGCATGAACATGATGTTGCCCTCTTCCTTGGCGATGCCGATGGTGGCGTTCAGCTTGTGGGCCTTCTGCTTGGCTTCGGCGCTTTGGCTGAGAATGCCTTTGGGAAAAAACAGGTTCTTTCCGATGCTTGAAAGCATGTCATACACGCGGGGATTTCCGGCAAGAATGTCATCGTTCAACTGCTTTGCCAATTCGTTCATGGGAGTCTCCTTGGGGTTGGTCAGGCCGGCCTGTGGTGTAAGGCGGCTCCATTATTATAAAAAGTTTTCATTTCAACAGGTTGCATAACAACCACTCTGCATCAAAAAAAACCCCCGTTCTTTTGGAACAGGGGTTTCGTTTGACATAAGAGCAGAATTTTTCACGCACATCAGGGCAAAGGCGGACACCGGGGTCCGCCATGGAAAGATTATCCCTTGCTTCTCTTTGAAGCCTTGATCGGGTTGATCTTCTGTTTGGTCTCGACCTTCACGCTGGACACATGGGTGGCCATGTTGCAGTTTCCAACCTTCCATTTGGCCATGGGGTCGGGAAGAATCTGGCAGTAGGACCTGCCTTCGTATTCATGAATCCGGGCGCAACCTTCACACTGGGGCGTAATGGGTTTGCACACATTGCCTTCATAAGAACAGCCCTGTTTGGTCATAAAAGGACATTCGACATCTTTTCTCACGGTTGTACAAAGCATCAGAGTAACTCCTCCAATCAGATGTCCCGGCGATCTTACAACGGTTAAACCCCCAGGATCACATGGTGTATATTCAAATGATGATCATTAAAGCCTGATAGTTATAATGGAACGGTTTTTTTTTGTCAAACCAAAATTATCAACAAATGCACTAGAAAGCCCGTTGTCCTGATTTGGTCTTGATTTTTGAACCAAGACCTGAAACATAGAGATGAAAGCGGCTGACAGCAGGGTGTTCCCCCGGATTCTTCCCGATCCGGAGGAGCCGCCGGCCGGACGCCTATAATAAGGTACATCGATACGTCATCCACCCCATCCAAGGACAGCCGTTTATGATCATCGAACAAGCCGCCGAAGTTCTCAGAATCGAAGCCGACGCCATCATGGGTCTTGTGAGCAAACTCGATCACCGCTTTACCGAGATGGTCGAATGGATCTGTCAATCCAAAGGGCGCGTGATCATCGCGGGAATCGGCAAATCAGGTCTGATCGGCCGAAAAATCGCGGCCACCCTGAACAGCACGGGCACCAACGCTTTTTTCCTCCACCCGGTGGAAGCCATGCACGGGGACCTGGGCATGGTTTGCCAGGGAGACGTGGTCCTGGCCCTGTCGAACAGCGGGGAAACCGAAGAACTGAACCTGATGATTCCCAGCATCCGCTCCATCGGCTGCAGGGTCATCGCGTTCACGGGCAACCCGGAATCCACCCTGGCGGGGCTTTCGGATCTGGTCATCGACGTGGGCGTGGCCAAAGAAGCCTGCCCCCTGGGCCTGGCTCCCACGTCCAGCACCACGGCCCTCCTGGCCATGGGAGACGCCCTGGCTGTGACCCTGATCGAGAAAAAACAGTTCAAATCCAGCGATTTCAAAAAATTCCACCCCGGAGGCAAACTGGGACAGCGCCTGTCGAAAAACGTGGAGGAAATCATGCTCAGCGGCTCAAGTATCCCCATGGTGGACAAAGACGCCAGTCTCCGGGACGCCGTCATGGTCATCGACCGGTTCAGACTGGGGGTGGTGCTGGTGGTGGACAGGGAAAAACGCCTGGAAGGCATCCTCACCGACGGAGACGTGCGCCACCTCATCGCCCTGGGGCCATGGAACCCGGACCGTTCCATCTCCGCCGTGATGACCCGGAACCCCAAGCACCTTTCGGCCGGCACGGCGGCCTACGACGCCCTGGACCTTATGGAGCATCACCAGATCACGGTACTTCCCATCACGGACGACCGGGAGATGGTGGTGGGGGTTCTCCACCTCCACGACATTCTGGGCAAAGGCCAGTTCAAATTCAGCGGAAAGTGAGAGGATGGGGTCATTTGTCGGCTTTCGTGCCCCAAGCCGACCTACGATGGACCGTTCAAAGATTCACAGGAAATTATTCATTGGCCGGACACCAGGGGCGTCAGGCTCTCGAAACCGTCTTCGGTGACCACGATGGTCTCCTCGAACTGGGCTGAAAGGGACCCGTCGGCGGTGACGGCCGTCCACTGGTCGTCGAGAATGTACAGCTTCGAACCACCCAGGTTGATCATCGGCTCTACGGTAAACACCATCCCGGGCACCAGGGGAACACCCTTGCCCCTCTTTCCGAAATGGGGAACCTGGGGCTGTTCGTGGAAATCGAGCCCGATGCCGTGTCCGATAAACTCCTTGACCACCGAGCATCCTTCACCCTCGGCATAGGTCTGGATGGCCCAGCCGATATCTCCGATGGTGTTGCCCGGTTTGACCATGTCAAGTCCACGGATCAGGCTTTCCCTGGCCACATGGACAATTTTTTTCGCGTCCTCGCCCGGAGTGCCGACAAAAAGGGTCTGATTGGAATCGGCGTAGTACCCGTCTAAAATCGAGGTAATGTCCACGTTGACGATATCCCCGTCCTTGAGAACCAGATCGCTGGGAATTCCATGGCAGATCACGCTGTTCACCGACACACAGACGCTTTTGGGAAAACCCTTGTAGTTAAGGGGTGCCGGAATGGCTCCGTGCCGGACCGTGAATTCGTGGACAAATTCGTTGATATCGTTGGTGGTGATTCCGGGCCGGATCATTTCCTCCACCCGCCTGTGGGTTTCCACCACCAGGGCACCGGCCCGCCTGAGTCCTTCGATATCCTTTTGCTTCTTCAGCCGGATGTCGTATTTCCTTCTGTAGTAGGCTTCGACATCCACAGGAATGGGTGCGCCTTTCCCCTCACAGCATTTCTTGTATTTCTGGCCGCTGCCGCATGGACAGAAATCGTTCCGCCCCACTTTGATTGTCATCTTCTTCATCGGATGTTTTCCGTTCAACCCTTTCAACTCCAAGAACCTGTCCCGAACCCGCCTTCCCTGCCAAAAAAATTTAAACCCTTGACAAAAAAGACAGATTTCATGCTATACCGGCTTGAAGAATCCACAAAATAGATGTATCGTTGCTTTCGTTAACGTCAAATGCGGGCAATTATAACAGCAGCTTCGATGAAATCAAACACAATTCAGGTGAAATAATGAAAAGAGCACCGATCGTGGGCGTCATGGGCGGCGGCAACGCCGATTTCTCCACACTGAAACAGGCTGAAATTCTCGGGGGACTGATCGCGGAAAAAGGCTGGATCCTCCTCAACGGAGGCCGCTGCACCGGGATCATGGAAGCCACGTCCAAAGGGGCTTTTGAAAAAGGCGGGATGACCGTGGGCATTATTCCGGAAAACCATTCTGAAGGCATGTCGGAATACGTGAAAATACCCATCGTCACCGGTATGGGCTACGCGAGAAACACCATCAACATCCTCTCCAGCGACGTGGTGGTGGCCTGTCCTGGCGGCGCCGGAACCCTTTCGGAAATCGCCCTGTCCATCAAATGCGGTAAACCCCTGATTCTTTTCGCTTTCAAACCGGATTCCGACCTGGCCGTCCTTCTGAAGAAGCAGGGGATGTTTTTCGCCTCCACACCGGAAGAGGTGATCGGGAGAATCGACGATCTTCTCAACGGACGCCTGTGAGATGAACGTTTCCAGCGTCATTTTTTTTTCAGGGGAAGGAGAAAAAAGATGGCCGGCTGAAACCCGGGCGCCTGTCCAGGCGTCTTTTCAAAATCGTTTCCGCCCGTTTCTTTTTCCCCTCAAACCCGTTCCAATTACTCAGGACGCAAATAATTCTTGTAAACATCGAAAAGAGGTATATAATACGCGCCGTTGATTTTCATTTCGCCTGATGGACTGGAAATCTTCGATTTTAAAAAACATACACAACAAGGTAAGACAAAAAACATGACTACAGGATTGACATCGGACGTCACAAAACGCGATCTTTCCGAAAATCAGACCTCTGCCCTCCCGATTGAAAACCCCGAAAAAAACCAGACCGATGACCAGATCAACCAGAGTCGCTGGAAAATGTACTACCGGTCCCTGATCGTGGCCTGCACCATCACCATCTGCCTGGCGGGCTGGCTGAGCTGGGAAAAAAACGAGGCGATCTGGACCATTCTCTGGACCACGCCCCTGGGCAAACCCATGATTCTGATCTTCACGGTCCTGATGATCATCACGGTTTCCGAACTGATCTGGAGAACGGAACTGGTCTACAGGTACAGAGCCATACCCGGTCTCGACGACGACAAGCTCCCCACCTGTTCGGTCATCGTTCCCGCTTACAACGAAGGACCCCAGGTTTTCAAGACCCTCGAGAGCATCACGGCCAGTGATTTTCCCAAACGGAAATTCCAGATCATCGCCGTGGACGACGGAAGCCAGGACGACACCTGGTACTGGATCCAGAAAGCCAAACAGGATCTGAACGGCCGGATCATCACCATCAAACTCCCGGAAAACCAGGGCAAGCGCCACGCCCTGAACGCCGGTTTCAAGAAAAGCTCGGGCGATGTCATCGTCACCATCGACAGTGACTCGATCATCGAAAAGAACACCATCCGCAACCTGGTCAGTCCCATGATCACCGACCGGAAAGTGGGGGCCGTGGCCGGAAACGTCCGGGTTCTCAACAAAGACAAGGGTTTCATTCCCCAGATGCTGGACGTGGTTTTCGTGTACAGCTTCGATTTCGTCCGTTCCAGCCAGAGCATGGTGAACACGGTGATGTGCACCCCCGGAGCCCTTTCAGCCTACAAGCGCTCCGTGGTCATGCGGGTTCTCAAGGAATGGCTGGGCCAGACTTTTCTTGGCCGCGCCGCCAACATAGGGGAAGACCGCGCCCTGACCAACCTGATTCTCCGGGAAGGGTTCAAGGTCCTGTTTCAGAAAAACGCCGTGGTCTATACGGAAGTCCCCGTGACCTACACCAACCTCTGCAAGATGTTTCTACGCTGGAACCGGAGCAATATCCGTGAAATGTTCGCCATGACCCGGTTCATCTTCAAGCCTTTCCGCAAGGAATCCATGCTTGGCGCCAGGGTCAACCTGCTTCTCGGCTGGCTCACCCTGGTCAAGGCACCGATCATGATCGTCCTCACCTGGAGCCTGATCATCTGGGAACCCATGACCTTCCTGCCCAACCTGCTTTTGAGCGTGGTGATCTTCTCAAGTCTGCCTGCCGGTTTCTACGGCTGGAAGTACGGTAGTTTCCAGTCGTTCTGGTCGTATTTCTATGGGTTCTACTCGTTTATCGGCCTGGCCTGGGTTATGCCCTACTCCCTGATCACACCCCACAACTCCGGCTGGCTGACACGGCAGATCAAGCCCCAGAAAGAAGAAAGCTTTTCGGCCTTTTCGTTCAACAGCTCCGATTCGTCTTCGATCATCCCGGCCCATGAAGGCAACAAGGCTCCACTTTAAAAACCATCCTTGTTTCCATTGAATCCAAGGGGAAGATCCGTCTTCCCCTTTTTTTACCCCCATTTTTTTTACCAGCCGTATGGTTTTATTTCTCTTTTCAAAAAAAAATCTTTCTGATATGAAACAGCGATCATCAACAAAGGTCCTGTTCATGGCCCTGAATAAACACCAAAACACCATTTGACCAACCCTGGAGATTGACATGAAAAAAATGATCCACCCCCTTCTTTTCGCCCTTGTCCTGTTTTGCCTTCCCGTTCTCTGTTTCGCTGACAACGCCGCCTTGATGAAACAGGCCGATGCCCTGTTCTCCTATGACGGCCCCATGGACAACTACAAAAAGTCCATTGACCTTTACAAACAGGTCCTGGCCAGTGATCCTTCCAACTTCGAAGCCAACTGGAAATGCGCCCGGTCCATCCGATACTACGCCAACAAAGCCCAGCAGACCAATGTGAAGGACTGGAAAAAAATCTGCGCCACCATGGGCAAAGAAGGCATGAGCTACGCCCAGAAAGCCATCGATCTCAACCCCAAGAAACCTGACGGTTATTATTACTACGGGGTGAATGTGGGGATCTACGCCGACGGCGTCAGCATCGTCAAAGCCCTCAAGGAAGGTCTGAAAGACAAGACTCAGAAAAGCTTCGAAAAATCCATCGCCCTGGACAAAAGCTATGAGGACTACGCGGGCCTCATCGGACTCGGCCGTTTCTGGTCCGTGCTCCCCTGGCCCCTGGCTGACAAAAAGAAGGCCTTGAGCTACTTCAGGGAATACCAGAAAACAAAATATTTCGGTTCACAGCCTGAAGGCGTGGTGTACTTGGCTGAACTTCTGATCGACATGGGCGGCAAAGAAAACAAAGAGGAAGCGAAACAACTCCTCAGCGGACTGAAAACAACCAACGCCTTTTTCAAGAAACAGGCCAAGGACCTTCTGGCCAAAGTGTAACATGAGCCATATCTCCATTAAGATGCGACTTGTCAACCTGAAAATCTTTTCGGGTTGACAAGAAGGTTTCCCAGGGTTATGATCCCCTTCCTATGTCACCATGAAAAAGGAAGGTATCATGACCCAGGAAACCGTTTACACCCTCCTCCAGCGTCTCCTCAACCGGCCGGAATTCCAACTGACACCCGAACAGGCTCTTGAAATCGTCCATCCCGAAACCCGGGATCTGTCGGCCCTTTTCCACGCCTCGGAAACAATCCGGCGGAGACACAAAGGAAACAAGGCGTTCCTCTGCTCGATCATCAACGCCCGGTCCGGAAAGTGTTCTGAAAACTGCGCGTTCTGCGCCCAGTCCTCTTTCCATGACACCGAGATCCGGATCTACCCTCTGCTTTCCGCAGAATCCATGGTGGAAAAAGCCATGGCCATGGAGCAAGAAGGGGCCAGCCATTACTCGATCGTGACCAGCGGCCACAGCCTGGGGACGACGGACATCGACACCATCTGCCGGGCCGTGGAAACCATCCGGAAAAAAACCCGGCTTACGGTCTGCGGGTCCCTGGGCATGCTTTCAGCCCAGAGCGCCCGTCTCCTGATCGAAAGCGGCATGACGCGCTACCACCACAACCTGGAAACGGCCCGGAGCCATTTCCCGAACATCTGCACCACCCACACCTACGACGAGGATATCGAGACCATTCGGACCGCCCACGCCCACGGGTTCAAGGTGTGCAGCGGCGGGATCTTCGGCCTGGGGGAAAGCTGGGAACAGCGGGTGGAGCTGTGTTTCACCCTGAAAGACCTGCCGGTGGACACGGTGCCCGTGAACTTCCTGAATCCGGTCAAAGGCACGCGCCTGGCCCACATGCCCCTTCTTTCCCCCATGGACGCCCTGGCCTGCATCGCCCTGGTCCGCCTGACCAACCCGGATCGAAGCGTCACGGTCTGCGGAGGCAGGGAAGTGACGTTGCGGGATTTCCAGAGTTGGGTGTACTTGGGCGGAGCCGACGGCCTGATGATCGGAAACTACCTGACCACCTCGGGACGGGACGCGGCCATGGACATCGAGATGACCCGTGACGCCGGTCTTTCAAGAATTTGAAGGGGATTGCCATGACCTTTGCCATTGAGGGGCATGTCCACTTTGACCCGGAAGATCCGATCTACGCCGATCATTTCCCGGGACACCCCATCGTTCCCGGAAGCCTGATCGTCTGGGCCTTTGGCCAGGTTCTTGAAAAAACAGGGGTAGACACCGGCACGATCCGCCTCGACCAGTTCAGGTTCAGGCGGTTCATCTCCCCCGGGTCCTACCGTTACACCATCCACGAAACAGAAAAAGGCCTGCGCTGCACCCTGCTTGACAAGGACAACACCGTGGCCCAGGGTGTGGTGTTCCGATGAATCTCACCTTTTCAGGGAAAACAGCCCTGCTCGTGGGCGGCTCATGCGAACTTGGCCTGGCCCTTGCCCCTCTTCTGTCAAACCAGGGGATCTGTCCGGTGATCGCCTGCCGGCGGCCCGAATCCATGGAAAGGGCAAAGCAGGCCATGGCCGGATGTTCCGGGCCTCACCGCACCGTGTTTCTCGATCTCGCTCAGCCCCAATCCCTTGATTTGGTTTTCTCGAGTTTGGAAAACGGCCTGGATTACCTGGTGGATTTTGCCCAGGAAGATTACGAATCCCTGGTGGCCTCGGCCGACCACGATACCGTAAAAGACTACATGGGAACCTGCGTATCGGCCCGGTCCCTCATGCTGAAAAAGGCGGCCCGGATCATGATGCCCCAAAAACGGGGACGCCTTGTACTCGTGTCATCCACCGCAGCAGGCCGCCCCAATCCTGGCCAGGGTTTCTACGCCGCCTCCAAGCTGGCCGCCGAAGCCCTTTACAAAAATCTGGCCCTGGAACTGGGATCTTTTGGCATCAGCGCCGTCACCCTGAGACCCGGATACGTGGAAGCCGGCCGGGGCAAAGCCTACATCGAAAAAAACAGGGAGACCCTTCGGAAACGGGTCCCCTCCGGCATGTTCCTCCAGCCCGGCGAGGTGGCCGTCACTCTCCTGTTCCTGCTCTCGGACCAGGCCAGAGGTTTCAACGCCACGGAACTCGTCATGGACGGTGGACTTTGTGCGGGAAAATAAATGCAGATGACAAAGGAAAGACCATGACCGTTTCAAACCGTATCGCAGACATTCTGTCCGACATCCTCGACATCCCGGCCTCGGACATTTCCGCTGACAGTTATCTGGTGAGGGATCTCAACGCCGAATCCATCGACCTCCTGGAAATCGCCGTGACCCTTGCCACGGAGTTCAAAACAGATATCGACGACGACGCGATCTTTCTGAAAAACCTCCGGATCGTCCTCGAAGACGCCGGAAACACAGATGAAAGCCGTATCGACATCCTGGCAAGTCGGTACCCCTTTCTCGACCGCGCCCGTATCATGGACATCGTAAACGACCTGGACGGAGGCCCGGTGCTCAAAGTCCGGGACCTGACCGCCTACGTGCTTCACAAAACAGGACAGGTTCAATGACCTTCGATGAGATCATCCGCTCCCGGCGAAGCATCCGGGTTTACAGAGACGAGATTCCCGACGACCGCCTGGTAACAGCCATGCTTGAAAGCGCGTCGTTTGCCCCGTCTCCTTCCCACAGCCAGCCGGTGCGTTTCATCCTGATCCGGAGCCAACACCTGAAAGACGATCTTCACCGCATGCTGACCCAGGGGAAAGACCGGTTTCTCCGCATCATCGAAGAAAAAAACCTGGGGAAAAACCCGAAAAACCTGGTCCGGGCCTATTCCCGTTTTGCCGATTTCATGGTCACAGCCCCCCTGCTTTTCGCCGTGGGAACCGTGAAAGTCCGCTCTTTTTCAGACCGCCTGATCGAAGCCGGCGTCCTCGATGAAAATCCGAAAGGAACCTGGGACGCGGACATCAGCACAGGCCTCGCCCTGTCCGCTTTCATGCTGAAAGCAACAGAACTGGGCCTTGGCACCTGCGTTCTCACCGCGCCTTTCGTGTTCATCCCCAATCTTTCCCATCACATCCATCCGGATATCCGGGTCACCTGTTTCGTCACCGCCGGCTACCTTGCGGAAACGCCCAGGGCCCTTGAACGGATTTCTGTGGAGGACCTGTGCCTGACCGTGTAAATCAACACCGTGGACCAGGACGAACCGTGGTGATCACCGCCATGGGTTGCGTCACGTCGCTGGGCGGAGATCCTGATCAAATCCTCCGGAACCTGGAACACGGCCGGGTCATTTTCCAAAGACCATCGGAGGAGCCGTCCCTGGCCACACTCCCCGTTGTCGGTTTTGACGTAAAAGCCCACACCGGGCGATGCAAAGACGCCCGGTACCTCAACCGCGGGGCGGCCTTTGCCGTGGCCTCGGCCATAGCTGCCGTGAGTCTCTCGGGCCTTGGACCTGAACACCTTGAAAACGCCGGCCTTTTCCTGGCCTGCGGCCCCAACATGGACATCACTGACGAGATCCGGAATATCCATGACGGAAAAATGGACGAACAAGGTCTGGCCGCCCTGTTCCTGCTGAAATTCCTTCCCAACACGGCCACGTCCCTGATCGCCCGCCTCACCGGCGCCCACGGGGAAAACATCACCGTGGGTTCCGCCTGCGCGGCGTCGCTTATGGCCATCGGCGAAGCTTTCCGGAAAATCAAGGACGGATACCTGGATGTGGCTTTGGCCGGAGGGGGAGACAGCCGCCTTTCCCCGGTGGGCCTCCTGTCCTACAGGAAGGCCGGAGCCCTGTGGCAGGGTGGCGACGACCCGGAAACCGGCTACGTCCCTTTCGGAGAAAATCCCAGGGGATTCGTGCCTGGTGAAGGCGGGGCCTTTTTCGTCCTGGAAAGCCTGGATCATGCGGAACGCCGGAAGGCCAGGATTCTCGGGGAAATCGGCGGATACGGCGCCACCATGGACGGCCATGCCATGACCGCTCCGAGGCCGGACGGTTTCTATGCGGAAAAGGCCGTCCGAAAAGCCCTGGACGAAGCAGGTCTCACGGATCATGTGGCCCTGGTGTCGGCCCACGGCACGGGAACATCCCTGAACGACCGCATGGAAGAGGAGCTTCTGGGCCGGGTTTTCCAAGGCCAACGTCCCCCGGTGACCTCCTTCAAATCCTGGACCGGCCATCTGGCCTCGGCCTGCGGAGCCGTGGAACTCGCCCTCTGTCTGGCCTGCGCCAGGGCTGGATGGTTCCCAGGCATCCGGAACCTCGGGCCGTCCATTCATCGAGCCGTGGATTTCATGACCGGTGCAAGACAGCTTTACCCCTCGTCGATTCTTCTTCAAAACTTCGGATTCGGCGGGCAGAACAGCGCCCTGGTGGTGAAACCATGGATCTGAACGTCACCGTTCGAACGGGCCTTTCCCGGTTTGTCATGATCGACCGGATCCTGGAAACGGACGACACCCGTATCCTGGCGGAAAAAGCCGTCAGCGGCCCTGAAACGGCGATGTTTTCAGGAATCGAGATGCTGGCCCAGACCGGGGCCTTCCATGTGCGCCGCCTGCTTGATTTCCGGCGCCACGCCTTTCTCCTTGGCGTGCGGTCCTATGCAGGCCCTTGCCGGCTTTCACCCGGCATTTACTCTGTTTCCGGAAAACTCCTGGGCCAGAGCCGGGAAGCCTTCGAGTACCATCTGACCGGCCAGGGTCCGGACCATTCCCGGCTCGAAGGGTTGTTTCTTTTCTCAGCCAGGGATTACGACGAAAATTTCAGCCAGACAAACCTTGAAGACCACTACAGGAATCTTTTCAGATGTTTGACGAACGATACGTCAAAAAACTCGAACACCAGCGTCTGACCGGACTTATCAGGAACCCCCTGGATATCCAGGAAAAATCCGGGCGATTGATCCGGGTTGACGGCCGCGATCTCGTCAATTTCGCGTCCAACGATTACCTGGGCCTAGCCTCAGACAAAAGGGCAAAACAGGCGGTGGCCCGGAATTTCGAAAAATTCGGCCCTTCCGCGTCCTCTTCCCGCCTGGTCACGGGCAACCACAGGGTCATCCGTGAAGCCGAACTGAAATTCGCGGACTATTTCGGCTACGAGGACGCCCTGTTTTTCCCCTCGGGATTCCAGGCCAACCTGGCGCTTCTCTCAACCCTTTTCAGTGAAGGCGACGCCGTGTTTTTCGACAAACACATCCACGCCAGCAGCGTCAAGGGACTGGCCCTGAGTTCGGCCTCTTTTTACGGGTACAACCACAACGACACGGCGCACCTCGAACGCCGGATTTTGTCCAGGGGGGCTGACCGGCCCCGGGCCCTGGTCACGGAAGCTTTGTTCAGCATGGACGGAGACAGCCCGGATATCCCCGCCCTGCTGGCGCTGAAAAAAAAGCACGGCTTACTCTGCGTGGTGGATGAGGCCCATTCTTTCGGGGTTCTGGGAGACGGGGGACGCGGCATCGCCGGCGGGTTGGCCGATGTGGCGGTGGGGACCCTGGGCAAGGCGTTCGGTTTTTTCGGGGCCTTCGTTCTTCTGCCGGCTCTTTACAGGGACTACCTGATCAACTTCGCCAGCCCGCTGATCTACACCACCGCCCTTCCCGAGGCCCATGCGGCCAGCGCGGGGGACCTTCTCGATCTGTCGGCCGCAGCCGATGACAGGCGGGCCTGTCTTCAGGAACTCCACGATCTGTTCGTCACACAGGCACGGGAATACGGGTTGACGGTGGAAGGCGAGGCCCACATCCTTTCCATTTTCGTGGGCCGTGAAGAAAAAAGCCTTCGGCTTGCGCGAAGGCTTTTTGAAAAAGGCATGGTCGTTTTTCCGGCCCGATATCCCACCGTCCCCCAGGGGCGAGCCATTTTGAGAATCAGCCTCACGGCAGTGTTGGCAAAAGAGGATCTACTCCGGCTGATCCGGGAGATCCGTGATGCGGGCCATGAACTGTCAATCCCCTGAAATCCGGTGAAAGCCCGTCATTCCGCCTGTTTTTTCAGCTCCAGGTTGAATTCAATGTGATTCATGTCTTCAGCGAACTCTTCTCCGAACTCCAGGCTGTCTTCGTCCTCTTGCTCGTAAATCCAGTTCACGGTGATCTTGTGTCCCCGTTCCCCGGCGTTGTCCAGAACCTCGAAAAAATTCATCAGAACCTTGGAGGAACTGCTGTTGAAGTAGTAGAGTTCGATGTTGACCGTGGTGGGCTCCTGGCTGTCCTCAGTCAGATAATCATCGAGCCATTTGAAAACCGGATTGAAAAATTCCGACGTGTTTTCAGGATAGGATTCCCCTTTGATCACCAGAAGCCGCCCGTTGTAATCAAAGGATATTTCAGGAGTGAATTTCGTCGCCGAAACTTTCAGATCATCCATAACGCCTCCGTTTAGATATATAGTCTTATGGTAAAAAAGCAGTATTCCAGGTCCACGTCGATGAAATCGAACTCCACGGGATGATCCGATTTCCTGGCCATTTCAATGAATCCAAGTCCTGCCCCCCGACTGGATTCGTCAGGCGTCTTCTTTCGCATCTCCTTGTAATACTGCTTTTTCTCCTCGGGACTCATGCTGTTGATCTTGGTGATCATTCCGGAAATCTTGTCCCTGTCCTTCGTCTGGATCATATTGCCGCTGGCCACATAATACCGGCTGTTCTCATAACCCACGGCCACGATCCCGTTCCCGAGTTTCACGTCTTCCAGGGGCTCCATATGGGTCTTTTCCGTGGAGTAGTGCATGATGTTCTGGACCTGTTCCACGAGAATGGCGAAAGTCTTGGCCACCACACTCCGGTTGAACGTTTCCTGCTGCATTTTCTGCTTGAGGGTGTTGCCGATCTCAACCATCAGATCCTGGCTCATGGGGCCGCTGTAACAAAAAATAATCCTCTTCTTCGAAAAGCATTCCCTCAGGTTGTATAACCTCACCGGCATGTTTTTCTCCTTCTTATTAAAATACAGTTACGAATGCAACCATGGTCATATCATCCACCTGATCCCGGCCTCCCCGGTGCGTCGCCAGTATTTCCTTAAGGCGTTTACACTGTTCCGAAAGAGGAAGCCCTGAACCGGATAAAAGCACCTCGTTCAGGCGGTTGGTCCCGAATCGCTGGCCGGTGATCTCCCCAGGCTGGTCGACGATTCCGTCCGTAGACAGGTAAACGGTGACCGGATATTCCAGATGGATGCGATGAACCCTGTACATGTAATCGCCACGAAGTGAAACGTATCCAAGGCTTCGCCTGTCACCCTTGACCGTATGGATCTCTCTCCCTGCCATGTACTTCAGGTCAATACGGGCACCTGCATATTCCAAGCTTCTTTTTTCGGGATTGAGCACACAGACGGCCATATCGAGTCCGTCATCGGCGAAAGCACCGTCTTTGTCCTGTTTAAGAGCCTTTTTGATCTGTTTGTTCATTTTAACAAGAATTTCTCCAGGATCATAGCATTTTTCTCCTTTGACGATACGTTTCAATTCCCAGTTGGCGATCAGGGTCATGAACGAACCGGGGACGCCGTGCCCCGTGCAGTCTGCCACGGCCACGACGATATGGTCCGCAACCGTGTCCACATAGTAAAAATCTCCTCCCACGATATCACGGGGATCGTACCAGATGGCATGATCCGGGAGCAAGGTGGCGACGTCTTCAGGATCCGGCAGCATGGCGGCCTGGATCATCCGGGCATAGCCCAGGCTGTCCATGATTTTGTCATGGATCGCATTGATTCTGTTCAGGTTTTCACTGAGCTCCTTTCTCCTTTCCGTGATTTTCATTTCAAGGGTTGCGGTGACTTTTTTCTGAACTGCGTGGGCTTCCTCACGGGCAACCCGAGCCTTCCTTTCGTTAAACAGTTCGTGTTCCCGTGCGATACGCGCATGGCGTTCGTGGATATTGGCAATATTCTGGGCTTCGATCCTCTGTTTTTTTTCCAGGTTCAGACGATGGGCCAGGGCAAACGACAAAAGGACCACCTCGAGCACGGACCCTGCCTGGACGGCGGTTTCCGTAAAAAGATTCCTGTTGATCAGGCCGAATTTACTCAATGCCATCACGACTCCGCCACAAAAAACCGTGGACCAGGCCAGAAAGAAAATCCGGGCCAGCATGAACCCGTCGAACAGGCGCAGGACAGTGATGGTAAGGCCGTAGCCGATGGCGATCACAGCCACGATGATGGCTGATGAGATCCCTGTCCTGTAAGGAATCACATAGGAAAAAACCATCATGAGGAAGGCCACGGCAGGTATCAGGCGGTACGACCCGTAAATTTTCGGATAAGCGCCCCTGACATCCAGAAACCGCATGGCGAACATGCTCGCGAAAAAAACAATGCCGTTCAGGGAAAAGACGATCACCTGATCGTTCCAGACAGTGGCGTGGGGCCAGACATAGTTGAACGCCAGGCCATTAAGGCTCGTGACCCAGACCGTCATAAAAAACACGTAGAACACATAGTAAAGATACATGCTTTCACGTATCGAGAAGAACAGAAAGAGATTGTACAAGACCATGACCAGCATGGCTCCGCAGTAGAGGCTGAGACCAAGAATGTCTGAAAGGGAATTCGCGACCAGATCGTCTTCTTGAAAGACATTGACGGGAATCTGCATGGAACTGGTGGTCGAGACGCGCATCACCAGATCCACGGTTTCTCCGGCATCGAGGTGAAGAACGAACAGAAAATTCCGGTGGTTGAACTGCCTTTCATGGAAGGGCTTCTTGTCGCCGAAATCCAGGACCTCGCGCCTGTCCTGTCTCACGATGTACACCGAGATATGGTCCAGGACGGGATAGGCGATTTCGAAAATATAGGTTTCGGGCCTGGAAGAGCTGTTCAGGGGCTGGCCTTTCACCCAGAACACCGAATCGGTGTAACCAAAATTCAGACTGTCCCGGATGTTTTCCGTCCATCCGGATCCACTCTTTTTCCTCAGCACATCCTCTATGGAGTACTCCCCGGCCGGGTCTTCCAGATAACTGAATGTGGCCTGCACGTTCATGAAACGACGGTCCGGATCAAGGACAAGGGTCTTCGCGAAAACCCTGCCCGAAAGGATGGCGCAAAAGCACAGGCATCCTGCGATCACGATCCAGATTTTCAGGTGTTTCATGCCCATATGCGTTCCGTTTATCCCAAAAGGGCGTTTTTTCTGTTGTCCGCCCGGTGTTAAACCTTGATTTCAAAAGCCATCATGGTCATGTCATCGACCTGTTCCCTGCCACCCCTGTATACTTCCGAGCTGGCCTTGATAATCTCGCATTGAACCGATACCGGGAGCCTCGAGTATTCGCTGATCAGTTCTTTGAGCCGGCGTGAACCGAACCTTTGGCCTGACCGTTCACCCAGCTGGTCCGTGACACCGTCCGTATAGATGTAAACCGTCATCCGGCCTTCGATCTTGAGGCTCTGGACCGCGTATCCGGGATGGCCGGACGAGGTATGGAACCCCACGCTTTTCCTGTCTCCTTTCAGCGTATACACCGTCCCGTCCATGGTGTAGACCATGTCGATGTTGGCTCCGGAAAAGGCCAGCGTCCGGTTTTTCCGGTTCACAACGCAGATTCCGATATCCAGGCCGTCATCGGCCAGAGAGCGTTTCGTATCCTGACGAAGAGCCTTTCTTATCCTTTTGTTCAACTGGACCAGGATGTCTCCGGGATCATGGGTGTCCTCTCCCTTGACAATCCTTTTCAGCTCCGACCCCGCGATAATGGTCATGAAGGCCCCGGCCACCCCGCGTCCTGTGCAGTCGGCCACGGCCACAAGGAACCCGTCCCTGACCGGCTCGATGTAGTAAAAATCCCCGCCTACCAGATCACGGGGAGCCCACCAGACCACCAGGCCCGGGATCAGGGCCCGTGCGCTTTCAATATCGGGAAGAATGGCCATCTGGATCATCCGGGCGTACCTGAGACTGCTCATGATCTGGCTGTTGGCCCCCTTCACCTGTATCAACGCCTCGTTGAGCTGGCCGGTGTGTTCTTCGACCTCCCGTTCCAGGGAGTCCGCCGCTTTCTTCTGAAGAAGCAGCGCCTCTTCCCGCGCCTCACGGGCAAGCCTTTCATTCATGATCGCTTTTTCATTGGCGATACGGGCGTTTCTCTCTTCTTCAAGGGCCAGTTTCTGGGCGTCGATTTTTTCTCTTTTCTCCGTGTTCAACCGGTCGGCCAGGGCAAAGGAGAGAAGCATGACCTGGAGTACGGAACCGATCTGGGCGGAATTTTCGGTCAGGAAACTTCGGGGGACAAGGCCTATTTTATTGAAAACCAGCACAATGGCGCCGCAACCCAGGAAAAGCCAGGCCAACGAGAATAACCGCCCCGGAGAATACCCGCTTGCCCAGCGCAGGACCACAACAGGGAGGCCGAAAACAAAGCAGAGCAGGATCAGGAACGCCGTGAAAAGAATCCCCACCCTGAAGGGAAGGACAAATGAAAGAAGCACGATGGCCATGGCGGTGATGGCAAACATCAGGAACATGGAATAGCGCAGCCCGTCAGCCGGGGTCAACTTCATGAACCGGACAATGGAAAAATTCGCGGAGCATATCATGACACAAAGGGAAACAACGATGGCCTGATCGTTCCAGGACACAGAATCCGGCCACAGGTACTGGAACGTCAGGCCGTTCATGCTGCCGAGGAACAGGCACTGGAAAACCACATAAACGACGTAGGTCAGGTAGTTCGATTCACGGGTCGAGACAAACAGAAACAGGTTGTAGAGGGCCATGATGATCATGCTTCCATAGTAAAGTCCCTGGATCATCATGGAAAACTGCTTTTGTTCGAGAAAGGAGGAAAGGCTGAACAGGCGAAGGGGAAACTGCATGGAGCTCGTCGTCCGGATTCTGGCGTAAAACGAGAGGGTCTCACCGGGAGAAAACGACAAGGGGGTGACAAATCCCGGGTGCTTCACCGGCCTTGACCTGAAGGGTTTTTTGTCTCCCATGACCCATGTGTCAACCGAACTTTCCCGGACCGCAAACGTCTCGACATGGTCCAGCACGGGGTAACCCACTTCCACCAGAAACCGGAGAGGTTTCTCCGATTTGTTTGTCAATTGAACCCTGACCCAGAAAACCGAGGCGGTATATCCGGCGTTGAAGGACTCGGCCTGGTTGATTTCCCAGCGGCCCTTTTTCAGCGTTCTTATTTCGTCAATGGTTTTCGAGCCTTCCGGATCCTCGAACACTTCCAGGCCCTCCGCGAGGTTGACAGCCCGGGTGTTATCATCCAGAAAAACAGCGCTTGAAAAAACAGATCGGGGCAACAGGATCAAAAGCATAACACACACAAAAAGCCTGAGAACGGGCATTCCTGGCCACTCCACGTTCCCGGCATTCTTTTTGATCAGCCCTGTCAATGTCTATTCCATGCCTCCGAAGGCGATCATGGTCATGTCGTCCATCTGCTCGCGCCCCCCACGGTAAGTTTCAAGAGCTTCCTTCAGGCGCATGAACTGAACATCGATGGCGAGATTGACGATCTCTTGGAGGGTTTCAATAAGCCGTGGGATCCCGAACCGCCGTCCCGTCGCCTCGCCGATCTGGTCTGTCAGCCCGTCAGTGTACATGTAGAACATCATGTCCTTTTTGCAGTCCATACGGTGCCCGGGATAGACATAATCGGCTTTGGACGACACGTAACCCACGCTGCTCCTGTCTCCACGAACTTTGAAGAGGGAACCGTCCGCCCCGATGCGGACCAGGTCGATACGGGCTCCGGCAAATTCGACCATGGCCTCGTTTTTTCTCACCACACAGATCCCGATGTCCAACCCATCATCGGAGATCGCGGTGTCTGTATCCTGTTTCAGGGTTTTGCGTATCCGCCTGTTCATCCTGGTCAGGATTTCTCCGGGATCGTAACACCCTTCACCCCGGACGATACGTTTCAGCTCCGAATTGGCGATCAGGGTCATGAAGGCTCCGGGAACCCCGTGCCCTGTGCAGTCGGCCACGGCCACGATGTATCCGGGTTCGATGGCGTCAATGTAGTAAAAATCACCGCCGACAATATCACGGGGCTGCCACCAGATAAAGCTTTTCGGAAACCATTCGCTGATTTTCCCGGTTTGCGGGAGCATGGCCTGCTGAATCATCCGGGCGTACCTCAGGCTGCTCATGACCTGGTTGTTGGCCTCCCTGACGATCACCAGGGTTTCATTGAGTTCCAGAGTCCTTTCTTTTACCTTCTGTTCCAAGGTTTCCCTGGCTTTTTTCTGGACTTCAAACGCCTGTTCCCTGGCCTCCCTGGCCCGTCTTTCGTTCAAAAGGGCGTTTTCGTTGGCGATACGGGCATTCCGTTCCTGGATATGGGCCAGGTTCTGGGCTTCGATTCGTTCCTTTTTCTCCAGGTTCAGACGATCGGCCAGGGCAAAGGAAAGAAGCACCACCTCAAGAACCGAACCGTAGAGTGTGGCGTTTTCCGTCAGGGAACTCCTTGGGACGAGGCCGAATTTGTTCAAAGCCAGAATCATGCCGCCCCCCAGCATGGTGATCCAGGCCAGGGTATAGATCCTCGCCGGATAATACCCGGATAAAAGTCGGGTGATAGCCATGACCGTAGCCCAGACAATACTGATAACAGCCAGGACAATGGTGGTTTTGATTCCTACCCTGTATGGAATCTGGTATGAAAACAGAACAACCATGGCCGCCACCGTGATAAGCGGCACGAACAGCCAGTACCCACGCGGACGAGACTGCATGATTTTAAGAAAACCTCCTGTGAAAAGAAGGCCGAAAAAAATCGTCAAATTAAGGGACACCACCAGGACCTGATCGTTCCACCACACACTTCGGGGCCAAAGGTACTGGTAGCTGGTGCCGTAGAGGCTGGTGAGAAAAACCGTCATGCTCGTCACGTAAAACACGTAGTACAGGTAGTTTCTTTCCCTGACGGACAGATACACGAAGAAGTTGTAGAGAATCATGATGACCATGGCCCCGTAGTACATCCCCAGCCCCTGAACCACTTTCTGGTCCTTTTCAACAAAATGACGGAGACTGTGGATATAAAGAGGGATCTGCATGGAGCTGGTGGTCTCGACCCTCACGATCAGGGTTATCGGTTCATTGGGGGAAAAAGTCAGGGGAAAGACAAAATTCCTGTGGTCCACCGGCCTCTGGGCGAAGGGGTACTTGTCACCCATCTTGATCTCATCCCGCCCTGTTTTTCTTAAAACATGGACGGTGATGTAATCGATCACCGGATAGGCGATTTCAACGTAGAAGGAACGTTCCATCTGATCGACGTTGACCAGTTCCGTTTTAAACCAGTACACAGAACCGGTGTAGCCGAAGGTCAGGGTATGTTCGGTGTTTTCCACCCATCGCTCATTCCCTGGCGCCATGGTAAGTTCATTCAGTGAAAAGCTGCCACGGGGATCTTCCACGTAGGAAGTCCGTGGGCCAAGTTCAAGATTTCCTGTCAGGCTCCCCACCTCCACCGGACCGGCGGAAAAGGCAAGGGTGTCAAAACATAAAACCCAATAAATCAAAAAGATAAATCGAATATGACGCCGTGATGACGATGGGAAAACCATAGGCGATTTGTATCCTGTGCGGTGAAAGGGCGTTGGCATTTCGCACAATTGAACCTTTTGATTTTATTGGAAGAATGCAATAAAGTTCCGGTTTCAAAGGTTCTGTCGGCTGCATGGATGTGGTACACACGTATACTATGGAATACGGTGTACATTATATAATAATTTCAATCCAATTCAAGAATTAAAACCTTGGAATCCCTCATTTGCGCCAACCACACAGAACACATGCCCCAAACTTCCAGTTACATTCAGAAAAAAAATATATGTAAACTGTTCCATACTCAAATCTGAAAAATGAATCCAATCTATGGTTTTCATGTAACACAGCCCGAAAGAAATTCTGGCCCGAAAAAATATAATATTCTGAAATAATGAAATAAAATATCTATCGTCTTATTCTTCAAAAATGGCATTGTATTTGCTTATTATCTAAAAAATGAGTTCGTTATTTCGTTCAAAATCAAGAGGGAGGGAAACCAAATGAAAAAGACTTTTTTAGCAGGCTTTACAACCACACTACTTGTACTCATGACAGTCAGCACAGGTTTCAGTGAAAAAATCCATTTGATCGATAAAGGGGCTGAGTGGAATTACACGGCCATCGAAAACGATTTATGGGCTGACTGGGCAGCCGCTGGCCATGATTCTTTTGAATGGGATACTGCGGAATGGATGACAGGCAATGCCGCGTTCGGGAATGTGGTTTCTCCGAGTTATCCCCATCCGTTCAACACTTACTGGGCGGCCAATACCGATCTGGCCCTCCAGAAAACAATTGATGTCAACGGCTATATCGACCTTCCCGTAAGGATGAAAATCGCCTCAGACAACGGCGTCATCGTTTTCGTCAATGGCCAGCAAGTGTTCAAAGTCAACGAAGAAGGGTATACGAACTACTGGGAATACATCGTCGCTCTGTCCCCCGAGCTTTTTGTAACCGGAGAGAACCTGATTCAGGTTCTGGCCGAAGACCACGGCGGGATCACCTTCTTTGACATGAAACTCACGGCTCTTGTGGAACCCATCCCCACACCCGAGCCCGCCACCATGTTCCTCCTGGGCTCTGGGCT
>Ga0209066_10000672_pt1 | contig 49108 bp, 31 predicted proteins | sample All_14_2_FD_187198 | JGI IMG/M metagenome (GOLD analysis project Ga0209066, IMG submission 187198) | Freshwater microbial communities in response to fracking from Pennsylvania, USA - Allegheny Zone_MetaG_DW_15 (SPAdes) (version 2) ... | reverse complement strand
GGGGAGCTCAAGGGAAAGGCCGGAGCAGGTGTCGAGCAGGCGGGACATCTTGTCCGCACGCTCCAGGCAGGTGCCTAGGCGGAGGAAGTGCCAGATTTCACCACGAGGAGTGGTGGAATCAGCAATGCCCTGGAACTCATAGGAGCCGCGCAGCACACGCTCGTAGAAAGCGGCGCTTTGCATCCGGTGCATGGTCTTGCCTTCGGCGGAATCGACGAAGAGCCGGAGCGAATTGAGCGACTCCCAGATTTCGTCGGAGATCTGATCGCGCACGGTGCGTGCGTTTTCACGCGCGGCACGGATGCTGTTGAGCATCGAGTTGGGGTTGTCCGCACGGAGGGCGAGGAATTCGGTGACGTCCTTGCCTTTGATTTTTTTGTGCAGCTTGGAATAGGCCTCTTCATCACCGGTGGTGGCGAGGAGGGGCTGCCAGAACTGCGCTTCATCGACGCCTTCGGCTCCGGCATCGAGCAGGAGGTCCTGCGTGGAAAGCAGGAGGCGTGAGAGGTTTTCCGCACGCTCGACGTAGCGTGCCATCCAGTAAATGCTGTCTGCGACTCGGCTAAGCATGGCGTGTGATCAGGCGGCGGGTGGGGGTTCGGCAGGCATGTCGAGGGGGTCATCCCAGAGCACCCAGGTGTCCTTGCTGCCGCCGCCCTGGGAGGAGTTCACGACGAGGGAGCCTTTTTTCAGAGCCACACGGGTGAGGCCGCCGGGGACGACGCGAACGCGATCGCCACAGAGCACGTAAGGGCGGAGGTCGATGTGGCGGCCTTCGAAGTGGTCATCCACAAAGACGGGATGGCGGGAGAGCTGGAGGACGGGCTGCGCGATGTAGTTGCGCGGGTTTTTCTTGATGCGCTCGCCAAATTCAGTGCGCTCCTTTTTGGAAGCGTGGGGGCCCATGAGCATGCCGTAGCCGCCGGATTCGTTCACGGCCTTGACCACGAGCTTGTCGAGGTTGTCGAGGATGTAGGAACACTCCTTGTCGTCCACGCCGAGATGCGTGGGCACGTTGGGCAGGATGGGGTCCTGATCGAGGTAGTATTTGATCATCTTCGGCACGAGGGCGTAAACCGCCTTGTCGTCCGCGACGCCGGTGCCTATGGAGTTGGCGAGGGCGACATGGCCTTTGCGATAGGCATTGATGATGCCCGGAACGCCGAGGAGGGAGTCTTTGCGGAAGACCTGGGGATCGAGGAAGTCGTCGTCGATGCGGCGATAGATGACATGCACCTGCTCCAGGCCTTTCGTCGTGCGCATGAACACGCGGTCATTGCGGAGGATGAGATCGCGGCCTTCGACGATGGGCACACCCATCTGCTTGGCGAGGTAGCAGTGCTCGAAGTAGGCGCTGTTGTAGATGCCGGGAGTGAGGACCACGATGGCGGGATCCAGAACGCCGCTGGGGGCGAGGTGCGCCAGACTCTCGCGCAGCATGGAGCCGTAGGCATCCACGGGACGCACGGGGAGCTGCTGCAGCAGGCCAGGGAAGGCGCGCTTCATCGCATTGCGATTTTCCAGCATGTAGGAGGCGCCGGAGGGGCAGCGGCCGTTGTCTTCGAGGACGTAGTAGTCGCCCTTGCCATCGCGGACGAGATCGGTGCCGCAGATGTGGATGTAGATGCCGTGGGGGACCTTGATGCCACGGAATTCTGGCCGGTAATGTGAGGCGGAGAGGACAAGCTCGGCAGGGACGGCCTTGTCCGTGATGATCTTCTGGCCGTGGTAGATGTCGTTGAGGAAGAGGTTCAGCGCGGTGATGCGCTGAATGAGCCCGGCTTCAATGGTCTCCCATTCACGCTGCGGGATGATGCGCGGCATGAGATCGAAGGGGAAGATGCGTTCCGTCCCCTGATCATCGCCGTAAACGGTGAATGTCACGCCCTGCCGGAGGAAGGCGGCATCCACGGCTTTCTGGCGCGCGGAGTATTCGGATGGAGTGAGTGAACCTACACTATCAAGCATGGCTCCGTAGTGCGGACGTGCTTTCCCGGATTTGGAAAACACCTCGTCGAAGAAGCTCTCTGGTTGGTAGTCGTTAAACAGTGACGACATGAGGTTATATTACTTAGCAAGGCCTGTGCCAGAATTTGAAAGGCTTTGCAAATGACATCGGCGGAGGCCGCTCTTCAGGATGCCACGGGCTCAACATCCACGCCGACGCCGACGGTGTGCCTGCCACCGCCGGTGATGATGCCACGGACGGGGCTGACATCCGAGAAATCGCGACCGATGGCGACAGTGATGTGATCGAGAGAAGTGAAGCAGTTGTTGGTGGGATCGAAATCAACCCAGCCAAATCCGGGCACAAAGCAGGAGGCCCAGGCATGGGAGGCATCGACGCCCTGGAGCCGCGGTTTGCCTGCGGGGGGATGGGTGCGCAGGTAGCCGCTGATGTAGCGGGCGGGCAGGCCCATGGCACGGAGGCTGGCGATGGCGAGGTGGGCGAAGTCCTGGCAGACGCCGCGTTTTTTTTCCAGCACCTCGTTCAGCGGGGTGCTGATGGTGGTGGCCTTCGGATCAAACACAAACTCACGATAGATGCGGCGGCAGAGATCGGCGGCAGCGGCGAGCACGGGGCGGCCTTTGGTGAAACTGGGGAGGGCAAAATCCCGCAGAGGCATCTCATGGAGCAGCAGCGGGCTGCCGAAGACGAACTGGCAGGGATCAAGGAGATCCACCGGCACGGGATCCCGAAACATGGCGGCCACGACCTCCCAGGCAGGGGTCTGCAGGGGATCGGGCTGAAGCACAGGCACCAGCGAGACATAGCTCTTTGAGGTGACTTCGAAGTGCTTGTGCAGCTTTTGGACAGAGAAGCAGGAGACCTGGTTGCCAAAGGAATCGACATGCTCGGTGAGCAGGTCCGGCTCCGGGTCAAAACTGAGGCTGAACTCCAGGCAGCGCTGGGTCTCGGTATCCCGGGGGCGCAGACGCGCGGCATGGTGGGACACGGCCACCTGCGAGCTGTAATGGTACGTGGTGCGATGTGTGATGCGGTAGTTCATCACGCGGGGGAGGAGTCAGCTTCGCTGCTGCTGATGGTGGAGTGGGCGAAGTATCCGGCGGTGAGCGCGTCATTGAGGACGGGCATGGCCTCGATGAGCTGGGAGAGCATCCTGGCCACCTGAGTCTGCGCCCAAGCACCGGGCTCGACCCGGGCGAGCTCGGTGGGATCACACAACTGCAGGCGGGTGCTGTTTTCCAAAAAGACGCGCATCGCCGGCGTGAGAACCGCCGAGTTTTGCTCATGGGGCAGGTGCTTGAACTGCTGGCGGATGCGCTCGAACTGAAAACGCAGGCCGCGAGGATTCAGCTCATCGAGCATGAGCAGATCGTAAACGGCGGCGAGCTGGGGGAGAAGGCTGTAGCGATTGCGGTAGGTGATGGTGCTGTCCCCCACTTCGAGAATCGCCTCCAGCAGGCTGGGGTTCTCCGCATCCGCGCTGCGGAGGCCGGCGCGCAGGAGCTCGCAAATGTAGACCGTGCGCTCGATGCGGTGGCCAATGTCGAGGAACATCCAGCCCTGGGCGCGCGTCATGTTTTCCTTGGCGAGGCCATGGAAGGAGGCGAGTTCGAGGATGATGCGGGTGAGGACGTTCAGCGCGTCCGACATGGGCGTGACGCTGGGGGTGTTGTCGTAGGCGTCGAGGGCATCGCCAAGCTGGCTGATGACGCGCCAGGTATCGATGGAAATGCGGTCGCGCAGGAGGACGCCGATGCGCTGGATGTGAGCCACGCAGGAACGAATGCTGGTGGGGTGATTGGCATCAAAGACGGCCTCCAGAAGCCGGGCCTCAAGCTGCTCCTGCTGGGAGGCGAGCGAGGCTGCGTCAGGCACATCATCCAGAACGGTGAGGCTTTTCAAGGCCTCCAGCAGGGGGAGCAGGAGGGGCGTTTCGCTCATGCCGCTTTCCGGAGAGCAGCGCAAAAGGGTGGAGCGCAGGAGGCGGGCGCTGGATTCAGCGCGCTCCGCGTAGCGACCCAGCCAGTAGAGATGATTCGCCACACGGCTGCCCAGATTGTGGCCGGTACGGCGGAGTTCCACCGGGGTGCTGGTGCTGGAAAGCAGCGTGACATTTTCCACGGGCCCTTCACTGAGCACCCAGGTGTCCTTGCTGGTGCCGCCTTTCTGCATGGAGACGAGGGGTGAATCCATGGAAGCAGCGACGCGGGTGAGCGCTCCGGGCATGACCATGTAGCCGTCCTTGGTGGCGACGAGGTAAACGCGGACGCTCACGGGCTTGTGCACGAGGTGGCCGTCCTCCCACATGGGAGCGGTGGAGAAGGCGATCTTTTCCTGAGCGGCCCAGCGGTCCGGGGCAAAACGCATGCGTTCGGCGAGGGAGGCACGCTCGGCGCCGGTGAGGCGGCCGCCAAAGCAGGCCTCGCGTCCGCGCACGCGGAAGGCGCTCTTGATGACGAGGCGGTCGAGATTTTTTTCGACCTCGCCACGCGGGCGCTCCTGTCCGCACCACCAGGTGGCCACGGAAGGCATCAGAAGTTCCGAGCCCAGCAGCTTGCGGCACAAACCGGGGAGGAAGGCCATCATGGCGGGGGCTTCGGCCAGGCCTGAGCCGAGGGCATTTCCCAAGGCGACATTGCCGGCACGCACGGCGCGGACGAGCCCGGGAACGCCGAGCATGGAGTCGTTGCGGAGCTCCAGAGGATCGCAGAAATCGTCATCCACGCGGCGCAGGATCACATCCACCGGTTCGAGGCCGTTGAGGGTCTTCAAGTAAACGCGGTCGTCACGCACGGTGAGGTCTTCGCCTTCCACCAGGGTGTAACCGAGGTAGCGGGCGAGATAGGCCTGCTCAAAGTAGGTTTCATTGTAGGGTCCGGGGGTCAGCAGAACGACGCGGGGCTCCTCCACCGGGCGCGGAGCCAGGGCAGCGAGGGACTGCTGCATCTGGCGGAAGAACCCGGCGAGACGGCGCACGCGCGCATCACGAAACACGTCTGGCAGCAGCCGGGAGGTGATGAGGCGGTTTTCCAAAGCGTAACCGGAGCCGGTGGGAATCTGAGTGCGGTCTGAAATGACCCACCACTGACCATCCGGAGAACGGGCGAGGTCCGCGCCGTACACCTGCAGGGGCTTGGCGCTGCGAAGCTTGATGCCGTGGCAGGGCCGCAGGTAGGCGGGCTGCCCGAGCACGAGCGCCGCAGGCATGCTGCCATCACGGATCAACTGCTGCGGACCGTAGCTGTCGATCAAAATCGCATTGAGCAGGGTGGCACGCTGAATCAGCGCCTTTTCGATGCCCTCCCATTCGCGCGCCGAGATGACGAAGGGCACGGGGTCCATGTGCCAGGGGGTGTCCAGGCCTTTTTCGTCGTAAACGTTGAAGGTGACGCCGCGTTCCGCCAGCAGGCGGCGGCCGGTGTCCGCGAGGCGTTTGACGCCGGCGGCATCCCGACGCTGGAGGTCGGCGATGATCGCCTCGTAATGCGGGCGCACTTTGCCGCTGGCATCGCGCAGTTCATCGTAATGACCCCGGTTTTCAGGACCGTCCAGGCGCGACATGACTGACCGTTGGGGAACGGGAGCAGCCGTGGAAGTTTGAGATTGGAAGATCAATGCGAGGACAGCTTTGCGATTGGCGATAGTAGGAACCGTTCATGCTTTGTGCATCCCCATTCTTTACTTTCATCCATTGCGCAGATCCAAAGTGAAGGGGAACTCGGGATTTGGCCTGGCTGGCTCCACCTTCATCTTTCCGGGGGTGTGGCCGTGGCGGAAGAAGCGGGCGTAGCGGCGGCTTTCGGCTTCGTAGGCGTTCACCGGGAAGGTTTCGTGGCTGAGGCCGCCGGGATGGGCGACGTGATATTTGCAGCCCCCGAGGGAACGCTGATTCCACTGATCGACGAGGTCAATGGTGAGCGGTGAATGGACGCCCACGGTGGGGTGCAGGCAGTTTGGCGGCTGCCAGGCGCGGTAGCGAACTCCGGCGACATATTCGCCGTTGGTGCCGGTGGGATGCATCGGGACGGTGCGACCGTTGCAGGTGATGGCGTAGCGGCCTTCCACCAGCCCCTGCGCCTTGATCTGGATGCGTTCGAGCGAGGAGTCGACGAAGCGGACGGCACCACCGGCACCGTTGTCCTCACCGAGCACGTGCCAGGGCTCCAGCGCCTGGCGGATTTCCACGTTCACGTTGCGAGTGCACCAGTCGCCGCTGAGCGGGTAGCGGAACTCATAGTGAGGGGCGAACCACTCGGGCTTGAGTTCAAACCCGGCCTGCTGCGTGTCATGGCAGACGTCCTCGATGTCGCTCCAGGCGAAGTGGGGCAGCATCCAGCGGTCGTGGATGTCGGTGCCCCAGCGCACGAGGGGGGCCTCGTAGGGCTCCTTCCAGAAGCGGGCAATGAGGGTGCGGAGCATGAGGGCCTGAGCGAGGCTCATGTGCGGGTGGGGCGGCATTTCAAACCCGCGCATTTCGAGCAGGCCGAGGCGGCCGGTGCTGCTGTCTGGCGAGTAGAGTTTGTCGATGCAGAACTCGGCGCGGTGGGTGTTGCCGCTGGAGTCGATGAAGAGGTTGCGGTACAACCGGTCCACGAGCCACGGGGGCACCTCTCCGCCCTTGGCCATGGCCTCAGAGGCGGCTTTGAAGGCCACTTCAAGTTCGTAGAGGGAGTCGTTGCGTGCTTCGTCGATACGCGGGCTCTGGCTGGTGGGGCCGATGAACATGCCGGCGAACATGAACGAGAGCGACGGATGATTCTGCCAGTAGCTGGTGAGGCTGCGCAGGAGATCGGGACGCCGCAGGAAGGGGCTGTCCTTGGGCGTTTCCGCGCCCATGACGATGTGATTGCCACCGCCGGTGCCGGTGTGGCGGCCATCGACCATGAATTTCTCCGTGCCGAGGCGGGTGAGGCGGGCCTCTTCGTAGAGCGATTCGGTGATATTGACCATTTCATCCCAGCTCTTGGCGGGGTGCACGTTCACTTCGATCACGCCCGGGTCAGGGGTGACTTTGAGCACGTGGAGGCGCGGGTCATAGGGAGGTGGATAGCCTTCGATGACAACGGGTTGATCGAGCGCCAGCGCCACGTCTTCGACGGCACCCAGAGCGGAGAGGTATTCCTCCAGCGTCTTGGTGGGCGGCATGAAGATGAAGAGCTTGCCATCACGCGGCTGCACGCAGAGAGCTGTGCGGACGACCTGGTCGGCGGATTGTCCGACGGCGGGCGGCTGGGCGGCAGGGTCAATCCCCTGCTGATCGTCTTCGCCGGCGTCCTCGGAGAGGTCTTCCGTGCCGGATGGGCCAGGGCGCTGCGCGAGTTTCTTCCAGAAGGAGGGCGGTACGCCGGCGATGCCACGCACAAACTGCTGCCGCGAGGGGAGCGGATCGCGGTCTTGCATGGGGTCCTGCTCGTGATGATAGGGATAGTCGGTGGTCTTGACCCAAGGCTGGGAATCGAGCGGGAGACGCAGGCCGATGGGTGAATCCCCCGGCACAAGGTAGCAGCGCTCGGCACGGAGGAACCAGGGGCCGGTTTGCCAGCCATTGTCCACGGGTTTGAGCGGCAGCACGTGGCCGATGATTTTATCCAGCCCTTCCTCGAAGACCTTGGCGAGGCGAGCGCGCTCCTCCTTGTCTTTGAGGTTGGATTTGAGCGGATCGACATTCACCGGGAGCTTGCGCTCGCGCCAGAGGTAGTAGAAGGCGTCTTCATACGTGGGCATGATCCATTTGGTGCTGCAGCCGATGCGCTCGGCGAGAGCGTGAATGAAGCGTGCGGAATGGGTCTCGTTCACGCCGTAGTCGGTCTGCATGTCGGCATACAGATGGGGATGGGCCCAGAGAGGCTGGCCGTCTTTGCGCCAATGGCAGCCGTAGGACCAGCGAGGGAGGGATTCTCCGGGGTACCATTTGCCCTGGCCGTAGTGCAGGAAGGCTCCGGGGGCGAAGCGGTCGCGGAGGCGTTTGAGGAGGATGTCCGAGAGCTTGGCCTTCATGGGGCCCACAGCGGCGGTGTTCCACTCGGCCCCTTCGGCATCGTCGATGGAGACGAAGGTGGGCTCGCCACCCATGGTCAGGCGTACATCGTTGGCTTCGAGCTCCTTATCCAAGGCATGACCCAGAGCGGCGATTTCCGCCCACTGCTCCTCGGTGTAGGGCTTGGTGACGCGGGGTGACTCGTAAATGCGAGTGACCGACATGTCGAAATCGAACTCCGTTTCGCAGGGCTCAGCCATGCCGCTGATGGGAGCGGCGCTGCCCGGGTCTGGGGTGGCGGCGAGAGGGATGTGCCCTTCCCCGGCGAAGAGGCCGGAGGTCGGATCGAGGCCGACCCAGCCAGCACCGGGCAGATAGACCTCACACCAGGCGTGGAGGTCGGTGAAATCGACCTCGGTGCCGCTGGGGCCGTCGAGGGATTTCACGTCCGGCTTCAACTGGATGAGGTAACCGCTGACGAAGCGAGCGGCGATGCCCAGACGGCGCATGAGCTGCACCATGAGCCAGGAGGTGTCGCGGCAGGAGCCGGTGCGCTTGGTGAGGGACTCCTCGGGGGTCTGGACACCGGGCTCCATGCGGACGGTGTAACCGATGTCCTTCCAGAGGCGCTGATTGATGGTGACGAGGGCGTCAATTGTGCGCGGCGGCCAGGGTTTCATGGCGAGGAGCTCGCTCTCGACCTGGGTGAAGTATTCGGCGAATTTGGGGGTGAGTTCGCCGCACTTCAGGAAGGGGGCGAGCTCATGATCCAGCGTGGCGTCGTAGTCGAAGGGGAAATTTTCAGCCTCCGGCTCCAAGAAGAAGTCGAAGGGGTTGAAGACGGCCATTTCGACCACGACATCCACCTCGATGCTGAATTCCTTGGTTTTCTCCGGGATGACCAGCCGGGCGAGGAAGTTTGACTGGGGATCCTGCTGCCAGTTCAGGAAATGCTTCTCCGGGGTGATTTTGAGCGAGTAGCTCAGGATGCGTGAGCGGGAATGCGGGGCGGGGCGCAAGCGGATGACCTGAGGGCCCAGCTCGATGGGGCGCTCGTAGCGGTAGCTGGTGCGGTGGTGAAGGGCGACGTGGATGGACATGCGAAAGGGTTGGAGGCGTACGGGATGCTCAATGCCCGCTGGGCTGTATTTAGCAAGTTCATGGCCAATCTTGCTTTTGGGCAGTTGAAAAACGCTACGTGCGGGGTTTTGGCATCCGTGACAGGCGGAGGAGCCGAAATGTGCTCCAGTAGGTTTCCAACGGTTCCGACGTCCCTGCTGTCTCACCCCCCTTCCCTACGAATGTCCCGACTGAAAATCCTTTGTCTCTCCTTTTCCGTGGTCCTATTCGGGCTGATGGAGCCGCACCATGCTCACGGGGCCACTTTTGTGTGGGATGTGACGACCGGAACGAATGGCGCGCAGGATGGTGGCGGCACATGGGTGGATGGTGGTGGGAACTGGTTTGATGAGACGAACACCCAGCAAAATCAGACCTGGTCCAACTCGGCGGGGAACACGGCTGTGTTCGGCGCGGGCGGCGCAGGGGGCACGGTCACGGTTTCCGGCACGGTGAACACCAATGGGCTGATCTTCCGGGCGATCACGCCGACGTCTTACACCTTCACGGGAGGAACGATCGCGCTGGCTGACGGGTCCGCCATCACCCTGCAGGACGGCTCCAGCTCGCTCAATTCGCGCCTGATCATCAATTCGGCGCTCAGCGGCAACAACATCACGATGCAAAAGGCGGCCGGCGCCTTTGCCCTTGTCACTATTGGCAGTGCTTCCACGCTGTCCGGCACGTTTTCACTCACTTCGGCGGATTCCAACGGGCTGTTCGTGCAGGTCAATAACGTGAACTCCCTGCCTGCGGCGACGCTGACGAATGTCAATGTCGGCACCAACGTCACACTGGTGCTCGGGGCGAGCGGCAACTGGCAGGTGCCGTTCACGATAGCCGGCACAGGCGCAGGAGGGCGCGGGGCGATCCGCCTGGACGTCAACAATTTGACGCTTTCCGGAGGGCTGACGCTGGCGGGCAGCGCGCTGATCACCCAAAACACCAGCGCTGTCACCTCGATCATCAGCTCCAACATTGGAGAGTCCACCGTCGGCAGCACCCTGAGCTTCGGCACGCAGGGCACCAGCACTGGCACCATCGCGCTGTCCGGGAACAACACTTTCACCGGCGGCCTTTCCATTGATGTGACGAACGTCCGCCTCGACAGCGCGGGGGCGCTCAATTCCACCGCACCCAACCGCGTCACCTTTGCCACCAGTTCGGTGAACAAGAATCTCTCGCTGAACGGCAACTCCATCACCATCGCCTCGCTGGTTTCTGCGGTGGGAACTGGAACCAGCACGGTGCGAAACCAAAGTGCCACAGCGGCCACGCTGACGATCAATTCCACCTCAGACACCTCGTTTGCCGGCACCTTGGCGGATGGCACGGGTGGCGGGGCGCTTTCCGTGATCAAAACGGGCACGTTTACGCAGAGCCTCAGCGGCACGAACACGTTTACCGGAGGGCTAACGCTCAATCAGGGCGGGCTGAATCTGAACAGCGCCACGGCGCTGGGTGCCACGGCGAGCATCTTCACCATCAATGGCGGGACTCTTGGCAACAGCAGCGGTACGAGTGTCGCCATCACCAACGGGAATGCCCTTGTGATCAACGCAGACTTCAGCGCGGCTTTGACCAACGCGCTGGATCTGGGCACGGGCGCTGTGAGCCTGGGGACGGCGGCGGGGACCAGCCGTACCATATCAGTCACCACCGGCACCCTGAGCCTGAGCGGCAACATCGCTGATGGAACCACAGCCACCGAGATCATCAAGGCGGGGGCTGGCACCCTGGCGCTGGGCGGCACCAGCACGTTTAGCGGCCTGCTTACCGTGAGTGCGGGGAATTTGCAGGTGCGCAGCAATGGTGCGCTGGGGGGCACCGGCAACGGTGTTTTGTTTACCGCCACCAGCGGTCGGCTGCAACTGGACAACAACATCACCGTGACGGGGGAATCCGTCATCACCCCCTACATCGAGAACATCGGCGGAAACAACACCTGGGAGGGTGCCGTGCGCGCCACGGTGGGTGCCACGCTGACGCTGGATGTGGCGGCGGGCAGCAGCCTGCTGATCAAGGGGGATGTCAACGCCGCCGACACCGACACGACCGCGCATACTTTCAACCTCACAGGCTCAGGCACAGGGGAAATCAAAGGCGTGCTGTCGAACACCCTCAACGTCAACAAAACGGGCACGAGCACCTGGATTTTCAGCGGGGCAAACACGTACACCAGTGCGACCAACGTCAACGCGGGCACGCTGCAAGTGGGCAAGGCGGGCGTAGGGCAGACGGGAACCGGCGTCGTGACGGTAGCGGCGAATGCCAGCCTCTCAGGCACCGGGATCGTGCGGGGAAGCGGCTTCACGCTGAGCGCCAACGCCTCGCTGTATGCCGGGGATGGCAAGACGGCGGCGGACCACGGCACGCTGACCTTCACGCCTGTCTCCACGGCCAGCTACAACCTGGCCTCAGGCTCCAATACCTTCCTCGACATCAGCACGCCCACCACCAGCGACGGCAATTTCGGGGGTTTTGCGATCGGCAGCAGCGGCTACAACACCTGGGTGAACTCCGTGACAGGCGTGGGCGGGCATGACCGGCTGGTGTTCAACGGAACCAGCGGCACGCTGACGGTCTCCGGTAACATCCTTGTGGCGGCCAGCGGCTACACTCCGCATGCGGGAGATGTCTTCAATCTGATGGACTGGGCGACGGTGCTGACCACGAATTTCAGCGGTTTCTCGGTGGGCACCAATCTGCGCGATGGCAGTGGTGATACCGGCACCCAGTTTGACCTGCCGGACATCAGCGGCAGCGGTTTGTTCTGGGATGTGAGCCAGTTCACGACCTCCGGCAACATCGTGGTGGTGCCTGAGCCCGGGAGGGCGGGCCTCCTGCTCCTGGCGATGGGGGGACTGATGATGCGCCGACGCCGGGTGTAGGCGAGCCCGGGGACAAGCTTTGTTCAAGTGCGTACAAGGGCGCACCTCATCCTTGCCTCAATTCGTTTCCGCTGGACTGTGCGCGCGCATTTCAACCAACCCAGCCATGTCCAAGAAAACGCCAGCCCCCGCTACGATCCGCCCCATCAAGAAGCTGATGGTGGCGAACCGCTCTGAAATCGCCATCCGCGTCATGCGTGCGGCCACTGAACTGGGGCTGAAAACGGTGGGGATTTATGCACAGGAGGACCGCTTCTGCCCGCACCGCTTCAAGGCCGACGAGGCGTATGAGCTGAACAAGGACAAGGGGCCGCTGGGCGCGTATCTGGACATCGAAGGGATCGTGGCTCTGGCGAAGGAGAAGGGCGTGGATGCGATCCACCCCGGCTACGGCTTCCTGTCTGAGAATCCGAAGTTCTCCCAGGCGTGCGAGGACGCGGGGATCATCTTCATCGGGCCAGAGGCGAAGATTCTGGACATGATGGGCGACAAGACGGCCGCGCGCAATGTGGCGCGCAAGCTGAAGGTGCCGATCCTGGAAGGCACCGATGAGCCGGTGAGCGACCGCAAAGAGGCGCTGGCGACGGCGAAGAAGATCGGATTTCCGCTGATCATCAAGGCGGCCTTTGGCGGCGGCGGGCGCGGCATGCGCGTGGTGCGTGAGGCGAAGGACCTGGAGAAGCTGCTGGATGAGGCGCAGACCGAGGCGGAGCGCGCGTTTGGCAACGGGGCCGTCTTCCTCGAAAGATTTGTGGGCAAGGCGAAGCACATCGAGGTGCAGATCCTGGCGGACAAGCATGGCAATGTGCTGCATCTGCATGAACGCGACTGCTCGGTGCAGCGCCGGCATCAGAAGGTGATCGAGCAGGCGCCGAGCTACGGCATCAAGCAGGAGATCATCGACGGATTGTGTGATGCTGCGGTGAAGCTGGCGCATGCGGTGAACTACACGCACGCGGGCACGGTGGAGTTCCTGGTGGATCACGAGACGGGCGAGTGGTTCTTCATTGAGATGAATCCGCGCATCCAGGTGGAGCACACGGTGACGGAGGAGATCACGGGCATCGACATCGTGCGGAGCCAGATCCTCATCGCGCAGGGATACCAGGTGCACCAGGAGCCGCTGGCGCTGCCACCGCAGCACAAGATCGAGAAGAGCGGCTTTGCGATCCAGTGCCGCATCACGACGGAAGATCCGGAGAACGGGTTCACGCCGGACTTTGGCAAGATTTTGACCTACCGCAGCGCGGGGGGCTTTGGCATCCGGCTCGATGGCGCTCTGGGCGCGACGAACGCGGTGATCACGCCGTATTATGACTCGATGCTGGTGAAGATGACGGTCTATGCCCGCACGTACCAGCAGTCGCTGGACCGCATGGACCGCGGTCTGCGCGAGTTCCGCATCCGTGGCGTGAAGACGAACATCCCCTTCCTCATGAACGTGGTGCATCACCCGGACTTCATGGCGGGGCAGGCGACGACGCGCTTCATCGACAACAATCCGGACCTGCTCAAGTTTGTGGCGCGCAAGGACCGTGCCTCGAAGCTGCTGAGCTATCTGGCGGACACGATCGTGAACGGGAATCCGTTTGCGAAGGGGCACAAGATTTCCAAGGCCTTCACCGCGCCGCCGATTCCGACGTATGACCATCGCGTGGAGCCGGCGAAGGGCACGAAACAACTGCTGACGGAGATGGGGCCGGAGAAATTCTGCCTGAACTGGGTGGCGAAGCAGAAGAAGCTGCTGCTGACAGACACGACGATGCGCGACGCGCACCAGTCCCTGCTGGCGACCCGCATGCGCACCTATGACATGCTGGCCGTGGCGGACAGCGTGGCACGCCGCACGCCGAACCTTTTCTCGCTGGAGATGTGGGGCGGTGCGACCTTTGACGTGACGATGCGCTTTCTGCGCGAAGACCCGTGGGAGCGGCTGCGCTCCATCCGCGCGAAGGTGCCGAACATTCTTTTGCAGATGCTCTTCCGCGGCTCGAATGCGGTGGGCTACACGAACTACCCGGACAATGTGGTGAAGGGCTTCATCAAGCATGCGGCCCAGAACGGCATGGACATCTTCCGCATTTTTGACTCGCTGAACTACCTGCCGAACCTGAAGGCGGCGATGGACGCGGTGCGCGAGGAGACGGATTCCATCTGCGAGGGCACGCTGTGCTACACGGGTGACATCCTGGACCCGAAGCGCGACAAGTATGACCTGAAGTACTACGTGCGCCTTGCGAAGGAGCTGGAGAAGATGGGAGCGCACATGCTCTGCATCAAGGACATGGCCGGTCTGGTGCGCCCCTTTGCGGCGAAGAAGCTGGTGAAGGCGCTGAAGGATGAAGTGGGCCTGCCGATTCATTTCCACACGCATGACACGAGCGGCCTGAACGCCTCCAGCATTCTGGAAGCGGCCACGGCGGGCGTGGACGTGGTGGATGCGGCGATTTCGTCGCTCTCCGGCGGCACTTCACAGCCGAACCTGAACTCGATCGTGGCGGCAATGCAGAACACGCCGCGTGACACCGGACTGGACAGCGAGGCGCTGCAGGAATTCAGCGACTACTGGGCGGCGGTGCGAACCTACTACAAGCCTTTTGACACTGCCGAGCCGTATGGAACGGCGGAGGTGTATCTGCATGAGATGCCCGGAGGCCAGTACACGAACCTCAAGGAGCAGGCCATCGGCATGGGTCTGGGGCCACGCTGGCCGGAGATCGCGCACGCTTACGCGGAAGTGAACCAGCTCTGCGGTGACATCGTGAAGGTGACGCCATCGAGCAAGGTGGTGGGTGACCTGGCGATCGAGTGCGTGGCGCGCGGCGTGAAGCCGGGCGATGTCTTCAACCTGACGGGCACGAAGTGGAGCAAGGACGTGACCAGCATGTTTGAAGGTTGGCTGGGCGAGCCTTTCTACGGCATGGAGCCCGCCAAGGCGGCGGATTCACGCAAGAAGTGGAACAAGCTGGCCGACGCCATCGTGGGCAAGGACGGCAAGCGCATCAAGGGCCGCCCCGGCACGCACGCGGCGAAGATCAATCTGACCGAAGTGCGCGCCGAGCTCAAAGGCAAACTGAAGAAGGAACCGACCGAGGACGATGTGTGGAGCTACCTCATGTATCCGGATGTGTTCCTGAAGTTTGCGGATTTCCGCAAGACGTACGGGGATGTGTCTGCGCTGCCGACGCCGGCGTACTATTACGGGCTGCAGGACAAGGAAGAAATCCACATTAGCATCGAGGAGGGCAAGACGCTCTTTGTGCGCCTGCTCAACATGACCGAGGCCGACGCCACGGGCCAGCAGACGGCGATCTTTGAGCTGAACGGCTACCCGCGCCACACGACGGTGACGAACAAGGCGCTGGCGAAGAACGCCGTGACCAAGACGAAGGCAGATCCGGCGGATTCCACTCAGGTGGGCGCACCGATGCCGGGGATGGTGGCGAGCATTGCCGTGAGCGTGGGGCAGAAGGTGAAGGAAGGGGAGACTCTTCTGACGCTGGAGGCCATGAAGATGTTTGCGGCTGTGGCGTCGCCGATTTCGGGGACGGTGAAGGAGATTTGCGTGAAGATCAGCGAGAGCGTGGAGAGCAAGGATTTGATGGTGAGGCTGGTGAAGTAGTGGGTGAGATGATCACTTGATGCAAGCCCCTGGGGGCTTGCATCTTGCAGCCCCGAGAGCACTGGCTACCGCTCAGCACTCCTGAGCCTCGTAATGCGTGCTACTGGCAATCAAAAATCAAGACTCTACTCCGGCATCGTCCAGATGATCAGGTCGATAGGATAGAGCTGACCGTCCGCATCGCTCTTGATGAAGTTTGTCTCATTGGCGTCGAAGGCACCGATGTTGCCGCGGCGCCAGGCATGACGGCGCAGGGTCACGGCGACATCGCGCGACTCCTCCAGGGATTCCCAGCCATGCTGGGTCATCCAGGCGCGGATTTCCTGCTCAGTGGGAGCGGAGCCGCTGATGAAAGCCTGAGCCAGAAGCAATCCAGCATCGTCCCCGATCACATCCTCAAAGGTGCAGCCGAAGCCAAGGTGAACCCAACTGAGGCGCTCGCGCTCCAGAGCTTGCTGCATGGAGCCAGGCCCGTAATCGATCATGCCACGTTCATTGCGGACCAGGATGCAGCCGAAACCTGCGGTGCCGTAGCCGTTCTCTTCGCGGCCACGGAGTTTGACGATGCGGTTTTTCAGGTGGTTGTCCCAAAACAACACCGCTTCACCACGGCTGCCGACGATCTGGCACCTTGAATCTGATGGACCGAGTTTCTCCCAATCTAACGTTCCATTGACCCTGCGGCTGAGAATCTGAGCCGCCTGCAACCAACCACCGCCTTTCTTCGTGAGACGGTCGATTTCACGATCCACTGAAGGACCATCAATCAGCCGTGCAAACTCGCGCTGTGTGAGCATGGATGCCGTTGATTTGGGCTTTCATCTGGACCGACATCGTACCTGCCTCGTCATCCTTCAAATGACGTCGCACCTGCTGATAGACCTCTTCATAAGATGGCTCACGCCTGTTTTTGGGCGGCATGCGCGTCTCCACCCCGGGCGGGGGCAGCTGGATGGAGGCGGGGTCGAAGGGCATGGAGTAAAGGTATGGGAATCTCCAAGGTGTGCAACCCGGAGTTCAGGCACTCATTGATCCCGTCAATCACACCTTCAAGAGTATCAATGACGTGATGCGGCGAGGGTGAGGCAGAGATGCGGGGTCATGAAAGACCTTATCTTATTCTTTATGCAGGCAGCAGGCGTGGTGCTGGCGGCGGATTTTGCGGCGGGGCTGGTTCATTGGTTTGAGGATGCGTATGTGCGCGAGGACACGCCGTGGCTGGGGCGCTGGCTGGGGAGGCCGAACATTGTGCATCATCACCTGCCAAGGCACATGACGCACAACACGTGGTGGGAGAGCAACAAGGAGCTGCTGGTGGCAATGGGGGTGCTGATCATCGCGGCGGCGTGGCTGGGCTGCCTGACGTGGCATGTGTGGCTGTTTGCTCTGGTGGGCGGGAATGCGAACGAGGTGCACAAGTGGGCGCACCGCACGCGGCGGGAGAACGGGCGTGTGATCTCGCGGCTGCAGGATCTGCGTATTTTGCAGACGCCACAGCATCATTCGGCGCATCACACGAATCCGAAGGACGTGCACTACTGCCCGGTGACAAATGTGCTGAACCCGGTGCTGGATGCGGTGCGCTTCTGGGTGTTGCTGGAGTGGCTGCTGGCGCATGTGCTGGGGCTGTGCAGGCAGCCGGACAGCTCGGTGCCGGGCCAGGGAACGGCGCCGGCATGGATCGCGGAGATGCGGCGGGCGGGGTGACTTGCGGAGACGAGGCCTGGCGCAGGGGCATGGGATGGGGGGACTGGGAACCGCACTCGGAGAGTGCGGACCACGCCGCGATGGGTATGCGGAGGTGTTTGGTGCAGAAGTCACGCGGCTTCACACCGGGGCCTGTTTGCCACACTGCGGGACTTTGAGGATATGCGTATGCCTGGGTGTCTGCGATGCGCTGATGGACGGACGGGCTGTCGCCACGGCCATCCTACGGGCCCAAGGGGCTGCGCCGGGGCGCCATTTATTGGACCATGGTGACTTGGGCTGAGAGGCCGGGCTGGAGGGGGATGGAATCCCCTGCCCTTCTGCCGAGGAGTTTCTGGCCGAGGGCTGAGGCGGGGGTGATAACGACGATCTCGGCGCCCTCGTGCAGGATCTCGGTGCCGCCGGCGAAGGGGCCGATGAAATAATGGGTGGCCTCCGCAGGGAGTGCGAGGGTGACCAAGGAGCCGAGGGTGATGGCTGTGCCTGGTTCCTGACTGGCTGCTGGCATGGCCGTGAAGGCCTGAACGGCCTCTTGAAGTTCCGCCACGCGCTGGGCCTGACCACGGGCGACGTAGGAGGCCTCCAGGGTGCGGGTGTCGTATTTGTTTTCCGCCTTGCTGTCGGGGTCTGTGGCGGCAGCGAAGGCGCCCTGCGCGGCGCGGGTGAGCGTGGCGAGCTCGGCAGTGAGCACGGAAAGGATTTGAGCGAGGACGGCTGGTTTGTTCACGGGGAGGCAAGCCGTGCGCTGTCTTGCAGGGAGGAGCAAGGGTGAAAAAAGAGACATTGACCTGCAATGGATGTTTTTGATAAGCTTAAGCCGTGAAAACGCACCGGTGTCATCGTCCTCTGGTTTTCATCACGTTTCCGTATCTGGCGCTGATCGTGCTGGCGGCGCTGCTGGCCAGAACGACCCTGGCAGTGTAAAACAAAGTTCACCGAAGCGAGCCACCAAAAATCCCGGTCCGTGGTGATGATGCTGTAATGCGGTATTGACCTACTGCGGCTGTTTTTGATAAACTCCCATTATGAAAACGCACCGGCAGCCTGCTACGAGAGCGTTCACCCTGATCGAACTGCTCATCACGATCACCATCATCGCGATCCTCGCCAGCCTGACGGCAGCGGGGGTCACTCAAGTCATCGACCAGGGCAACCGACTGAAGGTACGAACGGTGCTGATGGAACTCAAGAATGGAATCGAGACGTATCAAACGGATTACAGTCGCTACCCGGTCAGCGCCGGCTTTACGGGGGCGAATGGTGAGGACGCGGCTGAACTGCTCACAGATGGCAGCAATCCGCTGGTGGATACTCTCATGGGTATTCCGCCGGCATCTGGCGGCACGTCGGATCTGAATCCGAAGCGCACCCAGTTTGTGACCTTCAATCCTGCGAACAATGGACGGCATGGGCTGGTGGGCGTGACGCGCCCCTACAAGCTGGCGGACATGTATGGCCAATCCTACCACATCCTGCTGGACACCAACGGCGACAACCAGGTGAAGAATCCGGATGTGGGCAACACGGACCCCAAGATCTCGGCGAATCAGGCGGCGCATCTGGCCACGAAGGTGGCGGTTTACAGCAGCGGCAAAGACCAGATACCGGGCACGGGTGACGACGTCACCTCGTGGAGGCCGAAATGAAGGGACTTGATTCTGAACACATGGCTCAAGCGGGAGAAGACGGGAATCGGGCGAGGCCCGTTTGTTTGGTAGCGGGCGCGGTGGGGGCAGGAGCACGCTCGAAATCGGGTGGTTTAGCGACCGCCTCGTAGCAGCACACGACGCGTCTGGCGTGGCTCTTCTGCCTGACGGCCCAGGTGACCAGCTCCTCCGGCTTCATGCGCTGGGCGGGCTGCACGGTGGAGGCGTCGGTCTTGCGGCAGACCACATGCTGCCGCAGATGCACGTCGATGCCCAGGACCATGAGCTCGGGCAGCACCGCCGGCATAGCTGCTGATGTCTGCGATGCAGGGGCTGCGGCAGGGGCCGCGGCGGGGGCTGCTGATGGAATGGATGCCTCTGCCTGCTCGCTGCTCAAAGTTATCTTCTTTGCCTTGAGGCTCTTGTTTGTCTTGCTGCTCTTGGTAGTTTGCGTGGCCATGTGGGTGGTGGGTTAAGGGTTGCTTTTCAACACTCCTTTCGTTCCACCGATCCGCTTCGGTGGCTCCGCCCACATGGTATCTACGACCGCGAGCGTTAGGGCTTGCATCTGTTTGGGAATTGGAGAGGACGGACTGGTTTGCAGCGGGTCTTGTTCGCAGGAGTGATGTACTGAACGCTTCGCCCAATTGACGACCTGTGTCGTCCGCGTATTATAAATACTATAATGGACACTCCGGTTCTTCCCGCTTTACCCAGATTGCATTCCTGTGTCTGGCTGCTTCTCCTTCTCTGTGCTGGGCCGCTGGTCTTTTCCCAGCAACTGCCGCCCCAGGTCATCGAACAGGCGCGGCGTGAGTCCCGCTCTGCGGAGGAACGGGCCAAACATGACAACTATCAGGCGGCGGCCAAGTACTGGTATGCGAGCCGGAATCCGAAGCATGTGGAGGACATGGACGCGGCGCTCAAGATTGTGATGCCTGCGGCTTTGCGCCAGTCGCCTAGCATCACGAATTTCCAATCCTGGGAAACTGCGCAGAAGTACAAGGCCTACCATGATGCGGGGGCCATCCTGCTGGCGAAAGCCTACACGTATCTCTACTTTGGCGAGGTCAAGAAAGCCGAGCCCGCCATCGAACTCATCGAAACCAAGTTTCCGTATTCGATGACTCTGACAGAAAACCGTGAGGTTCTATGGGTCCGCGAGGCACTGCGCTACCATGAGCACTGCTGCATGCTGTATGCCGCGATGAGCCTGAAGGTGGTGGGGAAAATCCACTTTCCCCATGAAAGGGATGAATTCGACGGCCCTAAGCAGCGCAAGGCGATCGAACACATGGCCGTGCTGCGGCTGCGTGAGGGCAACATCGAACGGCTGGAGCATTTCTTCAACGGCATCAACCACAGCGAACTGCAAACCTCCGGCGGCGACTGGGCGCTGGACATCATCATGGACGCGATGCGGCCGCTGGATCAAGATTCCCAAACGGAAGCCTCCTGGCGCGAGATCCACGACGCCATCAAAATCTGGCAGAAGCAGATGCCGCAGTCGGTCTTCGCCCGGCTGGCCGAGGCGCGCTACCTTTTCCATTACTCGGTCTTTGAGGCCCGGCAGGGCGGCTCGTTTGCGACGATCCGGCAGGCGTCCGAACGCGGACTCGAACTGATGGAAGACATTCCCAAGACAAGCCCGGCCTGGTATGACACGATGCTGCGTCTGCAATCCATCACCGGCCGGCCGGCTGACGAAATCGCACCGGTATTCCAGGAAGGGCTGCGCAAATACCCTGAGTATGGGCCGCTGGCCATCGTACTGGGCCAGTGCTTTGTGAAAGGCGGGGAAAACGGGCGCCAGATCTGCGCCGAAATTCTCGAAGAACTGCAAAGCAGCGCCAAAGGAGGTCTGGCCGCGCAGATGCTGCGCCGAATCTACTTTGACGGTGATCTGCCTGACCTGCAGCCGCGCCTGAACCTGAACACCGTGGAGAGAGCCATCCGCGCCGCAGTGGTGCAATGGCCGGACAGCTACGAACTGCGCAGCGACCTAGGGCTGCTGGCGGTCACCATCGGCCGTCGTGAGCTGGCGGGCGAAATCATGCGTGGGATGGAGAACAAATGGTGCCGCCGCACGTGGAAGGGACGCGAGGACATCGCGATCATGCTCACGGCATCTCCCATTCCACCGCGAGTCGCACCCACGGGCACCACGTCGTTGTAAAGCCAGGGGTCAATGGCACTCAGGTAAGACGCGCTGATCGTGGGTTTTGGAGCTGGCGACATGCTCCTGGCGGGGCGGCGCTTATTGCAGACGCTGCTGGTGGGCATGGGATGTGGCGGTGTGCTGGGTTTGCTTCCCGGTCCTTCGCTTGCTGACCGAGGGAAGCACTCGCCAAGGCTCGGCATCCCTGGGCTCTATGACTCAGCCCTTTCAGGGCTGGTGTGGCATGGGGAGGAGTGGTGGAAGAGAATGGGATTCCTGCAAGAAAGTGCCGAGTTCCTGGGCTGTGTTTGAAAATTTTCGGGGGGCGTGTTCCGGCGAAGCAAGGGTGTCTTCTTGCTCCGTGAGTGGTGCAGAGCATTCGCAGGGAAAATTCGTGTGTGGACTGCTGAGGTGGATGGGGTGCGGCGGGAGCGCTGGGCTCATCTCGCGGGAGCGAGATGGCGGCTTTGCTGGCGCACTCGCGCGCCTGCAAAGAGCTGTCCTCCCGCTTTTCAAACATGGCCCAGGGTCACGGACTGACGACAATCTGCCTTAACTGACTGCCATTCATGCCAAGGGTGGATTACTGCCCGAGGCTCAGGTATTCGCGGACGGTGTGGTTCATGGCCCGGCGTGCGGGTGGGAAGCACTGCGCCACTTTTTCGAAGGTTTCCTCCATGGCGAACTCGTCCGCCAGGACGTGCTTGCGAGCGGCATCGAGGTGGCTGACGACGACCTGCTCATAGTAGTCCACATCCGGTGCGCCACGCCGTGCGGCACGGCGGTGCAGGAAGTCTGGATAGAGGCAGGTGAGAACCAGAAACTGGTTTGCGCACTGCACATGCAGGAAGAACTTGTGATGGCGGCTGGCGTTCTCGATGGCTTCCAGATAGTCCACGCTGTAGAGGCTGTCGATGCTGTGATTGATGTCCTCCGGCCCCTTGGTGGGCGAGCAGCCGAAGTCGGCGCACACCACGGCCATGTAGTCGGCCACGGCGATCTCCTTGATGCCAAACTCTTTCAGGGAGTGGCGCACGACGATGAAGAAGAAGAGCTCCGGCGAGAGCATGGCGGCCTTGCGGGAAAGGATGGCGGCATCGAACAACTTGTCGTTGTCGAGGATGATGGGGACGGCGTCCGGATCTTCCAGCATGGCCGTGAAGCCCTCCTTGCCGCGCTCGGTCAGCGCCAGGGTGTCTCGAATGAAATTCCAATCCGTTGGGGTGAAACGGAACCAGCAACCCGGGCGAGGAAAGCGCGTCATGGAGATGAGATTTGAACTGTCAGCTATCTTTAGCATAACGAATGCCAGTTAAGTTAAAGCTTTGGACGGAGGGCTTTGAGGGTTTGTTCAATTGCTTCATCACAGCCTTATAAAAGGCTTTGGCGCATCCCTGCTTCGTGCTAAGCACGGGGATGCCCAGAACCGACGGCCGCACATCCGACCAACTCCGTAAAATCGATTATGTATTAGACGTCGCCCCGCATGCCGCGGGCTCCGTCCTGATTGCCTTTGGCAACACGCGCGTCATCTGCACGGCGTGCATCAATGAAGAGGTGCCGCGCTGGATGAAGGTGCAGAATGTCAAAGGCGGCTGGCTGACCGCCGAGTACTCCATGCTGCCCTACTCCACGCTGGAGCGCAAAGACCGCGAAAGCTCGCGTGGCAGGCCAGACGGCCGCAGCACGGAAATCCAGCGGCTCATCGGCCGCAGTCTGCGTGCGGTGGTTGATCTGGAAAAACTTGGTCAGCGCACGCTGTGCGTGGACTGTGACGTGCTGCAGGCGGATGGTGGGACGCGTACCGCCGCCATCACCGGGGCGTGCATTGCCGTCGCGATTGCCTTCAATCGCCTGCTGGAGAAAGGCAAGATCACGCGCCAACCGCTCAAGAAGAAGATCGCCGCGGTGAGCGTGGGCATCGTGAACGGGGAAACGCTGCTGGACCTCTGCTACAAGGAAGACGCGGCCGCTGATGTGGACAGCAACATCGTTCTTACTGAAGATGGTGAGTTCGTCGAAATTCAAGGCAGCGGTGAGGAGGCGACCTTTACCGAGGCGCAGCTGCATTCGATGCTGGAATACGGGCGCAAGGGCATCAAGGAACTCATCGCCATTCAGGAAGAAGCCATCGCCAGCGCCATGAAGCCGGCGGAGGGCAAGGATCTGCAGAAGCTGGCTGAATTTTTTGGCAAACGCTGAGTGAGGCGGAGTTGACGGTCGTTTACAGTTGTTGACCGTGGTTGACGATGGTTTGGACAAACCATCGCCAGCAATCGTAAACAACAGTCAACCAGCGTACACTCTGCATGACGGCTCTGCTTCTTGATCCCATCTACCAGCAGCATGACCCGGGGCCGGGGCATCCGGAGAGCGTGAAGCGGCATGTGGCGATCACGCAGTCGCTGACGGATTCGGGCCTTGTTGGCAAAACTGAGGCGATTGCGCCGCGTGCGGCGACGGTGGATGAAATCGCGCTGTGCCATGATCGGGGTTACATCGTCACGGCCAGGAAGGATGTGGAAGATGGGCGCGATGACCTCAGCACAGGCGATACCGCCATCTGCGCCCGTTCCTATGAGGTGGCGGTGCAGGCGGTGGGTGGCGTTTTGAACGCCGTGGACGCTGTCTTTGCAGGAAAGGCGAAAAATGCCTTCTGTGCTGTGCGGCCGCCAGGACATCATGCGCGGCCCGCGCAGGGCATGGGGTTCTGCCTGTTTAACAACATCGCCATCGCGGCGCGTCATGCGCAGAAGCGGCATGGAGCGGGGAAGATCGCCATCGTGGACTGGGATGTGCATCACGGCAACGGCACGCAGGACATCTTTTATGAGGATGGCAGCGTGCTCTTTTGCAGCACGCATCAGAGTCCGCTGTATCCTTTTACCGGGCACGCCAACGAGACTGGCAGCGGCAAGGGCAAGGGGACCACGCTGAATCTCCCCTTCCCCGCACGGACGGGCATGAGCACGATCGGCGCGGCCTTTACGGATCGTCTGCTGCCTGCCATCGATGCGTTCAAACCAGATCTGATTCTTATTTCTGCCGGGTTTGACTCCCGCATCGACGATCCTCTGGGGCAGTTTCGACTTACGGATGATGATTTCGTGGGTTTGACGAAGCTGCTGCTGGAATCTGCGAAGTCGCACTGTCAGAGCCGGCTTGTTTCCATTCTTGAGGGAGGATACAACATCCAAGGCCTGGCCAGCGCCGTGACGCATCATGTGCAGACGCTGCTTGGGTAAACAAACCCAAGCTTTGGCGGCGTTGACAGTTATTTACACAAGCCGTCCTTGTCAGGACACACGTTTTCTGATGGCATAGAGCAGCACTCCTAAAAAATCACCATGTCCAACTCTCCGCTTCCGCAAGACGACGTCGCCGCCATTGATGAGCTTCGAAAAGTTTACGTCCAGCTCTGCGACGAGCTGAAGAAGATCATCGTCGGCCAGGAGAAGGTGGTGGAGCAGCTTGCCATCTGCCTGTTTGCGCGCGGTCATGCGTTGCTGATGGGGGTGCCGGGGCTGGCGAAGACGCTGCTGATCTCGCGGCTGGCGGAGACGATGTCGCTCAGTTTCAGCCGCATTCAGTTCACGCCTGACCTGATGCCGATGGACATCACCGGCACGGACATTTTGCAGGAGCTGCCCGGCGGCAAACGCGCCTTTGAATTTGCCAAGGGGCCGGTGTTTGCGAACATCGTGCTGGCCGATGAGATCAACCGCGCGCCTGCCAAGACGCAGGCGGCGATGCTGGAGGCGATGCAGGAACATAAGGTGACCGTGGCAGGGCGCACTTACACGCTGGATTCGCCGTTCTTCGTGCTGGCCACGCAGAATCCCATTGAGCAGGAGGGCACGTATCCGCTGCCGGAAGCGCAGCTCGACCGTTTCATGTTCATGATCGGCGTGGATTATCCGAGCCGTGCGGAAGAGATCGCGATCGCGCGCAGCACGACGGGTGCGAGCCTGCCGATGCTTGAGCACATTCTTCACGGGCCGAAGGTCATCGCGTTTCAGGAACTCGTACGCCGAGTGCCGGTGCCGGATCATATCTATGAGTTTGCGGTTGATCTTGTGCGCAAGACGCGGCCGGCCAGCAGCGAAGCGCCTGCGTGGCTGAAGCCGCTGGTGAGCTGGGGCGCTGGTCCGCGTGCGGTGCAGTATCTGATCCTGGGAGCCAAGGCGCGGGCGGCTTTGTACGGCAGCTACATGGTGAGGATGGAGGACATCATGGAGGTGGCTGAGCCGGTGCTGAGGCACCGCGTGATGACGACGTTTACGGCGGAGAGCGATGGGATCAGCAGCCGGGATGTGGCGAAGAGGCTGGTGGAAGAACTGGCGAAGGCGGGGTGAGCACCCAATCCTCCTCTTCCTCCTACTCATACTCTTCCTCCCTTTCTGGCCTTCATCAATTTCCACCCCCCCCCCACTCCAATGCCCGACACCCGCCAGTTCGACCATGAAAAGCTTCAAGTTTATCAACTTGAACTCGAATTCATCGGCTGGCTCACTGATTTGTTTGCGGAGATTCAAGCAGCGAAGACCCCACGCCTTGCGGAGGTCATTGATCAGCTCGATCGCGCCAGTCTTTCCGCACTCTTGAACACGGCGGAAGGCAACGGTCGCCGCGCCACCCAGCAGCGCGTGCGGTTTTTCGACGATGCTCGCGGTTCCGCCACTGAGTGCGCTGCGTGTCTGGACGCGATCGTCGCGAAGCGAGCCTGCAAGAGTGAGAGAATTCTAGAAGGGAAAGACATGCTGTTGAGTGTGGTCTCGATATTGAGTGCACTCCTCACCCGCTTTGAAAGCACCACTGTCAAATCGGCGCCACGCAATGCTCCAACAAACGGGATACGAAGGAAGACTGCTCCCCGATCCCAATCCTTCCGGGAGGAGGAGGAAGAGTAGGAGGAAGAGGAGGATTCACACTCGAGACGTATGGCATCTGATACTCGCTCCTTCCTTGACCCAGCGGTCCTCAGCCGCCTGATGGCGCTGCCACTCAACGCCCGCCATGCGATGCTCGGCGGCGTATCCGGCAAGCACCGCAGCCCGGTGCGGGGCTCGTCGCTGGAGTTTGCTCAGTATCGGAAGTACGTCCCGGGCGACGACACACGACGACTCGACTGGCGCACGTGGGGGCGGAGTGACCGCTTTTACATCAAGGAATTTGAGGCTGATACGAACCTGCGGCTCTGCCTGCTGATGGACACCAGCGGCAGCATGAACTACGGACCGGCAGGCAGCACGCGCTTTGACTATGCGCGCAAGCTCGCGGGGACGCTCGGTTACATCGCGGCGCAGCAGGGCGATGCGGTGGGGCTGTGGAGTCTCGCGGAGAAGGCGGTGGAAATCCCGGCCAAACGCGGTGCTTCGCATCTGGGGCTGGTGCTTGATCAGATGGCCGGCATTCAGCCTGTTGGCGGCACCACATTGCTTTCAGCGCTGCATGATGCGGCTGAAAAAATTCGGCAGCGGGCGCTTGTTGTGATTTTCTCCGATCTCTTTGTGCCGCCGGTGGAACTGAAGTCCGCCATTCAGCACCTGAGATTTCGCAAGCATGATGTTGCCGTGTTTCACCTGCTGGACCAGAAGGAGCTCGACTTCGATTTTGACCGGCCCGCTCGCTTTATCGACATCGAGGGTGGTGAAGCCATCCTGGCTGATCCGAGCCTCATCGCCCGCAACTACCGCGAAGCGGTGCGGCAGTACATGCACGAGATTGATGAACTTGTACGAACCACCGGCATGGACTACCAGCGCGTGAAGCTGCACGAGAAGTATGATGATGTGCTGGCGAAGTTTCTGCTGGCGCGGGTTGAGAAGAAGGGGGGACTGTGATGGTTGAAGATCTCAATCCCTTGCCTTCATTCCTCAAGCGTCAGCCGCATTACAGCTTCATGCGACCAGGCGACTTTATCTGGTTTGTTCTGCTCCTGATCTTCACCGCTTGGAAGTTCTGGATCCCGCATGACTTTCCTGACCCTTATTTCACGGAGATGCTCAACTTTGCGATCATTTCACTGCTCGCATTGGTCTGGTATGCATGGATACGCATCCGCAGAAGAAACTGCTGCGCTGACGCAGGAGAGCTTATCATCGCTGTCTTTTTACCGCAGGCCTATAAGATTGCCCTCGAATACCTTGCAGACAAAGATGGATCTGTGTGGGGCGTTTCATTTTGGATGTATGCGCTCTTCCTTCCCGTCGTGGCATATCGAGTTTGGAATGCGCCCGAGGTCGCAAAAGAGCTGGAGGATCTGAGGATCGCAGCAGAAGAAGCCTTCAGGTCTTCACAGGCCGATCCTCGCTTCACTCACATCGAGAACCCATGACTTTCCTCGCTCCAGCGCTTCTCTTTGCCCTGCCGCTTGCGCTGCTGCCGGTGGTCATTCATTTGATTCATCTGTACCGGCGGCGGCAGGTGAGGTGGGCGGCGATGATGTTTTTGCAGATGGCGCAGCGGATGAACAAGGGCTTGTCGCGACTGCGGCAGATTTTGATTCTGGCGTTTCGGGTGCTGGCGGTGGCGGCGATTTTGTTTGTGATCACGCGGCCGATGGCGGGTGGGTTGCTCGGGCTTACGGGTGGTGTGCCGGACACGGTGATCGTGCTGCTGGACCGCTCGGCGAGCATGGAGCAGCAGAATCTTGCCACTGGCACGAGCAAGCGTGCGGCGGGGATCGCAAAGCTGGCGCAGGCTTTGCGTGACACGGTGGGGGTGCGCTCCAAGCTGGTGCTGATTGAGAACGCGCATTTGCAGCCGCAGTTGCTGGAGAAGCCGGAGTCGTTGATCGATATGCCGCTCACCGGGCCTACGGATACGGCGGCGGATGTTCCTGCTTTGCTGCAGGGAGCGCTGGATTACATCACCAAGAATCAGACGGGGCGAACGGATGTGTGGGTGCTGAGTGATCTGCGGCAGAGCGACTGGGATGCGGGGAGCGGACGCTGGCAGGCGCTGCGCAGTGCCTTTGCCACGCTGAAGGGGCTGAGGCTGCATCTGCTGAGCTATGCGCAGCCTGCGGAGCAAAATCTGGCGGTGTCGGTGCAGCGAGTCGTGCGCAATGAGACGGCAGGCAAGGCCGAGCTGCTGCTGGATCTGCGCGTGACGAGAGATGCGTCCTCACATGAACCGCTGGAGCTGCCGCTGCGGTTTGTGATCAATGATGTGAGCAGCACGATCAAGGTGGAGATGAAGGATTCGCAGCTTGTGCTGCAAGGCCATGCGATTCCCATCGACAAAGCGACGAAACGCGGGGCGGGGCGGGTGGAACTGCCGGCCGATGCCTCGCCGGCTGACAACGTGTACCATTTCGTGTTTGATGAACCGGCGGTGCTGCAGTCGGTGATTGTCAGTGATGATGAAACCGAGGCCGGGCCGTTGCAGGCGACGCTGGAGGCTGCGGCTGATCCGACGCGCAAGTATGCGACCACGGTGCTGTCTCCGGCGCGTGCGGCGGAGATTCCGTGGGAGGATGTCGCACTGATTGTCTGGCATGCGGCGCTGCCGAAGGCGGATGATTTGATTACGCAACAGCTCATGAATCATCTGAGCTCGGGGCGGAGCATTCTTTTCCTGCCGACTGAAGCGGCGAATGCGGAAGCGTTTGGCGGGCTGCACTGGGGAGCGTGGAGCAGCGAGAGCAAGCCGGCCAGCGTCGAGTGGTGGCGCAATGATGCGGGCCTGCTGTCGAACACCCGCAGCGGCACTGCGCTGCCGGTGGGGGATCTGGAAGTTAGCAGGCGCTGCGAGATCCTTGGTGAAGGAACGCCGCTGGCGCGTCTCACGGGCAATCAGCCTCTGCTCATGCGCGCCGACATTCCTGGTGATGGCAATGCGTGGTTCCTGGGCACGCTGCCCGGCTCTGGGTCTTCCAGTCTAGCGCGAGATGGGGTGGTGATGTTTGCCATGCTGCACCGGGCGCTGAATGAAGGTGCGCGCAGTCTTGGCAAGGCGCAGCAGCGGGAAGCTGGAGCGCCTGCGCTGGGCAGCGGTGATCTAAGTGTGTGGAAACGTCAAGGGCAGACGGTGCTGAGCTCTGAGCAGCCGCTGCGGGCGGGCATCGTCGAAAAAGGTGACAAGCTTGTGGCGCTCAATCGACCGCTGCGTGAAGACCTTCCGGAAACGCTGGGCAAAACGGCGCTGGCGGAGCTGTTTGCCGGATTGGATTATCATGTCATTGAAGACCAAGTCGAAAATGATGCCAGCCTGGCCAGCGAAGTGTGGCGCACGTTTCTTTTTGTGATGGCGCTGGCGCTTTTGGGCGAGGCGCTGCTGTGCATGCCAGCGAAGCGCGACCTGCAACCTTCTCCTGCGCGATGACACCCACCACTTCACAGCTTGTCTTCAATCCCACGCCGGTCGCTTTCGGTGTGGGTGTGGCGTTTGTGGTGGCGATGGGGGGGCTGGCGTTCATGGCGTGGCAGCGCAGCGGTTATCGGAAGGTCGTGGGCTGGCTGGAGCTGCTGCGTTTTGTCATTGCCATTGGAATAGCGATCACGTTGCTGCAGCCGGAGTGGCTGGAGACCTTCAAGCCGGAGACGAAGCCGACGCTGGCGGTGCTGCACGATGTGTCGGGCAGCATGACGACCAAGGATGTGATCGACAAGGCCAAGTCGAATGCGGAACCGAAGTCGCGAGGAGATGCCGCCAAGCCTCTGATTGATGCGAAGCTGTGGGAGCCGCTGAAGCAGCGCATGGATGTGGTGATTGAGCCGTTTTCATCCGGGCAGACTCCTCCCACGGAAGGGACGGACATTCATAAGGCGCTGGCGGATGTACTGGAGAAACAGCCGAACCTCAAGGCGGTGGTGCTGATCAGCGACGGGGACTGGAACACGGGAGCCGCGCCTTCCCAAGCCACGACGCGGCTGCGCATGCGGGAGGTGCCGGTATTTGCGGTTCCCACGGGAGCGGAGACGCGGCTGCCGGATGTCGAGCTGAGCAGCTTTGATGTACCAACCTTTGCCGTGGCGGGCAAGCCGCTGCGCATTCCGTTCACCATCGAGAGCTCGCTGCCGCGTGATGAGGTCGTGATGCTGGAGATGAAGTCCTCAAGTGGTGAGATCATCACCAAGGAGGTGACGCTGCCCGCCATGAGCCGCTATCAGGACGTGATTGGCTGGAAGCCGGACAAGCCCGGCGAGGTGAAGCTGACGTTGACGATCCCGAAGACGCCGAGCGAGCGCTACCCTGAAAACAACTCGCAGGAGGCGCCGCTTTCGATCCGCAAGGAGCAGCTTCGCGTGCTGGTGATTGAATCGTTCCCGCGCTGGGAGTACCGCTACCTGCGCAATGCGCTGGAACGTGATCCGGGTGTGGATGTGAGCTGCCTGCTGCTGCATCCGGGACTGGGGAAGGTGGGGGATGGCCGGGGCTATTTGAAAGCCTTTCCGAAGGATGAGGAGCTGACGAAATACGATGTCGTGTTTCTGGGCGATGTGGGTCTAGCCAAGGGGCAGCTAACCGCGGAAAACTGTGTTTCGCTGCAGAAGCTCGTGAGGGATCAGGCGGGCGGCCTCGTCTTTATGCCGGGCTTCCACGGATTCCAGGCCACGCTGCAAGAGACGCCACTGGCGGACCTGCTGCCGGTGGTGTGGGACGCTGCGCAGCCACGCGGCTGGGGCTCGTCCTCACCAGGCAAGTTTGCGCTGACTGAAGCAGGCATGCGCAGTCTTTTGACCAAGCTGGAGGACAGCGATGAGGCCAGCGCCCGGGTGTGGAGCAATCTGCCGGGCTTTCAGTGGTATGCGCCCGCGTTGCGTGCCAAGGCGGGAAGCGAAGTGCTGGCCACGCATGCCACGGAGTCGAATCAGTTTGGCCGTGTGCCGCTGATCGTGACGAAGACCTACGGCGCGGGCAAGATCCTCTTCATGGGGACGGATGGTGCGTGGCGCTGGCGCAAGGGCGTGGAGGACAAGTACCACTACCGATTCTGGGGCCAGGTGGTGCGCTGGATGGCCTACCAACGGAACATGAGCAGCGGCGACAAGATGCGCCTGTTTTACTCTCCGGACCGCCCGCGCACGGGCGATGTGCTGACACTGAACGCGAACGTCATGAGCCTCACCGGCGAGCCACTGCGCGATGGTGTCGTGATCGCCCAGATCGCCGCGCCCAGTGGCAAGGTGAGCAGCGTGCGCCTCATGCCTGCCGGTGAGGAGGCCTGGGGTCTGTTCAACGGCGTGTTCAGCCCTGTGGAGCCGGGCGAACACGTGGTGCAGCTCAGTTGCGCGGAAGCAGGGTCGACGTTGGAGACGAAGATTTCGATTCAGGGCACCAGCCGAGAGAAACGCGGCCAGCCTGCACGGCTCGATGTGATGCGGGAAATATCCCGCTTCACCAAAGGCGAAATGCTGGATGCGAATAATCCCGCCGCGATCCTGGCCGCGATCTCTGCCATACCGGAGCCAGCGGTGCAGGAGCGGCGGCTGCAGATCTGGTCGCATCCGGCGTGGGCGGGGCTGCTGGTGCTGCTGATGAGTCTTTTCTGGGTCGGAAGAAAGGCCGCCGGGACGTTCTAGGGACGAGAAATCCCGGCTTGTCAGGACTTGCTCAGATGAATAGACTTCGATCATGACTTTGGAACTTCCAGAAATCAGCGCCATCCGGCGTTTCAGTCCCGAGGATCTGCGGTTGGAACTGGCTTGCGCGTTGTATGCCCGAGGGCGGCTCAGCGCCGTTTCAGGGGCGGATTTGTCCGGCCTCGATTTGCTGGCGTTTCAGGCAGCGCTCCATGAGAGAGAAATTCCGCGCCAGTATTCAGTCGAAGACCTTGATGACGATCTGGCGACTCTGGAAAAGCTGTTCCCCGCATGATCGTCATTGCGGACACCTCCGTGATTTTAAACCTCTGCTGCGTGGGGCAGGCGCACCTGCTGCCCTCTTTGTTTCATCAGGTATGGATTCCCGACGAGGTCCGCATCGAATTCGAGCGGTTGAGCCTCCATCAACCGCGCTTTCAAGGCCCGTGCCTGCCCGACTGGGCTCTCATTCAGCCTGCGGCCCCGGTTTCAGCTCAACTGGCCGCCCTTCCCAATCTGCGCAAGAGGTCTTGAAGAAATGCGGGGAGATATAATGGCCCGAGCCTTCTAATCCCCCAATCAAAAGCTCGTCAGAGACGTTTCATCAGGATAACATTCGCCTATTATGAAAACAGCACTGCCTGTCATCCTCGAATCGAAGCTCGCGGATTTTCGCAAGCGCGTCTGGATCGTCAAGCTTACCGAGGGCCTGCTGGCGGCGGCGTTCGGGATCGTGTTTTCCTACATTCTGGTGTTTGCACTGGATCGCGTGATGGAGACGCCGGTGTGGCTGCGCGCCTCGCTGCTGATTGCTGGTGCGGCGGTGCTGGGGCTGGGACTGCCGCTGAAGTGGCACCGCTGGGTGTGGCGTCAGCGCAGTCTGGAGGACGCGGCACGGCTGCTGAAGCGGACCTTTCCGCGGCTGGGGGATCAGTTGCTCGGCATTGTGGAACTGGCGCACCTGGAGGCGGGTTCGGCGGGGCGCAGTGAGCGGCTTGTTCAGGCGGCGATGGAGCAGGCGGCGGAGGCGGTGAAGGACAAGGACTTCTCGGATGCGGTGCCAGAGGCGAAGCATTTTCAGTGGGGCTGGGCGGCGGGTGTGACTGCGCTGCTCGCGGTGGGGGCGCTGACCCTGGTGCCGGACGCGGCGTGGAATGCGCTGGCACGCTGGGCGACGCCTTGGCGTGATGTGGAGCGCTTTACCTTTGCGAAGATCGACGCGCTGCCAGACCGGCTCGTGGTGCCGTATGCGGAGCCGTTTGATCTGAAGGTACAGTTGAACAAGGACACGCGGTGGTCACCCGCCTCCGCCAAGGCGCAGATCAGCGATCAGCCAGCCGTAGTGAGCAGCCTACAGGCGGGCGCGTATCCGCTGGCGTTTCCGCCGCAGAAGGAGGATGCGGCGCTGTCCCTGTCCCTCGGCGATGTGCGCAAGACGGTGAACGTGCTGCCGCGCACCCGGCCGGAATTGACCGCCTTGTCCGTGCGCACACGGCTGCCGGAGTATTTGAAGTACAAAACGGAGCCGATGACGGAAGTGCGCGGTGGCTCGGTGAGCGTGCTGAAGGGAGCACAGGCTGCGCTGGAAGCCACGGCTTCGCGGGAACTGGCGTCGGCGGAAATGGATGGCGAAGCGGAGAGGGTTTCAGGAGCGAAGGTGACGACGCCCTTCCACAAGATTGAGGCGGATGCTGAAAAGCGTGTGATGTGGAAGGACCGCGATGGGCTGACGCCGCGCGAGCCGCTGGTGTTGAAGATCAACGCGATCGAGGACGAAGCACCACGGCTGGCCGCGAGGCGCGAGACGCAGGAGCAGGTGGTGCTGGATTCGGAGGTCGTCGTCTTTGATGTGGATGTGCAGGATGACTTTGGCATTCAGCGCACGGGCCTTGAATGGCGCAGCGTGAATGATGACAAGACGAAGGGCGACAAGATCGCCGCAGCAGGTGAGCCCGAGAAGAAAACACTGGCAGCCAAGGCCACCTTTTGCGCGAGTCGTGACGGCGTGGAGCCACAAACGCTGGAGATTCGCGCCTGGGCGGAGGATTACCTGCCCAAGCGGAAACGGGCCTACTCCACGGCCTTTCTGCTGCATGTGCTGAACAAGTCTGACCATGCGCTGTGGTTGACGGAACAATTTGGCAAATGGCTGGAAGCAGCCCACGAGAGCTATGAACGGGAGCAGCAACTGCATGCGACGAACAAGGAGCTTCGTGCGCTGACTCCTGCGGAGCTGGACCGCCCGGAGAACCGCCGGAAGATCGCGCAGCAGGCGAGCGCGGAGAATGCGAATGCCTCGCGGCTGGGCATGCTGAACCAGAGCGGCCGCAGTCTGGTGGAGCAGGCCACGCGGAATGATGAGTTTGATGCGAAGCGGCTGGAATCGTGGGCGACGATGCTGAAGTCGCTGCAGGACATCGCGGCCAAGCGGATGCCCAGCGTGGCGGACTTGTTGAAGCAAAGTTCCAATGCACAGAGCGGCAAACCGAGACCGTCCACGGCAGCCAATCCGCCTTCGAATTCCACCCAGCAGCCTTCAAAGGAAGGCAAGCCGGGTGAAGGCAAGCCAAGTCAGAGCAAGCCGAGCGCTCCGCAGATTGCCAACGGGCCCGACCTTCCCAAAGCATCGCAGCCTGGCAAGGCATCCACGGAAGAGCAGAAGAAGGACAACATGCCAAGCATCAGCGACAAGGAAGGCTCCATGAGCAAGGCCGAGCCGCAGCCGGCGGACCCCAATGCCAAGCCTTCGCCTCCCAAACCCAGCACGATGAAACTGCCAACGACGCAGATGGCGGCGGCACCGGGCATAAAGAAGGATGACAAAGAGGAGGAGAAACCGCAGGAGCAGCCGGCCTCCCAGGCGCAGAAGAAAATGCAGGATGCCCTCGACGAGCAGAAGCTGCTGCTGGCTGAGTTTGCGCGTGTCTCCGATGAGCTGGGGACGATCCTGTCCAGCCTGGAGGCCAGCACGTTTGTGAAACGGCTCAAAGCGGCGTCCCGGCAGCAACTGGTCGTGGCGAAGGATTTGAACACGAAGACGCTCAGCGCCTTCGGTCTGGAGCGCAAGCCCGTGCAGGATGCAGCGGAGATCGCCGAACATGAAAAGACGCAGAGTGAAACGGTGCGGGTGATCCAGAGCGACCTGGAGGCCTACTTTGCCCGCAAGCCGGACATGCATTTCAAGAACATCATCGGGCAGATGAAAGAGACCCAGGTGGTGAAAATGCTCACCTATCTGGGTGATCAAGCCGCCGTGAATCTCAGCGGCAACAGCATGGCTGGAGCGGAGTTTTGGGCAGACACGCTGGACCGCTGGGCGGAGGAGATGGTGGCGGCCAGCGAGTGCAAATCATGCAGCAGTTGCAGCGCCGACAGCCTGCCGCCGGAGATCGTGCTCAAGGTGATGAAATCCCTGCGCGATGAAATGAAGTTGCGCGACGAGACGCGTGAGCTGGAAAATGCGAAGGCCGCGCTCAAGGAGGGGGAGCATGGCAAAAAGTCGGCGGTTCTGGCCTCGAAGCAGTTTGGCATCCAGGCCAACACACGCGGTGCGTTTGATGACATCCTGCATCTGCCGCAGGGGAACGAAAAGTTTGGCAAGGAGCTGAAGCTGCTCAATGCGGTGATGCATGTGATGGATGAAGCGGCGGGCATTCTCGACAAGCCGGACACGGGAGCGCCGGCGATCGCCGCGGAGACAGAAGCCATCGAACTGCTGCTGCAAGCCAAACGCCAGGGCAAAGGCGGTGGCGGAGGCGGCAGCAATCCCGGCGGAGGGAGCGGCGGAGAGGCCACCGGGGAGGCTGCGCTTTCAGACCTGGGACCCGGCTCAGATGTGGAAACGAATGTGAACGCACGCCCGGTAGGGCAGGCAACCGGAAAGACCGGGCGTGAGCTGCCGGAAGAATTCAAGACCGGGCTGGATGCGTATTTCAATAAACTGGAAGCGGGAGGCGGGGCGAAATGATCAAGCTGATGCTGCTCTCAGTCGTCCTGAGCATCTCCGGTGGCACGCAGGCCCAGACGCCATCGCGTGCCGAGTTGAAGAAACCGCTCTCAGAAGCGGTCGAGAAGGTGCTGGCAGACTTTGTGCAATCCTGCGCACCGGAAAAGAAGAAGCAGCTCACGGCTCACATGGCGGAGGTGGTCAGCGCCATCGACACGGAGGTCAAACTCTCGGCAGAGGAAAAGGCAAGGCTGCAGGAGGAAGCGGGAAAGGCTGTGGAGACGACGCTGAAATCCTGGCAGCCGCTGGCCGTGGCCATGATGCGCACGTATTTGTCCCGCTCCTCGGATTCGGCGGCGATCCGGCACATCGGCATGTGGAAGCCGGAGGTGGCGGGGCCCAACGAACCCATCGAAAACTGGACGCCGCCTGATGAAGACCCGGCGTGGATTGCCGCCTTAAAAACAACGCTCGGCGAAGCGCGGTATGCCACCTGGCATGAGGCGGACGCGAAAAAGAAGGAGCAGACGGACAAGGAAATCTCCTCACATCTCGAACGCTGGGTGCGTGAATCACGCGGGCCCATGAATGAGGACCTGCAGGCCAAGATCGAGCTGATGAAGAAAGTGCTCAAGCTGGGAGACCCGCAGGTGGAGGCCTTGAACAAAGCCGCTGAGAACCTGCTGGACGAGCTCAGCAACGCGGAGAAAAAACGGGCCACCGGCATGCTGCGCACACTGCCGCCCGCAGCCCGTGAGAGCATCATGGGCCGCAATTACTTCTACATCCGCTTTGACCGTCCGCGTGGCGAGGCCTGGGACAAAGCCTGGGAGAAGGCGACAGCGGGAGTGCTGCCTGCAGAGCAACTGGCCCAATGGAACAAGGCCGACAAAGAGGAGCGGACCAAGGCGGAAACCGACGTGACCGACATGATCAAGCCCTCCGAGCAGCAGGCGGAGCAGCAGATGGAGATCACCATGGGAGCGGAGATCGACGGCATGGTCATGGCGCTGAATCTGGACAAGGAACGCCAGAAGGCGCTGGAGAAGCTGTCGAAGGAAGCGATTCAAGAATCACTGAAGCAGGCGCGCAAAGGCTGGCTGCAGCAGGCGAGGAATTATTCGGTGACGGAGCGCAAACGCATTCGTGGGAATGTGTATTTTGGCATCAACGAAGATCTTCAGGCCCTCAAGATGCCGACCTGGAAAGAGGGGATCAAAAAGCTGCTTTCGGAAGAGGAACGCACGCGCATGGAGACGGAAAACAAGCAGCGCGAGCAGCGCACCGGCCTGGCGATCTCCCGCGTCTGCATCGCTGAAATGGACAAGATGCTCGCGCTTTCCCAGAAGCAACGCCTGCTGCTGGAACCCCTGCTGGAGGAGCAGATGAGTTCGCTCATGGACCAGCGTCGGCAGCAGTACTGGAGCTACAACGCCGCCCAACTGTTTCAGAATGCGGGCAAGGTGAAGGAGGAAAAAGCGCGCGCCATTTTGGACGACCTCCAATGGAAGCGCTGGAAGGAGGTCATCGTTTCCAACAACGGCTCCGCCCGCAACGGCATGCCCAACATGAACAGCAGCTACCCTGAGGCGCCAGACATGGAGGCGGCGATCTCGAAGCACCTGTACCAAATGTTTGTCGCAGAGCGGGAGAAGATGCTGGAAGTCATGATGCCGCAGGTCGAGGAGGCCACACGGCTGCTCTCCCTTCCCGAACCGGCCGTGTCAAAGCTCACCACAGCAGCCAAAGGAGCGGTGGAGACGAGCCTGGAATACTGGCGGCAGTTCACCGAAAACTTCGTGCGCCAGAGCGTGCAGAGTGCCACACCGGAGAATCTGCTGCAGACGCTGGCAGGAACGGCGCGTGCGAATTTCAGCCGTCAGGAAAACAAGCCGCAAAACAATGAAGTGTGGAAAGCGGCCTTGAAGGCGATGCTGAACGAGTCCCAGCTCAAGAAGCTGCAGCAGGTGACGGATGAGCGGCAGAACTACCGGCTGCATGCAATGGCTGCGATGTGTGTGTCTGAACTGGACCGCCGCCGAAAGCTTTCAGGCGAACAATGCGCGAAAGCGGAAAGCGCCGTCCAGAAGGTGCTGGCCGAGTACCTGCCGGACATTGAACGCTACATGTCCCCGCAGTGGTTTTTGCAATACTACTACGCACTGGTCCCGCTGGCGGGAGTGGCTGAAAAAGACATGCAGGCGATCCTCACTCCTGAACAGTGGAAGCTGTGCAAGGAACGGGACCTGCCCGACGCGGTGCAGTACTGGGAGGGGATCAAAAACAACCACGCGCAGCGTCTGAAACAGGGAGGGCAGGCCAACGACGCCCAGATTTTTTTCAACGGCGGGCTCATGATTGACCAAGAATGAACATCGAACGCTCCATGACCCAGACCCTTCCGGCCGACACACAGGGGAGCAGAATCCAGCGCGGATTTTCGTCATGCCTGCTCTGCCTCCTGCTTCTCACTGTGAACGCGTTGTCGCAGGATCCTTCGCTTCGTTTTGGCAGCGAGATCCCGCCGGAGGTTGAGACCGTGTATGAGCGAGGGCTGGGGTGGCTGGCCTCCAAGCAGAGCGAGGCGGGCAACTGGCAGGGCGGGCATGATGGCGCCGGCATTGATGGCATCTGCCTCATGGCCTTTCTGGCGAGCGGGGAGGATCCGAACTTTGGCCGCCATGCACCGAACATCCGGCGCGCGCTGCGTGCGATCATCCGCAGCCAGGATGCCACCAGCGGCTACCTGCCGAACAGCATGTATCATCATGGCTTTGCCATGCTCTCGCTTTCGGAAGCGTATGGCGCGGTGGACGAATCCCTGCTGTGGGAGGGCGGCAAGCCGGTGCGCACGATCGGACAGGCGCTGGATCTGGCGATCCGCTGCGCCGCCACCTCGCAGAAGGCGAACCGCTGGGGCGGCTGGCGGTACATGCCGAATTCGACGGACGCGGACACTTCGGTGACAGGCGCCGTGCTGATGGGCCTGCTGGCGGCGCGCAATGCTGGCATGTCAGTGGCCGATGAAGTGATCAACACCGCGCTGGAATACATGAGACGAAGCACGGGCAAGGATGGCAGCGTGGCGTATGCCGGAGGGTTCGGAGGATTTGGCGAATCGATGAACCGCAGCGCCATCGCCACACTGGTGGCGGCCGTTTCGAAGCACAAGGACAGCGAAGAATTCAAAGCCACGCTCAAGCACATCACCGAGCGGCTGGAGCACAACGAAGGCAGCTACAAGGAGTATTTTCGCTACTACATGGCGCAGGCCCTGTTTCAGGGAGACTATGCTTCCTGGCAGAAATGGAATGCCGCCACGGCGCGAGTGCTGGGCGAGACCCAATCTCCAGACGGGAGCTTCGGCGGCGGTGCGTATGAGACCGGCATGTCGCTCCTGGCCCTTGCCTTAAACTACCGTTTCCTGCCGATCTATGAACGCTAGACTCTTCATCACTGCTCTGATGCTGCTGGGCGGTGGCAGCAGAGCCTCCGAGCTGCACTGGCAGAACGGCGAGTGGGTGGGCGGTCATTTCGTGGGGATGGAGGACGGCCATGTGATCTGGCGCACTCCGATGTTCAGCGAGGACTTTCAGGTGAGCATGGACGTGCTCAAGCGTGTGAACCGGCACAAGACGGATGCACGGACGGAGGAGGCCTTCAGCATCCGCCTTGCTGATGGCAGTCGTTTGTATGGCACGGTCACCGGAATGGATGCCAGGACGCTGAGCGTGAAGTCCGCGCGATTTGGCAGCATCAAGGTGCTGCGTGATGCGGTGGTGAGCGTGCAGCGCCTGAAATCCGAGGGGATGCCTCTGCCTGCGCTGGCAGGCACCAGCGGGTGGATCGAAGCCGGCTCCCAAAGCAGCGTGCCCTCCAAAGAAAAGCTCTGGCGCATGGTGCCGGGCGCAGCGCTGCAGCAGGTGGGCTGGAATCACCGAGCGAGTCTTCCCCTGAAATCTCCTGAGCAGGTGGAGATGCAGTTCACGCTGAGTTCCACCGTCAGGCCGGAGTTTAAGATCGAGCTGAAAGCCTCGAATGATGAGCGTGTGATCGTCGAGACATGGGTGGATGATGTGGTGCTGCAAGGGCGCGTTTTTGAGAGCGTGCAGAAGCTAAGCAAAGACGCGCGACGCCTGACGCTGACGCTGTTTTGGAACCGCAAAACCGGGCTGTGCTCGATCTATGGAGCTGATGGCCGGATGCTGGCGCAGACAACGAAGCCGCCGGTGGACGCAACCCAGCCAGGGCCGGAGGCGAAGAATGAAGGCAAAAAGCCGACCGCGAGAGCCGGGGGCGGCGGGCTCTTTGGTGCGCTGCTTGGCGTGGTGCAGGGTGCGGTGCAGGGCCAGGCCGAAGCTGTGGCACGGGCTCAGGAGAATGCCCGAGGTGAACGAAAAGAGCGGGGCGTCACCGGCCTGACCTTGCTCAACAAAGGACCTGATCTGACGCTGGAGGCGCTGCGGATTCGTGCGTGGGACGGTGTGCTGCCGGAGGACATCACGGATGCGCGGCCGCGCATCGAACTGACTGACGGGCGCTACCTCAAGGCCAAAGCCGTCCAGGCAGACGACGCCAGCCTGACTGTGCGCGCGCTGGACGGCACGGAGACCCGCCTGCCATGGAACAAGGTGCTGGCGGTGGAAATGGCTAACGAGGTCTCACCGTTTTTCCAGGCAGCGCCGCCGCTCACAGAAATGTGGTTCACCGATGGAGAATGGATCAATGGAACGCTGGTGAGGGTTCGCAGTGAAGTGGCCACGTTTAAAACGACGTTTTCCGAAGCACCGGTCGATTTCAAGATCACCACGCTGCATCATCTGGAGTTCAAGGGCTTTGGAGGCCCTGAGAAGAAGGATGCTCTGGCGGCACTCGACACGCTGACCATTAATAAAAGCGTGCTGCACGGTACGCTCGCGGCCGGGGGCGAAGCGCAACCGCGCTGGAAGCCGGTGGGTGCGCTGAAGCCGGTGGCGATGGCAAGCACGGGCGAGATGGAGATCACCCGTGCGATGACAGACAAGCCTGCAGGCATGCGCAGTGAAGCGTTGTTTTATCTCCAGGACGGTGATGTGGTGCCCGGCAGGCTGCGGGCCATTGATGCGAAACACGTGGATCTGGAATCTGACGTGGCCGAGGTGAAGCAACTGACCGCCGACAAGCTGCAGGCGATTCAATTCGGCGGCGCCACTTTGAACCTCGACGGTTTTGAAGATTCGGGCTGGCAGCGTGTGCGTGGGGGCACCGAGCAGGTGCAACGGATCGGCAAGGCGGAGATCGCGTTCAACAGCGGGGGCTCCTGGGGGCACCCGGCCTTCATGCAGGTGAATGAGATCAACTTCACGCTGCTCAACAGCGGATTTTCCGCCCTGCGGATGCGATTGTTCTGCGACGGGGTCAATCCTTCCGCGCCGAGCACGAACCTACTCTTCTGCCATTTGGGAAGCGAAGTCTGCTTTGGCCTCGAATCCACCGATGAGCAGATGGACCGGCAGTTCCGCCTGCGCACCAACGGGCCCATGCCGGTCCGGATCGCCATCGCGGAGAACACGGTGGAGGTCTTTTTCAATGGCGTTTCCGCGCGCAAAATCGTCCTGACTCCGAAGATGCGCTCCGGCAGCGGCATCATCCTGGAACCCTTCAGCCTGTGGGGGAATGGCGAGCGTCCGGTGAAGATCAGCAACTTCAGCGCACGCATTGCTCCTGGGCGGGTGGCAGTGCCGCTGGTGGATGCACGGGCCAAGGAGCATGCGCTGACCGTGCCGCGCTTCCGCAAGGAGGATCCGCCGAGGCATGCACTGCTGGCTGCAAACGGGGATCTGCTGCGGGGCGTGATCGAGGCGGCAACGGCGAAGCATTTCGCCATACGCTCCGGTTTGGAGACGATCGAGGTGCCGCGTGACCGCGTGAAGGCGGCGGTGTGGCTGATCAAACCGGCGGACGCGGTCAGCGCAGCTTTCGAGGCGCAGGACCGGGAGGGAGTGCCGCCCGTCATCACGCACTGGCTGCTGCTGAACAATGGCGGGCGCCTTGGTCTGAAGGTGGAGAGCTTTGCAGAGAATGCGGTGATGGGCACGAGCCCGCTGCTTGGACGATGCCGCATTCCGCTGCCGGAGGTTTATGTGATCCGCACCACCGCACCGCCGGACAGTGTTGCGATGCTGGCCCTGAGGGATTGGAAGCTGAAGTATGCCCCAGAACCGGTGCTTCCTGAATCCGGCGGCCAAAGCTCGCCGCTGCTCAACCAGGATGCGAAGCCTTTCAAAGTGCCGCTGCTGGCGGGGGGCGATTTTGATCTGAGCAAGGAGAAGGGCAAAGTCATCGTGCTCGATTTCTGGGCCACGTGGTGCGGGCCGTGCATCAAAGCGCTGCCGCAGCTGATGGATGAGATGGCGGCGTTTGATCCGAAACAGGTGCGCTTCGTCGGCCTCAATCAGGCGGAGGACAAGGAGACGGTGAAAACCTTTCTCGAAACGCGCGGCTGGAAGTTTGAGGTCGCGCTGGATGCGAGTCAGCGCGTCGGCCAGAGCTTTGGTGTGGAAGGCATTCCTCACACGGTGATCATCGGCAAGGATGGCAAGGTGGCCTATGTGAAGTCCGGGTATGAGCCTGGGGGGGCGAAGGAGGTCGCGGAGATGGTGAAGAAGCTGCTGGCGAAGTGAACCGATGAGCGGGGCATGGTGTCTTCCCGCTCGACAAATCCTGCGGCAGCCGTCATGAGTCGCCTCATTGATGACGCGCTCGAACCCTTATCTCTCCTGGCGGATCTGGACCGTGTATGCGGTGCTGGCCGGAATTTCGATTCCCTGGTACTGGCCGGCGGAGGACACGCGCATGCTGCTGGGGTTTCCCCTGTGGGCGGTGGTGTCGATCCTGGGCTCGCTGGCAGTCTCGGGTTTCACGGCCTGGCTGTTTGTGTGCCGCTGGCCGCAGGATGATGAAGGGGAGGGAGAGGCATGATGGCTGCCGCGGCGGAAACGAATGTCATTCCGTTTGGTGCGGGAGCGCTGGCGTTCATCGGGGTGTATTTGCTGTCGATGGTCTGGATCGGCTGGCTGGGAATGCGGGCGAAGAAGGAGAACACCCTGCGGGATCATTTCATCGGCGGCTCGGGCGTGGGATTCATGGTGCTGCTGCTGACGCTGTTTGCGACGCAGTACAGCGGCAACACGATCCTGGGATTTTCCGGCAAGGCGTATCGGATCGGTTTTGCCTGGCTGACATGCGTGCATTTCATGACGGCGATTGTGGTGACGTACCTGCTGTTTGCGCCGAGGCTGTTCAAGCTGGCGAAGCAGCATGCGTTCATCACGCCGACGGATTATCTGGCGCACCGATTCAATCATCGCGGCCTGAACCTGCTGGCGACGCTGATCATGGTGGCATCGCTGATGAATTTTTACCTGGCGCAACTGACGGCGATGGGGCGCGCGGTGGAGGGGCTGACGACGCTGGACCCGGAGACGGCCTTCCTGTGGGGCGTGGTGGTGCTCGCGGGCATCATGCTGGTGTATGAGAACATGGGCGGCTTCCGCGCGGTGGCGTGGACGGACATGATCCAGGGCGGCGTGCTGGCGCTGGGTTTTGCGGTGCTGCTGGTGCTGATTTTTAAAGAGTATGGCAGCATGGAAAACACGACACGAATGCTGCTGCAAACGGCGCCTGAAAAGGTGCTGCCGCCGAAAGCGCCGGAAGTGCGGAGCTGGATCAGCTACATCCTTCTGCTGGGGGTGGGTGCGGCGCTGTATCCGCAGGCGATCCAGAGGATCTATGCGGCGAAGTCGGCAAAGACGCTGCGCAAGAGCCTGGCGGTGATGGCCTTCATGCCGCTGTGCACGGCGCTGATCGCGGTGCTGGTGGGAGTGACGGCGGCGGCGCATCTGGCGGGGGAGCTCCAAGGAGCGAGCTCGGATGCCGTGCTGGGAGTGATGCTGCGTCATATTCAGGAGCAGAGCGCCTTCGGCTATGCGCTGGTGGTGATCATCTTTGCCGCGATCCTCGGCGCGATCATGTCCACGGCGGACTCCACGCTGCTCTCGATGTCGAGCATGGTGACGAAGGATTTGTACATGGGCTTTGTGAGGCCGCAGGCCAGCCAGGCGTCCCTCACCAGCCTCGGCAAATGGATCTCGACGCTGTTCGTGATCGTGCTCGCTGCGCTGGCGGTGTGGCTGAACAACTCGGGCACGAAACTGACCTTGGTGGAGCTGCTTGAGATGAAGTTCGACATGCTGCTGCAGCTTGCACCGGCCTTCATGATCGCGATTCACTGGCGGGGAATGCGCTCCGGACCGGTGTTTGCAGGCATGCTCGCCGGCCTGGTGTTTGCCCTGCTGTTCTTCTGGGTGCCGGCCAAAGGGGATGGTTTCCTGACGCTGCTGAAGACCTCCGGCTTCCACCCCGGTGTTTATGGACTGATCTTGAACATCGCAATCGGTGTGGGCGGTTCATGGATTGTGAATGCCCGGTCAAAAACATAGAACAGGCGCGACCTCCATGAGAAGATCGCGCCTGCGTTGGTTTTCAAACTGTCTGAGGCGTTCCCGCCAGCGACGGGAACGCCACTCCGTTTAGAAGTTGACGCGGAGTCCGGCTTTGGCGTACTGCGTGCTCTGGTTGCCGAAGTGTCCTTCGTAGCCCACGTAGCTCGTCACTGCTTTGAACAGTTCGTAGCCGGCATTGAACTGGATCACCGCCTGCGTGTTTCCCGTTCTGGCAAAGTTCACTCCGTAGCTTGCCGATGGCACCGAGGCCACGTTCACCGCCATCTGGTTCTTCGTGTTCTGGAAGTACTGCTGCACCGAGGCTGCAAGTTCCACGTTCAGCGCATGACCAGCGATGTCCGTGCTCCAAAGCGCCGACAGACCCGCTTCTCCCATGAAACGGTTGTTGTGGTAACCGCCCACGTTGAGCGCATCGATTGCCCCGCTTTCGCTGAACCCGCCGACCTGCGAGTTCGAGTAGCTCAAGGACATACGCGGGGCGATGGACACTCCGCCCACGCGCCAGCCTTTGTACTGCACCCCGAGGAAGCCCACGTAGCTCGTCACATCCGTGGAGCCCGTGACCGTGCCGTTCACTGTCTGGCGGCGCAGGTCCATGTTTTGCTGGTTGAGCGCAAAGCTGCCGAAGAACGTGAAGCTCTTCGCCACCGTGTAGCGCCCAAACACCATCGCGCCCCAGCCGTCGGAGCTCGCACTGCCCAGCGCCGCATGGATGCTGCCCTGGCTCATGCTGCCGGCGATGCCGAACACGTAGTCTTCTGATGCCAGCAGGTTGACCCCGGCGTAGTAGTCGTTGCGCGTGGCACGGGCCGAGTCTGCGGTGTTGAGGTTGGCATAGGTGTAGCCCATGAACACGGACATGGTTTCAGGCACCTGGCTGAGGCTGTCCTCATCGATCTGGCTGGGGATGTAGTTCATCGACGACACACGGTCCTGGATGCTGCGTGCGAGCACCTGGTTGCCCATGAAGGCGTAGTCAGCCAGGGAACCGTAGTAGTCCGGTGTGTATTTGGCGAGGTCCGCCGCGGAGCCGCCGGTGGCATCGGTGATCTGCAGGGCGAGCAAGCCGGCCGTGGTGGAGGAGTCGATCTGGTTCTGGCCAACGAAGGCCGCGTTGAAGATCGAGGCCGCGGCGGCTCGCTGGTTGGCGTTGCTGCCCAGATCCGCGAAGGTGTCGGAACTGCCATTGAGTCCGGTAGCAGTGAGCAGGCCGGTGTTGACGTCAAAGACGATGCCGGCTGAGTTCATGTTGACCGGTCCGGCACCCGTTGGGTCAAAGGTCACCGTGGAGAAGGTGCCGGTGAGGTGGTTGATGGGCACCGCGCCGCCAGGTCCGGAGATGATCTGGAAGGAGTTGCCCTGGACTGGAATGAAGCCGCCGTAGCCGGCCACGTTGAGGGTGCCGCCGATGGTCAGCGTGGCACCCGAGGCGATCTGCACCTGGTCAAAGTCCGTGCCGCCCACACCGCCAAGACCGGCAATCTGCGCCTCGTAAACACCGCTGAGCGACGGGCTGAGACCGAAGCCGGTCAGATTGTCCACACCCGGGGAGAAACCCGGGGAAATGGTTCCGAGGATGATGACATTGCCCGTGCCGATGAAGGTGATGTTCCCGGCAATGGTGGAACCCACCGGAACAATGAAGTCATAGCTGCCGATATTGATGACGCCGCCTGTCGTGTCCAGGCTGGTCAGAGTGGTGAAGTTGATCGTGCCACCACCGCTGAGGTCCAGCGTGCTGCCGTTGGCAATCACAATCGTGGTGCTGTTCAGAGTGGCGCCGCTGCCAATAGTGAGCCCGTTGTCGATCTCGGTGCTCTGCGTGGTGGTGGTGCCGCCGCCCAGAGTCAGACCGCCACCGCCGCCCCCACCGCTGCCACCGCCCGTGGTGAGGGTGGAGCCAGAAACGTCCAACGTGCCGGTGAAACTGCCGCCGTTGGCCACGATGAGCGCATTGCCGTTGGTCTGAATGATGCCGGAGCCCATGAGGGTGTGGAACGTTTCCGTGCCGCCGGTGTAGTTGAGATTGAGCGTTCCATTGACCGTGACGGAAGCGGAATCCAGAATCAGCTCCTGGGCGTTCAGGTTGAGAACGCTTGATGCATTGATGACGATCGTCGAAGCAGCACTGGTGCCGGAGAGATCCACCGTGCCATTGGTGGTGATGGTGCCGGTGCCAAGATTGGCATTGATGACGGAGCCATCATTGAGATTGTAGTCCAGCGCTGTCAGTGTGCCCGGGCCGTTGATAGTACCGGTGCTGGTGTAGGATTTGACCGTGTCGTCGGTCGAGCCAAGATTGATCGTGCCGTTGTTGGTCAATTCTGCCGCCGAGGAGAGACCGCCTGTCTTGCTGTCGAGAACGACACCAGCGGCAACATTGACGAACTTGCTTTCCAAGCTGCCAGTCAGATCGGCACTGCCGCCATTGAAGTTGGTGGTGCCGGTGTAGGTGCTGGCTCCAGAAAGCGTGAGCTTGCCGCTGCCGGTTTTGCTCAGGATCGAGGAATCCGTGCCGCTGATAACGCCGGAGAAGGTGGTGTCCACGTTCGAATGGGTGGCCAGAGTGTTGGACTGAAGCTCAATGTTTCCTGCACCTGCGATGCTGCTGAGCGACTCGTTGCCGCCGAGGCGGAAGGTGGCACCCGAAGCCACGATGAGATCCGAGGCATTGGCGATTCGCTCATTGCCTGAGGTTTCCAGAATGCCCGCGTTCACTGTGGTGTCGCCCGTGTAAGTGTTGGCTCCGGAGATTGTGAGCCTGCCGGTGCCCGTCTTGGTCAGAGACCCGCCGGTTCCGGAAACGATGCCACCGTCGCTGATGACGCCTGCCATCGTCGTGTCGCTGGCATCACCTGCCGTGAGATTCTTCGCGCCAAGGAAGACCTGGGAGCCCGAGACACCCGCAATGGAGGCGATGGTTTCGCCGTCGGCAGTGATGGCCGAAATGTCGAGCACGCCTGTGGCGCTGGAGATGTTCACCGCGCTGAGATCAGAGAGAGAGCCGCCCGCAGAGAGCGCGATGGTGCCATCTGTGATGGTGGTGGCTCCAGTGTAGGTGTTCGCTCCGGTGAGAGTCGTCGTGCCGCTTCCGGTTTTGGTGAAGGAACCGCCGGTGCCGCTGATCGTGCCTGCCACGGTGGTATCATTGGAGTCACCGGCCGTGAGGTTTTTAGCACCCAGCACCACGGACGAACCCGCCGCGCTGGAGATGGAGGCCACGGTCTCACCGCCGGCCGTGATGTCCGAGATGTCAAAGCTGCTGGTGGCGCCAGTGAGGCTCACTGCGGAGCTGTCTGCAATGGAGCCTGCTCCGGAGAGAGCCAGAGTGCCGGCGGCGACGGTGGTGTCGCTGGTGTAAGTGTTCGCCGCTGTCAGGGTGAGCTTGCCGGTGCCGGTTTTGGTCAAGGAACCGCCGGTGCCGCTGATGACTCCGGCCATGGTCGTATCGGCAGCATTTCCTGCTGTCAGGTTCTTGGCGCCGAGCACCACCTTGGAGCCTGCCACGCCGGCAATGGAGCCGATGGTTTCACTGCTGGCGCTGATGCCCGAGATGTCGAAGGTGCTGGTGCCGCCGGTGATGTTCACCGCAGATGCGCTGGCCAGGGAGCCCGAGCCCGTGAGTGCCACGGCACCATTGTCGATGGTCGTGCCGCCCGTGTAGGTGTTGGCCGCCGTCAGTGTCATGGTGCCGCTTCCTTGCTTGGTCAGGGAACCGCCCTCACCGCTGATCACGCCCGCCACCGTGGTGCTGCTGGAGTCGCCCACGGTCAGATTTTTTACGCCCAGTTTCACGGCGGAATTTGTGGCTGCCGTGAGTGAAGCGATCGTCTGACTGCCGGCGGTGATGCCGGAAATGTCAAAACTGGTGCCGCTGGCGAGAGTCACCGCCGTGGAGCCCGACAAAGCGCCGCTGCCGGTCAGGGCCAGTCCGCCGCCATTGATGGTGGTGGTTCCTGCATAGGTGTTTTTTCCTGCGAGCACCACGATGCCCGTGTGGCTGGCATCGCCAATGGTCAGAGAGCCGTTGGAGATGATTCCGTACATGACCGCGTAATCCGAATTGGCCGCAGCTCCGCTGAGAGTCGCGTCATTGGCTGTCACCAAAATGGTGCGGTTGCCGCCGTTGAGATCGATGTTGTTTTTGAAGTTCACGACATTGGTGGCGTATGCAGAGCCAAACACGAGGGCGCTGCCCGTTTGTACAAAACCGGAACCGGTGACGCCCCAGGTCATCGTCTGGCCGTTGCTCAGCCGGACGTTGAGCTCACCGCCGGAAGCCGCGAAGCCGCCGCTGCCCTCCCATTGCACACGATTGCTCTGCACACCCACATAACGGGTGAAGTCACCGTTCATCATCAGCACCGCGTCAGGAGACGCCTTGGTGTCGGCAAAGTTGATGTTGCTGTCCCAGTAGATGCCTCTGCCGTCCTGAGCCTGCAGGGTCCCGCCCTGAATCGTGGTCTGGCCGGAATAGAGATTGACGCCATTGAACTGAATCAAACCGCTGCGGATGGTGATGCCTGCGCCGGCACCGGAAGCGATGGGCGAGACGCCGCCTGAAGGAATAAGCGACGAAGCGCTGTCGTCTGCAATGGATGAGCCATAGGGATCTCCGTTGAAGGTGATGACATTGCCGGTGCTGTATTTGTTCGCATCCAGAATCACCGTGGAGCCTTTCATCATGAAAAGGTCCGTGCCGACTCCGACGCCGCTCATGCCGGCATCCGTGCTGTCGTCCGCCGCCTGACCGGCGCCCCCACGTGCTCCATTGCCATCGAACAAGGCATTGCCCGTGATGGTGAGCGACGCTCCGGCACGTACGAAAATGCCGCCGCCGTAGCCGTTGCCCCCGTTGCCGCCGGCAGTGGGAGTGAGATTGTCGCTGCCACTGGCTCCGGTGCCGCCACCGAAGCCCCCTTTGCCGCCAGAGCCGGCGCCGCCATCAGCGCCGTCTTCGCCTGAGGCAGAGTCGCCGCCGTTGCCGCCGTTGCCGCCAGCGCCACCACCACCGCCGAAACCGCCGGTACCACCCGCGCC
>Ga0209066_10000671_pt1 | contig 49156 bp, 39 predicted proteins | sample All_14_2_FD_187198 | JGI IMG/M metagenome (GOLD analysis project Ga0209066, IMG submission 187198) | Freshwater microbial communities in response to fracking from Pennsylvania, USA - Allegheny Zone_MetaG_DW_15 (SPAdes) (version 2) ... | reverse complement strand
GCTCATAAAACCTTATCTAGCGTTCTATATGCTCCAACTCGCTATTTATTTGTCAAAGATCCTTGCCCAACCGGCAAGAGGAAATCGTCTCTATCGACTACCCCACTCACCGTCAAGCGCTTTTTTCTTCTTTTTTCAACCTGGCCTTCAGACACTTCTGCATCATGGCCAGGCGCTCATCTTTCCGCGCTGCGGTTCAGCAGCGCAGAAAGAGGCTTCTATGTGCGTGCCCCCCGAATGTCAACAAGAAACATCAAATTTCTTTTTATCATTCAAGTTCGGCATGTTAGCCAAGTTCAAAACTCCAGGTGCCTCGGCGTGCGCGGGAAGGGGATGACATCGCGGATATTGGCGATGCCCGTGACCAGCATGAGAAGCCGCTCGAAGCCCATGCCGAAACCGGCGTGCGGCACCGTGCCGAAACGGCGCAGATCCAGGTACCACCAGTATTCTTCCTTGGGCAGGCCCAGCTCTTCGATGCGGCGCTCAAGAACGTCGAGACGCTCCTCCCTGGCGCTGCCGCCGATGAGCTCGCCGATGCGCGGCACCAGCACGTCCATGGCTCCCACCGTCCGCCCGTCGTCGTTGAGGCGCATGTAGAACGCCTTGATTTCCTTGGGATAATCGAAAACGATGACGGGCTGTTTGAAGTGCTCCTCCGTCAGATAGCGTTCATGCTCGGTCTGCAGATCGGTCCCGAAATCCACCGGGAACTCGAAGTTCCTGGGAGCCTTCCTGAGAATGCCGACGGCCTCCTCGTAGGGCAGGCGCACGAAGGGCTTGGCCAGGATGTTGTCCAGGGTGGCCAGGAGCGTCTTGTCCACGAAGTTGGCGAAAAGGTCCAGGTCGTCGCGACAGTTGTCCAGCAGGTATGTGATGAGCCACTTGATGCAGGACTCGCCCAGATCCATGTTGTCGCTCAGGTCCGCGAAGGCCATTTCCGGCTCGATCATCCAGAACTCCGCGGCGTGCTTGGGCGTGTTGGAGTTCTCGGCGCGGAAGGTCGGCCCGAAGGTGTAGACCCGGCCCAAGGCGCAGGCCAGGTTCTCGGCCGCAAGCTGCCCGGACACGGTCAGGGACGCCTCCTTGCCGAAGAAATCCTGGTCGAAGTCCGCCTTGCCGCCTTTTTTGGGCACATCGCTCAGATTCAGGGTCGTGACCTGAAACATCTCGCCGGCACCTTCGCAGTCCGAACCCGTGATGATAGGGGCGTGCACATGGAAGAATCCCTGCTCATGGAAGAAGCGGTGCACGCCGTAGGACAGCTCTGCCCTGATGCGGTTCAGGGCGCCGAACTTGTTGGTGCGGGGACGCAGATGGGCGATGGTGCGCAGGTACTCGTCGGTGTGCCGCTTCTTCTGGAGCGGGTAACTCGGGTCCGCCTCGCCCAGGATTTCCAGGCTGTGGGCCTTGAGCTCCCACTTCTGGCCCTGCCCCGGGGATTCCACCAACGCTCCCTCCAGGCGGACCGCAGCGCCCGTCCCGACCTTCTCCATCAGCCCGAACCCCTCGGCCCCGGCGTCGACGATGGCCTGCAGGTTCTTCAGGCACGAGCCGTCATTGATCTCAAGGAAGACGAACTCCTTGCTCTCCCGCTTGGTCCGCACCCAGCCCTGGACCACCAGCGACGGCACTTCCGACTCGGACAAAAGGACATCGGCCACTCTGATATTCTTCATTTTTCCCCTCGGGTATGAAACGGCTAGAGCATGTCCACGGGATCGAGATCCACGGACATGCGGACATTTTTTTCCGTACGCAGCGTCTTGCGCATTTCGGCGCACACCCCCCTGATGGCCGGCCAGCTGTCGGCCTTGAGCAGGCATTGGAAGCGCTTCCGCCCGCGCAGCACGGCCAGCGGCGCAGGCGCAGGCCCCAGAACCCTCACCCCGGACGCCGCCCCCAGGGCGCGGATGCGACCGCCGAAGCTCGCCAGCAGTTCGCCCTCGGGCTGGTCCGTTGGCAGGGAGATGCGCACCAGGGCCAGCTTGACGAAGGGGGGATAACCCATGGTCCGGCGCAGGGCGATCTCCCTGTCGAAAAAACCTTCGTAATCGTTGTCGCGAATATACTGCCAGCAGTAATGCCCGGGGTTTCTGGTCTGGATCAGCACCCGGCCGGGCTTGTCCCCGCGACCGGCCCTTCCCGCCACCTGCACGAGCATCTGGAACGACCGTTCCGTAGCCCTGTAATCCGGAAGATTCAAGCCCAGGTCGCCGTCCACGACCACCACCAGGGTCACATTCGGGAAATGGTGCCCCTTGCTGAGCATCTGCGTGCCGACCAGGACCTGGGCCTCCTGCCTGGCGAAGGCCGACAGCGTGTCCTGCATGGAGCCCGCCCGGCGGGCCGTGTCGCGGTCCAGGCGCAGGATGCGCGTGTCCTGGGGCAGCTCGTCGCGCAGGAACTCCTCCAGGCGTTCGGTCCCGGCCCCCAGGGGCAGAAACTCGTGTCCCCTGCACGAGGGGCAGGACAGGGGGAAAAGCAGCGTGTGGCCGCAATAATGGCACAGCAGCAGTTCGCGCCGCTTGTGCAGCGTCAGGGAGACCTGGCAGTGCGGGCACTTCAGGGGCGTGTCGCAGGCCTCGCAGTAGAGGACAGGGGCGTAGCCGCGCCTGTTGTGCAGAATGATCGCCTGCTCCCCGGCCTGGATCGCCGCCACCAGCGCGTCGCGCACGGACGTGGCGAAGGGCCCGTGCTCTGGCGGCTCGGAGCGCAGGTCCACCAGCGTGACCTCGGGCAGCCGCGACTCGCCGATGCGGCTTGTGAGCGACTCCACCGCGATGCCGCCGCTGCGTGCCGCATGAAAGACCTTCACGTCCGGCGTGGCCGACCCCATGAGCAGAAGCCCGCCGCTGCGGGAGATGCGGCCGTAGGCCAGCTCCCTGGCCTGGTAGACCAGCCCCTCGTCCTGCTTGAAGGAGGCGTCGTGTTCCTCGTCGAGGATGACCAGCCCGGGAGCGAGCGGCAGAAAAAGGCTCGACCTGGTACCGACGACGATGCAGGGCTCCGTCCTGCCGGCCAGCTCCGCAAACGTCCTGAGCCGCTCCCCCGCGGCCAGGTATCCGTGAAACAGCCGCACCTGCGCCTCGGGCAGAGCCGATCGCACATCCTCGTACAATTTCAGGGCGATGGCCACTTCCGGGGCCAGGAGCATGACATGCCGACCAGCGCACAGGGCCCGCCTGGCCAGTTCCATGTACACGGCCGTCTTGCCGCTGCCCGTCACGCCGAAAAGCAGCGCCGACTCGGGCGCGTCGGCCAGAAGGAGCCTCCAGAACCCGTCCACGGCCCGTTCCTGTTCGGGCGTGAGGGTCAGCCGGACCGGGCCCGGCGCGCAGACGTCCGCGGCTTCGAACGCGGACTCGACTTCCCGGACCAGACCCTTGCGCGCCAGGGTGCCCAGCACCTGCGCGACGCTTTTGCCGAAATGCCCGGCCAGGGCCTTGGAGGACGACACGCCGTGAACGTCCAGATAACGCAGGACGTCGAGCTGGGCCGTGGCCTGCGGGCGGACGGCCCACGGCGGTTCGGAGGTCAGGGAGTAAAGCCTGTCTGTCCGACGCTGAGCCACGACGGGCGAGAATCCGCCATCCAGCCACGCCGCGGCCAGACCTGCGCGGTCCCCGCTCCCGTCCAGTTCGCCCAGGGGAACGATCCGGCCGTCGCGGGCCCTGAAGGACGGGACCTCGCGCAGCGCCGACGGCAGCACGCGGGCCAGGATCCGCCCCGGCGCGTCCATCTGGCGCACGGAAAGGTCGCGGATGAAATCAAGGTACGCGGCCGAAAAAAAAGGCTCCAGGTCCACGGGCCAGACCACGTCGCGGCACGCGCACCCTTCGGGTTCAGGCACGTTCGTCCCCACGATCACCCCCACCCGCAGCGACCGTCCCAAGGGAACGATGACGCGCACGCCCTCCCTCCACATTTCCCGCGGCAGGGACGCGGGCAGGGAATACGTCAGGGCGCTGTAGGGGGCGCAGAGGAGGAGGACGGAACAGTACTGACTCATGGGCTCCACGAAAAAAGAGAGGGGGAACGGACCGGCCCGTTCCCCCGTGAGAATCGGGATCGCGTCTAGCGGGAGGGCGGGATCAGTTCGCGCAGGCGGGCGATGAGATCGTAGCGCAGATCCTCGTCCTGCAGGGCGAAGTAGATGTTGGCGGTCAGGTAGTCGACCCAGTCGCCCACGTCGAAGCGCTGTCCGCGCAGCTTCACGGCCAGGAGGCGGTTCTCCCGCGCCATGGACTGCAGGGCGTCGGTCAGCTGGATCTCGCCGGTGTGGTCGGGATTCAGCCCTTCGAGATGCTTGAAGACCTCGGGCGTCAGCACGTAGCGGCCCACCAGAGCCAGCCGCGACGGCGCGCTCTCCATGTCGGGCTTCTCCTTCACGCCGCGGATGCGGTACAGTCCGGGCGCGAACTCCTCGGCGTCGATGATGCCGTACTTGCTGACGCGGTCGCGCGGCACTTCCATGACGCCGACCACGGGCATGCGCTCGTTCTTCCAGACTTCGAGGAGCTGGTTGATGCCGGGGTCGCGGTTGAACATGAGGTCGTCGCCGACCATGACGGCGAAGGGCTCGTCCTTGACGACCTCCCGCGCGCAGAGCACAGCATGGCCCAGGCCCAGCTGCTCCTTCTGGCGCACGACGATGATGTTGGCCATCATGGCCACCTTGCGCACCTCGGCCAGCAGGTCCGTCTGTCCCTTGCGTTCCAGCAGCTGCTCCAGGGCGAGGTTGTAGTCGAAATGGTCCTCGATGATGCGCTTGTTCTGGTTGTTGACGAAAACCACGTCCGACAGGCCCGAGGCGATGGCCTCCTCCACGATATATTGGATGGAGGGTTTCCGGAACACCGGCAGAATTTCCTTGGGCACATTCTTGGTCGCCGGAAGTGATCTGGTTCCCCACCCTGCCACCGGAATGACAACTTTACGTACCTGCATGGATCGCTCCTTGTTTATACCCGACGAGGGCGGGCGCTCCCCGCACCTCAAAATTTCGATTTCAGGCCAGCCCCGACTCCACGGCCTGGGTCAGGTCGTCGCACAGGTCGTTGACCAGAGACTCATCCCGGGCTTCGACCATGATGCGGGCCAGGGACTCGGTCCCGGAATAGCGCAGCAGCACGCGGCCCGTCCTGCCCAGCCGCTCCTCGGCATTCTTCACCGCCGCCTGGATGGAGGGAACGTCGGCGAAGGGGACTTTCCGCTTGACCTTCACGTTGACGAGCTTCTGGGGGAAAGGCGTCAGCAGCCCGGCGATCTCGGAGATGGGACGCTGCCTGGCGACCATGATGCGCAGCAGCTGCAGCGCCGCCAGGGTCCCGTCGCCCGTGGTCGAGTGCTCCATGAAGACCAGGTGTCCGGACTGTTCCCCGCCGAGAAGATACCCCCCCCTGCGCATTTCCTCGACGACGTACCGGTCGCCGACCTTGGTTCGCACCAGCCTGCCGCCGCGCTCCTGCATGAAGACCTCCAGGGCCATGTTGCTCATGACCGTGGCGACCAGGGTGTTGCCGCTGAGGGTCCCGCGGGACAGCATCTCGTCCGCGCACACGGCCATGATCTGGTCCCCGTCGAGCACGGTGCCGTGCTCGTCGACCACGATGAGCCGGTCGGCGTCCCCGTCCAGGGCCAGGCCGATGTCGGCCCGGTGTTCCCTGATCTTGGCCGCAAGGCCCTCGGGATGCAGGGAGCCGCAGCCCTTGTTGATGTTCAGGCCGTCGGGCTCCACGCCGAGGGTCACGACCTTGGCGCCGAGTTCCTCGAAGATGAGCGGCGCGACGCGGTACGCGGCCCCGTGGGCGCAGTCGAGGACAATTGTCAGGCCGTCCAGGGTCATGCCCGCCGGAAAGCTGTGCTTGAGTTCGACGATGTAGCGTCCCGGGCTGTCCTGAATCTTCCTGGCCCTGCCGACCTGGTCGTACGCAGGGTAGTCCCAGGCGAAGTCCTGGTTGGTGACCATGGCCGCAATCTCGTTCTCCGCCTCGTCGGCCAGCTTGAAGCCGTCCTTGTCGAAGAACTTGATGCCGTTGTCCATGTACGGGTTGTGGGAGGCGGAGATGACCACACCCAGGTCGGCGCGCATGCTGCGCGTCAGAAAGCTGATGGCCGGGGTCGGCATGGGGCCGACCAGGAAGACGTCCATGCCGGCCGCGCAGAAGCCCGAGGTCAGGGCCGACTCGAAGACGTACCCCGAGAGCCGCGTGTCCTTGCCGATTACGACCCTGTGCCGCCTGCTGCCGTTGCGGAAATACTGGCCCGCGGCCAACCCGAGTCGCAGCACGAGTTCCGGCTGCATGGGGTGGCTGTTTACGCGCCCCCTGATCCCATCCGTTCCAAAAAGCCTGCCCATCCGCTCTCCTATGGGGTCAGCGACTCGTTGCGCTGTACGATGATTTCTATTTCCTCGGGCTTGGATTCCAGCAGTTCCACCCCGTCCGGGAAGAGCCGCTCGGGCTTGACGACACTCTGCCCGAGAGCCGGGTTGGCCCCGGGGTCCACCGTCATGCGCAGCTTCTCCCGCCAATCCTTGTCCTTGAGGAGCCGCACCGGCACCAGCAGCCTGACGCGCACGAACTTGGGCTCCATGACGTAGGTGAAGGACGGGTACTCGATGGCCTCCAGGTTCACCTTGATCCAGATTTCCTGCTTGATGTGCCCGAAATGCATGTCATAGCTGACGGAAGACACGGACGTGCGCACATCCGGGGGGAGCAGCAGGCGGGCCCGGCCCGACGCCGTGAGGCTGCCGTCCGCGGGAACCTGCACGCGCACCGTGGGGACTCTGTCCACCCTCTCCAAGGCGCTGGCGAACCCGGTCACGGTGACCTGGTCCGGCACCACGGTGGCGTTCTTGAACGCCATATCTTCGCCGGGCAGTCCTTCCCAGTCAAGATGAACCGGCACGCTCTTGGAAACCATGACGTCGGCCACGAGTTCCAGACGCGTCGGGTTGATCTCGACGACCTCGACCGCCGAAGTGATGGCCATGCTCTCAGGCACGAGCGGAATGACGTTGGTCCCGACCTGAACCTTGGCCAGATCGAGCTTGTAGGCCAGCCGGCCCGTGTTCAGGGACCGGACCTGGTTGCTCGTGCCGCGTATGCGCACCTGCAGCTTGTTGACCAGTCCGGAGGTGATCTCCATCTGCTGGGGAAGGTTCACGAATTCGAGCGGAACCTCGAGCCACGTCTCGACCTTCTCCTGCCCCGAGACCACGTACCAGCACGCCAATGCCAGAAGCAGGGCCAGCGCTCTGTATTGCCAGTTATTCCACATCATTTCCTCAACGCAGCGGCAAGAACTTTCTTCAGGCGGACCTCATTGAGGCTGCTCGTGATGCGCCCGCCCACGGCCAGGGATATGCTGCCCCGCTCCTCGGACACGATGAGGGCCACGGCGTCGGTCTCCTCGGTCACGCCGATGGCCGCGCGGTGCCGCGTACCCAGCGCTGCCTCGTGCTTGAGGCCCACGGCCAGGGGAAGGATGCACGCCGCGGCCTCGATGCGGTTGTCGCGGATGATGACGGCGCCGTCGTGCAGGGGCGTGTCCTGATGAAAGATGGTCAGGAGCAGGTCCTTGCTGAAGGCGGCGTGCAGCTCGATGCCGCCCGAGACCACGTCTCCAAGGGGGATGTTGCGCTCGATGACGATAAGCGCCCCGGTCTTGCTTTTGGCCATCTGCACCAGGGCCAGGATGAGGTCGTCGAGGACAGCCGTCTGCACGGTGTCCTTCTTGAAGATCGTGGTCGCGCCCATGACGGCCAGGGCCTTGCGGATGTCCCGACGGAACAGGATGATGACCACGAGGAAGATGGAGCCCAGAAAATTGCCCAGCAGCCAGTTGAGCGTGTACAGGCCGAATTCCCCGGCCGCGAAGTAGGCGATGACGATGAGCAGCAGGCCGTAGATGACGGAAACGGCGCGGGTGCCCTTGATCAGCAGGATGATCCGGAAAAAGATGTAGCCCACCAGCAGGACGTCCAGGATGTCCTTCCAGGTGACTTGCAAATTGCCGATGGTGTAGCTCAGCACCCGTCCTCCCCTTCTCCCGCCAATGCCCGCGCGACCAGCAGGCCGTCGCGCGTCTCCCGCACCTCATGCACGCGGTGGATGCGCACCCCCCGACCGTAGAGCGCCACCGTGGCCGCCAGGGTCGGGGCGTTGCGATCCCTGCCGTCGCGCCCCAGCAGTCCCTTCCACAGCGACTTGTTGGAAAGGCCCATGTAGACCGGCCGCCCGAACTCGAAAAACCGCTCGATATTCCGCAGAATCTCCAGGTTGTGCTCCAGAGTCTTGCCGAACCCGATGCCGGGGTCCAGGACCACGTTCCCCTCGGGTACTCCGGCCCGCACCAGCACTTCGAGACGTGCGGAGAAAAACGCCCGGATCTCGTCCACGACATCGTCGTATGTCGGCGCAACCTGCATGGTCCCGGGAGCGCCCTGGCTGTGCATGAGCACATAGCCGGGCTTCAGGTCGGCCACCACGTCCATGAGCCCCGGGTCCGCGCCCATGGCCGAAACGTCGTTGACGATGACGGCGCCGGCTTCCAGGCAGGCCCTGGCCACGCAGGCCTTGGTCGTGTCGACGGACAGGACCGCGTCCGGACGGGCCCGGAGCACTCCCCTGACCACCGGCAGGACGCGCAGCAGTTCGACGTCCGCAGGGACCTCTTCGGCGAAGGGCCTGGTGCTCTCGCCGCCAATATCCAGAATGTCCGCGCCCCGGTCAAGAAGATGCAGCGCCTTGTCCACCAGCGCTTCGGTCCCGCAGGCGCTGCCGCCGTCGTAGAACGAATCCGGGGTGGCGTTCAGGATTCCGACGACAAAAAAGGGGGCAGGACCGAGGGTCCTGCCCCTGAGCACATCCCAGGAGACGTTGTCTGCTCTCCCCCGGGACATGCGCTACTCTCCCGCCTTGTCGCCCGCGTCCCCCTCGTCCAGGGCGAAGCCCTCCTCGCCCGCCTCGGCGGACGAAGCCTCGGCCGCAGCGCCGGCCGCGTTCCGGCCGCCGTTGCCCTGCGGGGCCAGGGGCTCTCCCTGGATGATCTTGGCCACCTCCTCGCCCGTGAGTGTCTCGCGTTCGATGAGGGACAGGGACAGGGCGTGCAGGAGTTCGATGTTGTCCTGCAGGATGGTCTTGGCGCGGTTGTAGGCGTCGCCCAGGATGCGCTTGACCTCGAGGTCGATGAGCTTGGCGGTCTCGTCGCTGTAGTCCTTGATGTGGGCCATGTCGCGGCCCAGGAAGACCTCGTCGTCCTTCTTGCCCAGGGCCATGGGCCCGAACTCCTCGCTCATGCCCCACTCGCAGACCATGCGCTTGGCCATGGCCGTGGCGCGCTCGATGTCGTTGCCCGCGCCGGTGGTGATGGAGTTGAAGACGATCTCCTCGGCCGCCCGGCCGCCGAAGAGCACGGCCAGGTTGTTCTGGAGGTAGGTCTTGGAGTACGTGTGGCGGTCGTCCACGGGCAGCTGCATGGTCACGCCCAGGGCGCGGCCGCGGGGGATGATGGACACCTTGTGGATGGGGTCCGTGCCCGGCAGGAACTTGGCCACCAGGGTGTGCCCGGCCTCGTGGTAGGCCGTGGTCTTCTTTTCCTCGTCGCTCAGGATCATGGAGCGGCGCTCCTTGCCCATCATGACCTTGTCCTTGGCCTCCTCGAAATCGAGCATGGTGACCTTGTCCTGGCTCAGCTTGGCGGCATGCAGGGCCGCCTCGTTGACCAGGTTCTCGAGGTCCGCGCCGGAGAAGCCGGGCGTGCCCCGGGCCAGGACGTCGAGGTCCACCTCGGGCGACAGGGGAGTCTTTCTCGTGTGCACTTCGAGGATGCGCTTGCGGCCCTTGAGGTCGGGGTTGGGGACCACGACCTGGCGGTCGAAGCGACCCGGACGCAGCAGCGCCGGGTCGAGGACGTCGGGACGGTTGGTGGCGGCGATGAGGATGACACCCTCATTGGACTCGAAGCCGTCCATCTCGACGAGCATGGCATTGAGGGTCTGCTCGCGCTCGTCATGGCCGCCGCCGAGACCCGCGCCGCGCTGACGGCCCACGGCGTCGATCTCGTCGATGAAGATGAGACAGGGCGCGTTCTTCTTGCCCTGGATGAACAGGTCGCGCACGCGGGCCGCGCCCACGCCGACGAACATCTCGACGAAATCGGAACCGGAGATGGAGAAGAAGGGCACCCCGGCCTCGCCGGCCACGGCCCGGGCCAGCAGGGTCTTGCCCGTGCCGGGGCCGCCGACGAGCAGCACGCCCTTGGGGATGCGCCCGCCCAGACGGGTGAATTTCTTGGGGTTGCTCAGGAAGTCGACGATCTCCTGCAGTTCCTCCTTGGCCTCGTCCACGCCGGCCACGTCGGCGAAGGTGACCTTGGTCTCCTCCTGTGTGACCATCTTGGCCCTGGAGCGGCCGAAGGACATGGCCTTGCCGCCGCCGCCCTGCATCTGGCGCATGAAGAAGATCCAGACGCCGATGAGGAGGAGCATGGGGAACCAGGAGATGAGCACCGTCATGTACCAGGGTGCGTCCTCCTCGGGCTCGGCCTTGACCTGCACGTTGTTCTTGACCAGCGTGTCGACCAGGGTCGGATCGTTGGGCGAATAGGAGCTGAAACGCTGGTCGTTGACCAGCACGCCGGTGATCCGCGAACCTTGAATCTTGACGCTGGTGACCTCGCCCTGACGGACCTTGGTCAGAAATTCCGTGTAGTTGAGATCATTGGGCGGCACGGGCGGCTGATTGAACAGATTGAACAGGACAATCATGACCATGCAGATCGCGGCCCAGAGGACCAGATTCTTGGAAAAACTGTTCAAATGAGAAAACCTCCATAAGCCGGGTCGTCACAGGTCCCTCGTCACCGGCCGTCTTTGTCGTCGTAGTGGGTTCATGCTTAGCTGAACGAGATGTGATTGTTAAGTTCAGTTTCAGGAATGACAAGCAAATTTTCGTCAAAACGCACCTTTTTTGAAAGGTCGCCCGAAAACCTTGATCATTGTCCGGCGCATTGATAGATACGTGCCTCCCGAGGGGGAAGCGTATCGTCACCGGTGTGGCGCCCGGTCTTCAAAACCGGTGGAAGGTCGAGAGGTCTTCGGTAGGTTCGACTCCTATACGCTTCCGCCACCCTCACGCCTCTGCGCATTCCCCTTTCCGAAAGCCGCCTTGCCATCGCCGCCGCGCTCTGACATGGGCCGGACATGTCCCCCGACACCGCCACGCTGACCCGACCGCACTGTCTTGAAGGTCTCGACCTCCTGCACGCCAGCTACCGCCGGCAGACGTTCTCGCGCCACAGCCACGACGGGTACGCCCTGGGCGTCATCGAACGCGGCGCCCTGGCTTTCCGCTACCTGCACCGGGACCACGTGGCCTGCGCCGGAGAGGTCAATCTGGTCGTCCCGGGAGAGTGCCACGACGGCCGGCCTGCCGGCCCCGATGGCTGGACCTACCGCATGCTCTACCTTTCGCCGGAACTGGTGCGGGACGCGGCCGGGGAGTTGGAACTGGGGCTGCCGGACTTCAGGGCCGGAGTCCTGAGTGATCCCGGACTGGCGGACGCCATCCGCGCGGCCCACATCCGTCTCTCCGACCCGTCCGTCTGCGTTCTGGAAAAGGAGTCGAGCCTGCTCCTGCTGCTCACCCGGTGGATTCACGCCCATGCGGAACGAGGCGGCAAGCCCGGCCGCAAAGGTCCGCAACGGGCGGCCGTGAGGCGGGCCGAGGAATTCCTGCGTGCGCACGCCGCCGACGCGCCGCGGCTCGATGACGTCGCGAAGGCATCGGGCCTGAGCCCCTATCACCTGCTCCGGGTTTTCGCGGAAACCACCGGGCAGACCCCTCACGCATTCCTTACCCAGCTGCGGGTGGACATGGCCAGGAACCTCCTCGCCACGCAACTGCCGTTGGCTCGGATCGCCGCGGAATGCGGCTTCGCCGACCAGAGCCACCTGACACGGCTTTTTCGCCGCCAGTGCGGCGTCACACCGGGCCATTTCCGCAAGATCGTACAAAACACCGACCCCGGGAATGCGTAAAGCCTCCCCCCACGGAGGCTTTATGACACGCATTCTTCCCCATCTCTGTCTGGCCGCGGCCATGGCCCTCGTCGGGAGTTCCGTCGTGGCCGGCGAAATCATGATCCGCCACTTCCCCATCCATCTGGGCTCGCTGCTGCGATTCGCCCTGGCCAGCGCCATCATCGTCCCTTTCTGGCTGTGGATCGAACCGCACCCGCCGCGCCTGCGCCCGCGCAGCTGGCTCATCCTGGCGTTTCAGACCCTCTGCGGGTCGGCGCTCTTCACCATCTTCGTGCTGCACGGGCTGCGCTGGACCTCGCCGGCCTCGGCCGGAATCATCACCAGCACGACGCCCGCCTGCATGGGTCTTCTGGCCTGGATCATTCTCGGGGAACGCCCGGGCGGACGCATCATGGCCGGCATCGCCCTGTCCGTGACGGGCATCGCCATCCTCAACCTGGCCGGTGCACAGGACGGGCCCGACGGCTCCTGGCGCGGCAATCTGCTGGTCGCCGCGGCCGTGGTCGTGGAGTCCCTGTTCCTGCTGGTCCGCAAGTCCATCCCCGAGAAGCTTTCCCCCCTGGCGACATCGAGCATCATCAGCGTCCTGGCGACGCTCTTCTTCATGCCCCTGGGGCTGTCCCAGGCCAGGGGCTTCGCCTTCTCGGCCCTGCCCATGGAGGCCTGGTGGTGCGTCCTCTACTACGCCGTGGCCGTGACCATCATCGCCTACCTGTGCTGGTTCGCCGGGGTGACGAAGGTTTCGGCCTCGGTGGCCGGAATCTTCACGGGCATCCTCCCGGTCAGCGCCCTGGCGGTTTCGGCGCTCTTTCTCGGGCAGAACGTGGCGTGGCCGCACCTGCTCGGGTGCGCCCTGGCCATGGCGAGCATCGGACTCATCTGCGGCCGCGACTCGGCGTAATCGGCCGGGCGTCAGGGGCGCACGGCGAAATCGGGAGGCAGCACGGCCCAGACGGCGCGCTTGCCGGCTTCGAGGCTGCCGTACTCACCATCCAGGCCCAGAACCTTTGCGGGGTGGGTGGTGACCATGGCCAGAAGATCCCAACGGGGGATGTCCGTGGGCAGCAGGGCGCGGACCGCCCGCAGTTCCGCCCAGAGGTCCAGGTCGTCGTTGGAGGCCAGGGAATCCGTGCCCAAGCACAACGTCGCACCGGCTGCATGGAGAGCCGCCACCGGAGCCTCGCCCACCCCGATGCGCTCGTTGCTGCGGGGGCAGAGGCAGATTCCGGCGCCGCTACGGACGAGAATCCCGATGTCGGCCTCGTCCACGTGGACGCAGTGCACGGCCAGCGTCCGGCCATCCAGCAGGCCGAGCTCGGCAGCGTACGCAACGGCGCTCTTCCCGGGCGGGACGAACCCCTTGGGCAGGATGCGGCGGGCGCGCAGAAATTCGGCGAACTCCCCGCCGCGCCCCTGGAACAGCTCGTTCTCCCCCGGCACTTCGGCCAGGTGCAGGCTGAAGGGAAGGTCGCGCGAGACGCACCAGCCTTTTGCCTCCCGGGCCAGGGCCGGGGCCGTGGAATAGAGGGCGTGCACCGACGGGCTCCAGGGTCCGGGCCAGTCAGCGGCGGTGAAGTCGGACAGACCGCGCCGGCCGGACAGTTCGCGGAAAAGGTGACCGCCCGTTCCTGCGGCCTCCAGGACGCTGCGGACCATCACCGCCTCCCGGCCGACAACGTCCGCGATGAAGCAGGTGCCGGAGTTCCGAGCCGCGGCCACTGCGCCCTCCACATCGGTCCGGCACACCCGCTGGGCGCGCAGGGCCGCGAACAGCCCGTCCGCCCAGGCCTCGAACCCCTGGCCGGCTGAAAGCCTGCCCGCCAGATGGGACAGCTCCAGGTGGGCGTGCGCGTTGATCAGCCCGGGCACCAGCGTCACGTCGCCCAGATCGCGACACGGCCCCGACGCCTCTTTCCAGGGTGCGACGGCGACGATGCGGCCGCCGTCGACCAGGATGCAACCGTCCACGACCTCGGGACACCCGGGATTCATGGTCAGGATGCGCGCCGCCCGGTACGCCGCCGTCATGCCCCGCTCGTCTTCCCGCAAGGCGGACCATAACAAAAGAGGCGGCCAGGCCGCCTCTTTTCAGAACACGTCGTTCCGCGGTTATTTGTAGATCTTGTCGGCATCCTTCAGCACGTCCTCGGGCACCTTCACACCCATCTTCGCTGCGGCCTTCTGGTTGAGGTGCAGAATGAGCTCCTGCTGGGTCTCGACGCACGTGGTGCCGGGGTCGGCCTTGTCAACCAGCAGGCGCTTGGCCATGAGGCCGGTCTGGTAGCCGTGCTGGTAGTAATCGAAGGCCAGGGCGGCGACGGTGCCGCGCTGCACGGAGTCGACGTCGGCCGAGAACAGGGGCATCTTCTCCTGCTCGCAGACCTTGATGACGGACTCGAGGGCCGAGATGACCGTGTTGTCCGTGGGCAGGTAGATGGCGTCGACCTTGCCGACCAGGGACTTGGCGGCCTGGTAGACGTCGCTGGTCTTGGCCACGGAGGCTCCCACGACCTCGAAGCCGGCCTTGGCCCCTTCGGCCTGAACCATGGCCACGGTGGTCTTGGAATTGGCCTCGCCGGCGTTGTAGATCACCCCGAGCTTCTTGAGGTTCGGGAAAAACCTGCGGATCATGCCCATGTGCTTGTCCACGGGCAGCATGTCCGACACGCCCGTTATGTTCTTGCCGGGCTTCTGGAGATCATCCACCAGCCCCGCACCGACCGGGTCCGTGATGGCCGTGAAGAGCAGCGGCGCCACGGCCAGGACGGGCGACTTCTTGGTCGCCACGGCGCAGGCCTGGGCCGAGGGGGTGGCGACGGCCAGAACCAGGTCCGGCTTTTCGCCGGCGATCTGGGCCGCGATCTGGTTGGCCGTGGCCATGTTGGCCTGGGCGTTGTGCACCGAATAGGTCGCGTTGACGCCCTGGGCCTTCAGGCTGTCCTGGAAACCCTTGAGGACAGCGTCCAGGGACGGGTGTTCGACGAACTGGTTCACGGAAATGGCGTACGTGTCGGCATAGCCCTGACAGGCAAAGGCCAGGATGCACAGGGCCGTGATGATGGCTTTCTTCATGTTGCTACCTCTTTGGGGTTCGTGGGGACTACCGGATGCGGAACATGTCCACGAGCCCTTTAAGCTGTTCGGACAGCGCGCGCAACTCCTCGGCATGCTCCCGCACCGTGACGCCGTTGCGGGTCATGTCGGTGGCGGACGAACTCACCTCGGCGATCTGGCTGGTTATCTCGCCAGCCACGCTCGACGTCTGGCTCACGTTGTGGTTGACCTCGTCGAGACCCTGGGAGGCCTGGCCGATGTTCTGGGCGATGTCGCGGGTCGTCACGGACTGCTCCTCCACGGCCGCGGCGATGGTCGTGACGATGGCGTCGATGTCGGTGATGACCTTCGTGATATCGGCGATGCGCGCCACGGTCTGGTCGGTGGCGCCCTGGATGCCGCTGATCTTGCCCCGGATCTCGTCCGTGGCGGCGGCGGTCTGGTTGGCCAGTTCCTTGATCTCGTTGGCCACGACGGCGAAACCCCGGCCGGCCTCGCCCGCCCGGGCGGCCTCGATGGTCGCGTTCAGGGCCAGGAGGTTGGTTTGGGACGAGATGGCCGTGATGGTCTGGGTCACGGAATGGATCTCGCGGGCCATGGCGCCCAGGTGATCCACGTCGGCCGAAGTGGCCTCGGCCGTGCTCACGGCCACCGCGGTGATCTCTTTGGCCCTGGCGGTGCTGCGCGAAATCTCGTCGATGGTCGCGCTCATCTCCTCGGACGCGGCGGCCACGGTGGAGATGTTGACCGAGGCCTGTTCGGTGGCCGCGGCCACGGAGCGCATGTTCGTGCTCATCTCCTCGGACGCGGCGGCCACGGCGTCGGACCGGGTCTGATTGTCCGCGGCCACGTCGGCCACCGTCTCGGAAACCGATTTGAGCTGGCCCGACGCGACGGCCAGAGTGCCCACGCCGGAGATGATCTCCTGCATCATGGACCGCATGTTATCCGTCATGGAGTTGACGCTTTGGGCCAGCTGCCCGATCTGATCCCGACTTCTGGTTTCCACGTGCACGGTCAGGTCGCCCTTGCTGATCTTGTCCGTGGCCTCGGCCACGTCATGGATGGGCACGAGGACGGCCCGTCTGAGGAAAAAGGACAGGCTGCCGAGAAGTACGACCAGGCCCGCGGCCATGATGCCGCCGACCTTCGACTGGTTGCTCGTCATGGCGTTCATCTGGGGCGAAATGTCCTGGGTCATGACCATGACGCCGAGCACCGGCTGATTCGATCCATGACAATGATGGCATGACTCTTCGTTGGGGATGGACTTGATTTCGAGATAGGCGGGTTTGCCGTCGATCTCGGTGATGGTCTGGCTCGTGCATTCCCTGCGCAGGCAGTCGGCGAGCACTGCGGCCAACTCCGCGCTCCTGACGACGTCCGTGATCTCCTTGCGCAGAAACTGGTCCGAAGTGGAGTAGGTGACGTTGCCCTTGAAATTGGTCAGATGGATGTCGATATCGTCGTAGCGACGCCCGACTTCCACGAACTTTTCCGTGGTTCCCTCGTTGTCGCCGATGGCCATGGGTTCGCGGATGGCCATGGAGAGCATCTCCGCGATGCGCTCGGCGTTGATCTCGACCTCATGCAGCGTACTCGCCCGCTGCATGAGGAAAGTCGCCGTGAACAGCGCACCGAAAGTCAGGACGAGCACCGCGAAGGTGATGCCGAGGATCTTGGCGCCCAGGGATCTGCTGAATATGTTCATGGCGCCCTCCTAGTGGGCCCCGCCGTACAGCAGGGGCTTGAAGTTGAAGGCCTTGACGCGGCTCTCGTTGTGGCAGCCCTGGCAGTCTTCCATGGTCAGCTTGCCCTTGATGAGTTCCGTGTCCCCTCCGCTCTCGACATGCTCCTGGCCGGGCCCGTGACACACTTCGCACCCCGCGTCCGCAACATGCGGCGTCTTCTCGTAGCTGACGAAACCGCCGGGCTTGCCGTAGCCGGTAGTGTGGCAGCCGTAACACTCGGCCAGTTCCGACTCCGTCAGATCCGAGGCCATGATCTTGATGGACCTGTCCGAATGGGCCTTTTTGGCGTATTTCGTGAAATTGTCGTACTGTTCCTCGTGACAATCCTTGCATGCTGCGGTGCCTACATATGCGTTCTCTGCCAAAGCTGACATAGGACACAACAGGCATGCCAAGACGACGGCATGGAGCACCTTGCGAACGATCTGAGCCTTCATCCCCCCTCCCTGCATCAAACCGGCACCATCAGTCCGTTGCCGATAAATTTTAACGCCTGTACATACATTACTGTATGACGTCAATAACAGCCTAGGATTTCGACAGAAATATCCTCGCTCCGCGTCTCCGGACACATGAGAATACATTGTGTCCGATGCAGTTCCGCCCGCCCCTGTCATACACTTCGAGTCGGCACTTCCCGCGGCGTCATCGCGGCGCAACGTGCCCGCCATCGCGACTTCGCAGACGGATGCACGTCCGCATATCTTCGGCCCCGCCTTGCCGGACCTGCCTCCAGCAGAAATTCTCATCCTCATGTTACGACCCTCCCTTATGGTTCCTGCCCGATGACTTCATGTTTACTGGAAAGGAGGAGGTGGATGAAACTCGAAACAAAACGTATTTTTCGATTAAAATGACTAACGTATTACGCGCTGATTAGAGCACATAGATACTTATAAATGCGCATAGAGTGAACGACGGCGGCGTAACCCAGGGCGCGAAAAAGCCCCCGTCGACGGTACGACGAGGGCTTTCGGTACGACGCGCAACGCAGGCGATGCGCTCGGGCCCTGTCCGGCAAAAACGGCGAAACTAGGCCTACTCCGACAGCCAGGACGCGAGTTCGGAAATCTGCGCGCCGACCGAATCCGGGCCCGTGCCCCCGGGCACGTGCCGGCGGGCGACGGCATTGTCGTAGTCGAGAACGGCGAAAACGTCCTCGCCGATATCGGCGTAGAAACGCCGCAGGTCCTCGATGCCCATATCCTCGAGCCCGATCCCGCGCTCCTCGGCGAAGGCCACGGCCGCGCCGGTGATGTGGTGGGCCTGGCGGAAGGGCACGCCCTTGGCCGCCAGGTAGTCGGCAAGTTCCGTTGCGTTGAGGAAGCCGGCTTTGAGGGCCCGGCGCATGCGCTCGGCGTTGAAGCCCAGTTCCGAGAGCATGCCGGCCATGATGGCCAGGGACGGGGACACCGTGTCGTGGGTGTCGAGGAAGGGCTCCTTGTCCTCCTGCATGTCGCGGTTGTAGGCCAGGGGCAGGCCCTTCATGAGGGTCAAGAGGCCCATCAGGTCGCCGTAGACGCGGCCCGTCTTGCCGCGCATGAGCTCGGCCACGTCGGGGTTCTTCTTCTGGGGCATGATGGACGAGCCCGTGGAGTAGGCGTCGGGCAGGCGCACGAAGCCGAACTGCGGGTTGGCCCAGATGATGATCTCCTCGCACAGCCGCGAGAGGTGCATCATGACAACGCTCCCGCAGAACACGGACTCCAGGACGAAATCGCGGTCGGAGACGGCGTCCATGCTGTTGGCGAAGGTGCCCCCGAGGCCCAGGGTCCCGGCCACCTGGGCGGGATCGAGGGGATGCGTGGTACCGGCCAGGGCCGCCGCTCCCAGGGGCGAGACGCGCACGCGCTTCAGGGCGTCGCGGACGCGGTCGTGGTCGCGGCGGAACATCTGGGCGTAGGCCAGCAGGTGCTGGGCCAGGCTGACGGGCTGGGCCGGCTGGAAATGGGTGCAGCCGGGCAGCAGCACGCCCTGGTTTTCTTCGGCCCGCTGCACGAGCACGCCGACCAGGCCCTTCAGGTTCTCGGCCCATTCTTCCAGGCAGGCGGCCGTGAAGAGCCGGAAATCCAGCGCCACCTGATCGTTGCGGGAACGGCCGGTGTGCAGTTTCTGACCCGGCGTGCCGACGAGCTCCGTCAGGCGGTGCTCGATGTTCATGTGCACGTCTTCGAGATCCTCGCGCCAGACGAAGGTCCCGGCCTTTATCTCGGCCCGTATCTGCTCCAGGCCCTGATGGATGGCCTCGCAGTCGGCCGGGGTGATGATGCCCTGCTTCGCCAGCATGGAGGCGTGGGCCTTGGAGCCGTCGATGTCCTGGGCGCACAGCCGCGAGTCGAAGCCCACGGAGCACGTGTAGCGCTCGACCAGGGGGGCGGTGTCCCCGGTGAACCGGCCGCCCCACAATTTCTTTTCCTTGGATGCCGTGCTCATGGCCTAGCCCTTGATCTTGTTCAGGAACGGCTGGCGGGCCTGCAGGCGCAGACCGTGCAGCTTGATGAAGCCGGCCGCGTCGGCCTGGTTGTAGACCTCGTCCTTTTCGAAGGTGGCCAGCTCCGGGTTGTAGAGCGAATACGGGGACTTGCGACCCAGAGGGTACACGCCGCCCTTGTAGAGCTTGAGGCGGACGGTGCCGGTGACCGTTTCCTGGGCCTTGTCCATGAAGGCCTGCAGGGCCTCGCGTTCGGGCGCGAACCAGTAGCCGTTGTAGACCATCTCGGCGTAGCGCGGGATGAGGGTGTCGCGCAGGTGCAGCAGTTCGCGGTCCATGCACACGCCCTCGAGGTCGCGGTGGGCGCGCTGCAGGATGGCCCCGCCCGGAGTCTCGTACACGCCGCGGGACTTCATGCCCACGAAGCGGTTCTCGACCATGTCCAGACGGCCGATGCCGTGGCGTCCGCCCAGCTCGTTCAGGGCGGCGAGCATCTTGGCCGGCGTGAGGGCCTGGCCGTTCAGAGCCACGGGGTTGCCCTTCTCGAAATCGAGGGTGATGACCTCGGCCTTGTCGGGCGCCTGCTCGGGGTCGACGCTCATCTGGTAGGTGCCCGGGCCGGGTTCGGACCACGGGTCTTCCAGCTCGCCGCCCTCGAAGCTCAGGTGCAGGAGGTTGCGGTCGCAGGAATAGGGCTTCTCCTTGGTCACGGGCACGGGGATGCCGTTTTCCTTGCAGAATTCCAGGAGCTGCGTGCGGGAGTTGAGATCCCACTCGCGCCAGGGGGCGATGGTCTTCAGGTGCGGGGCCAGGGCCAGGGTGGACAGCTCGAAGCGGACCTGGTCGTTGCCCTTGCCCGTGGCGCCGTGGGCCACGGCCTGAGCCCCTTCGGCCAGGGCGATCTCGACCATCTTCTTGGCGATGAGGGGCCGGGCGATGGACGTGCCGAGCAGGTAGCCGCCCTCGTACACGGCGTTGGCCCGGAACATGGGGAAGACGTAGTCGGCGACGAACTCCTCCTGCAGGTCCACCACGAAGGCCTTGGTGGCGCCGGTATTGAGGGCCTTGTCCTCCAGGCCGTCGAGTTCCTCGCCCTGGCCGAGGTCGGCGGTCATGGTGATGACCTCGCACTCGTAGGTCTTCTTGATCCATTTCAGGATGGCGGAGGTGTCGAGACCGCCGGAATAGGCCAGCACGACTTTTTCGATCTTGCGCATGAAAACTTCTCCTTTATGTGCAGCGGACTGGCCGCCTCAGCTGTAAATCCATTCCAGGATGGCCTTCTGCATGTGCAGACGGTTCTCGGCCTGGTCGAAGACGATGGACTTGGGCCCCTCGAACACCGCCTCGCTGACCTCCTCGCCGCGGTGGGCGGGCAGGCAGTGCAGGACCTTGGCCGACGGGTCGGCCAGGGACAGGAGCTCCTCGTTGACCTGATATCCGGCGAAGGCCTTCTCGCGGCGCTTCTGCTCGGCTTCCTGGCCCATGGAGGCCCATACGTCGGTGTTGACGAAATGGGACCCGGCGATGGCGGCCTTGGGGTCGTCGGTGATGTAGACCTTGGCGCCCATCTTGAGGGCCCGCTCCAGAATCTCGGTCTTGGGCATGTAGCCCTCGGGGCAGGCCAGGTTCAGCTGGAATCCGAAGTAGATGCTGGCGTTGATCCAGGAGTGGGCCATGTTGTTGCCGTCGCCGATCCAGGACACGACCAAGTCTTTGAGGTTCGTGGTCCGCTCGTAGATGGTCAGCATGTCGCTCATGACCTGGCAGGGGTGGTAGAGGTCCGTCAAAGCGTTGACCACCGGGATGGATCCCCAGCGCGCCAGTTCCTCGACGTTTCGTTGGGCGAAGGTGCGCACGACCATGCCCTGCACGTAGCGGGACAGGACCCGGGCCGTGTCGGCCAGGGGCTCGCTGCGGCCCAGCTGGGAATCGGCCGGCGTCATGAATATGGTGCTGCCGCCCAGGTGACGGATGCCTACGTCGAAGGAGACGCGCGTGCGCGTGGAGGCCTTCTCGAAGATCATGGCCAGGGTCTTGCCGGCCAGCAGCGTGGACCGGTAGTCCGTGTCCTTCATCTCCTTGGCCCGCCGGACAAGGTCCATGGCCTCGGTGGCCTTGAGATCCAGTATGGATAGAAAGTGCTTCATGGTGTCACCCGATCATCCGGAGATACGGTTTGAATGTTGCGTGCGTAAACGCAAAAAATTTTTTCCTACAAAGCTTGTTCATGGTTTGTAAAGGGAATTGCAACACCATGAAATAAAAATGAAAAAGCCGACGGAAACACGTCGGCTCACGGGTGGTCACAAGCTGTGGCGGCGTTACGGGCGCAGGTGGCGGGCGAAGCCGTCGGCCATGCTCAGGGACAGGGCGCGCATGACGGCGTAGGTCGGGTTCTCGGGCAGGCGCACCTGGCTGCGGACCACGACGTAGTCCTTGACTGGCCCGCTTTCCATGGCCGCGGCCTGGGCCGCGGACCAGATCAGGGTCCCGTCGGGCACCCAGAACACCTCGGCCGTGACGCCGACGGATGTCCGGCCCGCGCCGCTGCCCTCGTAGAACTGGGAAACGTTGCCCGTGACCAGAATATTGGCGCCCTTGGCCCTGGCCGCGGACATGGCCGCGTCCAGCCCGGTCCAGGGCTTCGAGGAGTCGTACTCCATGGCCCCGAAGACCCGGCGCTCAAGCCACGCGCGCCTGAAGACGTCGGCCATCTCCCGGCCCACGTCCTTGCGAACGGCGATGTCCTGACGCAGGGCGAAAGGCACTATCAGCGCCCGGTAGCCCGTGTCGGGCATGGACGCGGGCGTCACCGCCTCGACCAGTTCGCCCATCAGGATCTCGGCGTCGTCCTGATAGTCGATCCCGTAAAGATTCACATCGTAGCGGTCCGCGGACGCGCACCCCACCACGAGCAGGGCGCAGGCGCAGAGAATGAAATATTTCATGACAGCATCTCCTTGGCAGGCGATTTCAAGCAAGATAGGTACCAATGGCCCGATACACCACGCAAGGAGCTTCGACGTGACCCCGACCATGCGCTACCGGCTCGCCCATCAGGACAGTCTCCTGGGGGTGGCCTACTTCACCCCCGAACCCGCCGAACCCCTGACCCTTGAGCAATGCCTGGACCACGTCCGCAGGCTGCCCGGCGACGAATTCATGCGCGCCCACGTCCGGCCGCTGCTGGCCGCCATGGCCCCGGCGAAACTGCGCGCCCTCCTGGGCGCCGCCGACGAGACGGTCCGCGCCCTGGTCCTCGAAACCGTGCTCCTGACCCCGGGCCTGCGGGACCTGTGGCCGGAAATGCGCCCCGCGCTGGAAGGGCTCAAGGGCAGCACGCCCCAACTCTTCCTGGCCAGCGCCTCCCTGCCCGACCACGACCTGCACGCGCGAGCAAGCCGCCTCCTGGCCGCGAACATCTTCGAACACGCCCCCCTGCCCGCCGACCCGGCCGACGACGCCTTGGACGCGGCGCCCGACAACCCGGCGGCGGACCCGGCCCGCATCCGGGCCACCCTGGAACTGCCCGCACCCTGCCCCAGGCGGCCCGCCGAAGCCACCCGCGCCCTGGCCGAGGAGCGGCTCTACGGCCTGGGCGTCCTGGACGGGCCCGAGATGCGCCATCACGCCTCCCTGGCCCCATGGGGCCTGCTGCGCCGCTGGCGGCTGGACCGAGCCACGCGCTGCGGGGCCGTCGACCACCGCCTGCAGGGGCTCATGACCAGCTACGGACGCGGCCTGACCATGGACGACGCCCGCGTCTCCCTGGCCATGGAGATTGTCGAGCGCTACAGTTCCTTCGCCGACATCCGCGACATGCGCGTTTCGGGCAGCCAGGAAGGCGGGGAGATCAGGGTCGCGCCCTTCAGCGAACTTGGAAACGAGGCCCTGGACCCGAACTCCATGCGCCTGGAAGTCCCGTACGCGGACCAGCCCCTGCACTGGATCGCGGGCCGGGGCCGCCGCGGCGAGACCAGGCTCGTGCCGCTGCAGGCAGTGTACCTCTTCGCCAACCTCGACGAAGTCCGCCTCTTCAGCGGCCTGGGCTCCACGGGGCTGGCCTCGGGCAACACGCCCGAGGAAGCCAAGGTCAGCGGCCTGCTGGAAGTCATCGAACGCGACGCCGAGGCCGTCAGGGTCTTCGATCCGGCGAGATGTTTCCGCGTGGAGAGCCGCGACGACGAAATGCGGGAGCTTCTGGAACGGTATCGGGAGCAGGGCGTCGACCCCGTCTTCCAGGACCTGACCACGGAACTGGGCGTGCCCTGCTACAAATGCTTCGTGCATTTGGCCGAAGGCGGGCTGGTCAAGGCCACGGGCGCGTCCCTCTCGGGCCGCCGCGCCGCCCTCTCGGCCCTGACCGAGACGCCCTTCCCCTTTCCCGGCGGACCGGCGTCGGCCGAGGGCCCGCACAATCTTCCGGTGCGCCTGCTCGAAGACCTGCCGGACCACTCGACGGGCTCGGCCGCAGGCGATCTGGCCCTGCTCGAGGCCATCCTTGAGGACAGGGGGTACGAACCCGTCTACGTCAACCTGACGAAGAGGGAGCTGCGGCTGCCCGTGTACCGGGCCATCGTGCCGGGTCTTGAGATCGTCTCGGACTTCGACCGCTTCACGCGCGTCAGCCCCCGCCTGTGGAGGGACGTGCTCAGATCGAGGGGAAGATGCTGGTGACGGACGCTTCCGGGTCGGGCCGGACCGCGGACACGGCCAGGTCCGTCAGATCGTCCATCTCCGGGCCGTGGTCGTGGCCCATGAGGTGCAGCAGGCCGTGGGCCAGCAGGCGCACGGTGTATTCGTGGGGATCCTGGTTGTAGAGGCGCGTCTCGCGGGCCAGGGTGTCCACGGACAGGACGAGGTCCCCGAGCCAGTCGCCCTCGCCGCCGGGGAAGCTCAGGATGTTGGTGGGCCCCAGGCAGCCCATGAAGGAACCGTTCAGTTCGGACATCTCGCGGTCGTCCACGAGGCGCAGGGAAAGCTCCCATTCGTCCAGTCCGAAGCACCCGGCCAGGCCCTCGAAAATCTCCATGAGTTCCGGCCCCGAGAGGGGAAAGCGCGGGTCAGCGGGAACGCACTGCTCCAGGTGCAGCATCAGCCCTTGCCCTCCCGGGCCAGCGCGGCCTGACGGTGCCGGTCGTAGGCGCGCACGATGCGCCCGACCAGGGGATGGCGGATGACGTCGTCCTCGGTGAAGTGGATCATGGCCACGCCCTGGACGCCTTCGAGGACCTCAGCGGCCTGCACCAGGCCCGAGCCCACGTGGGCGGGCAGGTCGATCTGGGTGACGTCGCCCGTGACCACGGCCCGCGAGCCGTAGCCCAGCCGCGTCAGGAACATCTTCATCTGCTCGGGGGAGGTGTTCTGGGCCTCGTCGAGAATGACGAAGGCGTTGTTCAGGGTCCGGCCGCGCATGAAGGCCAGGGGCGCGATCTCGATGGCCCCGGCCGCGATCATCTCCTGCACCCGGGCGTAGTCGAGCATGTCGTTCAGGGCGTCGTAGAGGGGCCGCAGGTAGGGGTTGACCTTCTCGACCAGGTCGCCGGGCAGGAAGCCGAGCTTCTCGCCGGCCTCCACGGCCGGGCGCGTCAGGACCAGGCGCTTGACCTTCTTCTGCAGAAAGAGGGACACGCCCACGGCCACGGCCAGGTAGGTCTTGCCCGTGCCGGCCGGGCCGATGCCCAGGGTCAGGTCCAGTTCGCGCATGGCGTGCAGGTACTCGCGCTGGGTCACGGTCTTGGGACAGACGGTCTTGCGCGGGGAGACCGTGAACAGGGCCTCCTGGTAGTATTTCTTGAGCGGCGTGGACGGGTCGCGCAGCATGATGCGCAGGCTCTGCTCGATGTCGCGGTCGAAAAGCTGGTGCCCGCCGCGGACCAGGTCGTAGATCTGGGCGAAGTAGCGGCCGACCAGCCGCACCATGTCATGGTCGTCGCCGGAAACCGAAAGCTCGCTGCCGCGGCTCTCCACGGTCACGCCCGTGATCCCGGCCACGGTCTCCAGGTGGGCGTTGCCGGGTCCGAAGACCTCGCGGGCGAAGTCCGGGTTCTCGAAGGTTATGTCCTGTCTCTCCATGCGTCCTCGTGGCGAGCCGTCAAAGCCGCCCCGGCGGGGCGACGGCTGCGCATTTGCAAAACCATGCGGAGTTCCGTAGAGGAATGCGTCCGCACCTACATACCGAAAAGTGAAGCATCACAAGGCCGCGAGGCCACATATCATATGAAAGACGACAAACGAACCACTGGCAACCTGCCGGCCGTCAGGCCGGAAACGCAGCTTGCTTTCCAGGAAGCAAGAGGCATGGTGAGGAAAGCATTCGTGACGGCCATCAAGACCAATCTCGCATTTCTTGCCTGCTCCGGCCTCTACGCCTACCGCTCGGGGCAGCGCTTCTGGGAACAGAAGGGCAGCTCGTGGTGGGCCAGAACCCGCGCCTTCTCCAAGACCGCGTACCTGGCCCTGCAGGAGGACGCCTTCGGCTCGGACATCCACATCGAAACCCTCGACCTGGACAAGGTGCTGGAAGGCAGCCGCCCCACCCTGGCCATCCCGTCCACTCCCGAAGCCGTGGACGACCTGATCCGCCCGAAAAAGCCCTAGCCGCCGATGGCCGTCATGGCCCGGTCGCAGACCTGGTTGGTCTGGCGCTCCTGCAGCAGCCGGTAACCCATGGGTTTCTCCTGATTGGCCCGGGCGAAGAGGTCGAGCAGATCCTGGGTGGAGTGCTGCGGGTTGCGCAGGATGGAGCGCACGTCGTACTCCGTGTCGGAAAAGAGACACGTCCGCAGCTTGCCGTCCGAGGTGACCCGGAAGCGGTTGCAGCTCTCGCAGAAATGGTTGCTGACGGCCGAAATGACGCCGATGCGCCCGGGCCCGCCGGCGATCCGGTACATCTTGGCCGGGCCGCTGTTGCGGGAGGCCTCGCGCACCTCGTCCAGGGGCACGAGAGCCTCCACCGCCGCGACGATGTCCTTGGCCGGCCAGTAGTTCGCACGGCTCCAGCGAGACTGGTAGCCGATGGGCATGAACTCGATGAAGCGCACGTCCACGCCGAGATCCCGCGCAAAATCCACGAATTCCGGCAACTCGTCGTCGTTGATGCCCTTCAGGGCGACGACGTTGATCTTGACCCGCATCCCCGCAGCCAGACAGGCGTCGATGCCCGCTCTGACCAACCCGTACCCGTCAACGCCGGTGATTTCCTCGAACTTCGCGCGCTGCAGGGTGTCCAGGGAGATGTTCAGGCAGGCCACGCCGGCCTCGCGGAGTTCCTGCACGCGCCCGGCCAGCATGGTGCCGTTGGTGGTGATGCGCAGGTCGAGGGACGGGTATTTGGCGTGCAGGCGGGCCAGGAAGGGGATGAAGCCCTTGCGGGCGAAAGGCTCCCCTCCCGTGAGCCGGACCTTCTCGACGCCGGCGATCTTTGCCACGTCCACGAGCTGGAACATCTCCTCGAAGGTCAGGATCTGTTCGTGGGGCAGGAACACCCATTCGTCCTGCGGCCTGCAGTACAGGCAGCTCAGGTTGCAGCGGTCGGTTATGCTCAGCCGCAGGTAGCTCACCTTGCGGCCGTGGGAATCGATTAGCATGGACACCTCGCAAAGATAGTGTGGCCGCAAGACCTAAGTCTTCCCGCGGCTCATGTAAAGTCAGCTCCCCATGTCGAGGCGGAGCCGCACTTCGAGGGCGGGGTCGATGACCGGCCGGACCGTGCGCAGGACCTTGTCCACGCCGACCATGCCCAGGTTCGCCCCCTTGATGGTCCGCACGTCCCGGACCAGGCACAGCAGCACGTCGCCGCGGTCGGCCATCTTCAGGTGACTGGCCAGGGCGGCCAGGGCGGCGGCCTCCTGGATGGTCCGCTCGGGGACCTCCTGGGCCGGAAAATCGCGTCTGACCACGACATGGGCTCCGGGTCCGTCCTGGGCGTGCAGCCAGTAGTCGAAGGGGCTGGCCGCCCTGGTCAGAAGCTGGTGGTTGGCCTGGGCGCTGCGGCCGCGCAGGATGAGGAAGCCGTCGGAGGAGCGGTAGGCGCCGACCTTGATGCCCCGGTATTTTGCGGGCAAAGGGCTCGGCGCGGCCGGCGTCAGGGGCTTGTCGGACGGTGCGGGCGGCCCGACGCGGCCCGCCCTAGCGTCGTCCAGTTCCCGGCTCAGGGCCTGTATCCTGGCGGCGACGATGCCCATGCCCCGCTCCCCCTTGGCCGCGCGGGCGAAAAATCTGGTCATGTTCTCACGCACGGTCACTCCGGGGTCCAGGCGGAGTTCCACCTCCCGGCCTTCCCCGTCGCAAAGCCGGACCACCGCCAGACGGGCGTCCTTGTCCAGGCCGTGCAGATGGGCCTGCAGCACAAGCCCCTTTTCGCGCATGGCGACCATCTCCCCGAGGCGGGACCGGTCCGCCTCCACCCGCGCCAGGGCGCGCTCGATGCGCCGGATGTTGCGGGACCTGGCGTCGTCCTCCCCGCCGTGCGCCCTGGCCATGTCGGCCAGGGTCCGGCCGTGGGCCTGCTGCGCGGCCTCCAGGACGCTCGAGCAGGCTCCGCCGCCATCGAGGGGCCAAAGGCCTACCTGGCTGCGGCCGCGGTGGTCCAGCCCGAAATAAAACGTCCCGACGGCGCCGCTTTCGATGTCTCGCAGCAGGCTCCGCGCCTGGTCCTCGGGGAGGGAGCGCAACCGGTTGCGCAGGGGCGGCGTGAGATGCGGCAGTTCGCGCCACAGCCCGTCCTCGCCGACGATCCGCTCAAGCTCCGGCCAGACGGGCGCGCCGCCGAATTCCGGCGGCAGGGAGTCGACCAGCGTGGGCGCCGCCGCCAGGTCGAGGATGAGCCAGCGCCCTTCACCAACTGAGAGTTCCAGGGCCAGACGCCGCCGGGGCCAGTCCGAGACGATCCCGTGCACGCGCCGGTCCCGCAGGCGCTTGCGCAGCCACATGGCCCGGCCCGAAGGAGACGGAGGATTTTCCGGTTTGTGCGGGGTAAGGAAGAGAAAGGGGGTGGGCTTGCCGGTGCATAGCACGAGATGCCCCGCCCGCCCCATGCTGAAGGTCCAGGTGTCGGGCAGGGGCGAAAAGACCTTCTCGATGCGCAGGCCCCGGATGCGCGCGGCCAGCTCCTCGGCCACGAAACGGAATACGCTGGCGTCCATGCGTGTCCTTCAAAAAAACAAAAAAGCGCGTGCCGGACCGGAACGCGCCTTGATGAACGTGAAGACGGCCGCGACCCTAGTCGCCGCGCAGCCGCTCTTCCTCTTCCCGGCGGCTCTTGCACTCGATGCACAGCGTGGTCATGGGGCGGGCCTTGAGGCGCGGAATGCCGATGTCCTCGCCGCAGTCCTCGCAGACGCCGAAGGAGCCGTCGTCGATGCGGTCCAGGGCCTCGTTGATCTTCTTGATCAGCTTGCGGTCCCGGTCGCGCAGGCGCAGGGTGAAAGTGCGGTCGGACTCGGCCGAGGCCCTGTCGGCGGGATCGGAGTAGTACTCCACGTTGTCCGACATCTCCTCGATGGTCGCCTCGCCCTGACGCTGGATGTCGTCAATCATCTTGGTCAAATATTCTCTGAAGAACTCAAGGTCCTTGGCTTCCATGATATGTCCTCCTGCAGGCCAGTTGCCTAGGGAGAGAGTTACTATTCACTGCACACCAAAAAGTAAACCCCCTGCGGACTCCGACGGACAATTTCAATAATAATAAGCTTTCTCGCTTCAGGTGCAAAGAAAAAAACAGATTTTGGTTGACAGCCGACACCGGCCTTTATAAACACGACTCCTCGTTGAGCGGGAGTAACTCAGTGGTAGAGTGCAACCTTGCCAAGGTTGAAGTCGCGGGTTCAAATCCCGTTTCCCGCTCCACAGAAATGGCGGCATAGCCAAGTGGTAAGGCAGAGGTCTGCAAAACCTCCATTCTCCAGTTCAAATCTGGATGCCGCCTCCAAGACTGCGGGAGTAACTCAGTGGTAGAGTGCAACCTTGCCAAGGTTGAAGTCGCGAGTTCAAATCTCGTTTCCCGCTCCAGAAGACAAAGGCCGGCCCGACCGGCCTTTTCTTTTTCCAACGGACGAAAAAAATGCTTGCATCCCGGATGGCGTCCGATTAGGAAACCACTCTTCGAACGCGGGAGTAACTCAGTGGTAGAGTGCAACCTTGCCAAGGTTGAAGTCGCGGGTTCAAATCCCGTTTCCCGCTCCATGCGACGCTAAAGGCCGGTTTCCCGGCCTTTTTCTTTTCCCGGCCAGTGTATCGCGGCTACTTGCGGCCGCCGAAGATGGAGCCGAGCACCCCGCGCAGAATCTGCCTCCCCAACTGCGTCCCAATGGTCCGCGCCGCGCTCTTGACCATGGCCTCCCCCAACCCCTGGCGGCGGGAAGTTCCCGTCAGCCAGTCGAAGGTCCCGCCCCGGGCCGCCTCCTCCTTCTCGCGCGCCTCCGCTTCGGCCCGTCCACGGGCCTGGTCCGCCATGGTCCTGGCCCTGGCCTGCAGGAGTTCGAAGGCCGATTCGCGATCGACCATGGCGTCGTAACGGCCCTTGAGGGGCGACCGGGCGAGGATCTGGACGCGCTCGGGTTCCGTCAGCGGCCCGATCCGGGACTGCGGCGGCCGCATCAGCACCCGTTCGACCATGCCGGGGCGCCCCTTGGCGTCGAGGACGGACACAAGGGCCTCGCCCGTCCCGAGTTCCGTGATGGCCGCGGCCGTGTCGAAGACCGGGTTGGCCCGGAAGCTCTCGGCCACGCTGCGCACGGTCTTCTGCTCCTTGGGGGTGTAGGCCCGCAGGGCGTGCTGGATCTTGAGCCCGAGCTGGCCCAGGACCTCGTCCGGGATGTCGGCCGGCGACTGGGTGACGAAGTAGACGCCCACGCCCTTGGAGCGGATCAGGCGCACGACCTGCTCGATCTTGTCGATCAGGGCCTTGGGGGCGTTGTCGAAGAGCAGGTGCGCCTCGTCGAAGAAGAAGACGAGGCTCGGGCGCTCGGGGTTGCCGACCTCGGGCAGCTGCTCGAAGAGCTCCGACAGCAGCCACAGCAGAAAGGTCGCGTAGATCTTGGGTGAGCGGGCCATGAGGCCGGCCGCGTCCAGGAGTGAGATCACCCCGCGCCCGGAAAAATCCGTATGCATGAGGTCCGCCAGGGCCAGGGCCGGCTCGCCGAAGAACACGTCGCCGCCCTGCTCCTCCAGCACCAGGAGCTGCCGCTGGATGGCCCCGACGCTGGCCGGGCTGATGTTGCCGAAGGTCCCGCGAAGTTCGGCGGCGTTCTCGGCCATGAAGGACAGCATGGCCCGCAGGTCCTTGAGGTCCAGGAGCAGCAGGCCCTGCTCGTCGGCGATGCGGAAGCAGGCGTACATGATGCCCGTCTGGGTCCCGTTGAGCTCCATGAGCGTCGAGAGCAGCAGGGGCCCCATCTCCGAGACGCTGGTCCGCAGCGGATGGCCCGATACGCCGAAGACGTCCCAGAAAACCACCGGGTTGCCTTCGAAGGCGAAGCCGTCGGCCGGCATGAGTGCGAGGCGTTCGTCGATCTTCGGGTGGGGATTGCCGGGCGCGGCGATACCGGACAGGTCGCCCTTGATGTCCGCGGCGAAGACCGGGACGCCCATGCGCGAGAAGCTCTCGGCCAGGATCTGCAGGGTGATGGTCTTGCCGGTGCCCGTGGCCCCCGTCACCAGCCCGTGCCGGTTGCCCATGGCCGCCAGCTGGTACACGCCGGCCCCGTCCGCCCCGCCGAGAAGAAAGCGTTGTCCGTCGATCATGTGGCGCTCCTTGTGGATCGGATTGAGACTATTTTTCAATTTCTAGCACACCGCGGCCCGAATACAAAGCCCATTGACTTGTGCGCAAACCCCCGCCACAACGGCGTTCTGCGGATTCCCCGACCGAGACTCCGGGCGCCCGGGACCGCGCCAACCCAAACCGTTTCAATTCGGACCATTATGATCAAAATAAACCCTTGCCCCAAGGGCTACGTCACGGACCTGGACAAGACCTGCACCCCTGAGGAAACCGTCGCCAGGGCCCGCGAGGCCCTGTCCCGCTCCGGCAAGAGCATCCTGGCCCAGACCCGGCGCATCGACACCGGCCGGCTTGGCATCCCCGTCTTCATGTCCATCTGCGGCGAGGACGCGCGCGAGGTCATGCCCACCCGCAAGCAGATGGGCAAAGGCGCCTCCCCGGCCCAGGCCGAGGCTTCGGCGCTGATGGAACTGGCCGAGCGCTTCAGCTACTTCTCCTTCTGGAGCGAACCCTCGAACTTCCGGCCCATGACCTGGTCCCGGGCCCGCGAGGCGTTCGGGGAGAGCCTGCTGCCCATCTCCTTCCTGATCCAGTCCGTGGCCGACAAGGCAGGCGAGGAGGACGCGGCCCGCATCCTGGACCTCCTGCCCTGGCGCTTCACGCCGGTCACGGACATCGGCACGGGGCGCGAATACATGGCCCCCCTGGACTGGTTCAAGAAGCTCAACGAATTCAACGGCTCCTCGGCCGGCAACACCCTGGAGGAATCCATGCTTCAGGGCGGCTGCGAGCTGGTCGAGCGCCACGTCTGCGCCGTCGTCGACCGCACGAGGCAGGAGACGCCGAACATCGACCCGGCCTCCTTCACGGACCCGGTGCTGGTCGAACTCTACGACAAGTTCATCCGCAACGGGCTCAAGGTCTGGCTCAAGGATTTCAGCCTCGGCCTGCCCGTGCCCACGGTTGCGGCCCTGGTCATGGACCCGGCCACCTTCCCGCACAAGAGCGAGATCGTCTTCACGGCCGGCACGGCCTCGTCGCCACAGAAGGCGGCCATCCGCGCCCTGACGGAGATCGCCCAGCTCGGCGGCGACTTCGAGAGCTGCAGCAACTACGAAGCCTCGGGCCTGCCCAAGTTCACCCATCCGGACCAGTTCGGCTGGCTGACGTCCGGTCCCACGGTCTCCATCCACAGTCTGCCCTCGAACCAGGACGCGGACATCGCCACGGAGCTCATGAACTTCTGCGCGCGGCTCAAGGACCAGGGCTTCACCTTCTTCTCCGTCGACACCACGCAGCCGGGCCTTGGCATCCCGGCCAACTACAACTTCATCCCCGGCTTCCTGTTCCGGGAGCGCACGCCCATGGCCTCCCTGGGCCTCTTCGTCGGCCGCATCCTGGCCGAGGACATGGACCCGGACCAGGCCGAAGCCGGCCTGTCCGTACTGGAAGAAGTCTACCCCGACGCCCACTACCTGCCCTTCTTCCGGGGGCTGGTGGACCTGCGCCGGGGCGAGATCGACCGGGCGGCCGGCTGGTTCGCCGCGGCCGAGCCGCAGCAGCCCGAACGCGACGACCGCGGCCTGGCCGCCTTCTACCAGGCCTACGCCCTGTCCCAGCAGGGCCTGTGGGCCGAGACCATCCCGCACCTGGACCGGGCCGTGGACCATTGCCCCGAGGTCAAGGAGTACTTCAACCTGCGCGGGGTGGCCTATTTCAAGCAACAGCACTACGCAGGCGCCGCGGCCAATTTCGAGCTGGCCCTGAGCCTGGACAGCGGCTCGGCCATGGACCTTGCAAATCTCGGCCTTTGCCATAAATTCATGAACAACGCGGACAAGGCGCGGGAGTTGCTTGGCGAGGCCCTGCGGCTCGATCCGGGCCTGGACTTCGCACGCACCCACCTGAACGAACTGGAAGCCCGATAAGGAGGCCTTCATGGACATCAGCAAAAAGATAGCGGAGCTCAAGACGGAACCGGGTTTCCGGGAGAACGTGGGCATGGTCCTGGTCCACAACGGCGTGGTCCGGGCCTGGTCGCGCAAGGACAAGGGCAAGGTCGGCCGGGTCAGGATCGAGGTCGATCAGGCCAAGGTCGAGGCCATCCGCAAGGAATTCGAAGCCCGTCCCGGCATCTTCCGGGTCGTGGCCGAAGCCAGAAGCGGAGAGTACGTGCCCGGCGACGACCTGCTCTTCCTCATCGTGGCCGGAGACATCCGCGAAAACGTCAAGCCCGCCCTCGCCGACCTCCTGGACCGCATCAAGTCCGAGGCCGTGACCAAACAGGAACTTTCGGAATAACCGGAGAAACGAACCATGAAGCGTCAGTCCCTTTCCACCCTGCTCTGCACGATCCTCCTTGGCGCATCCCTCGTCCTGTCCACGGCAGCCTTTGCCGCCACGGACCTGCCGACCCCGACGGGCGGCACCAACTTCGACTACGCCTGGCTCAAGGGCCGCGCCCGCCATCTGGCGCAGCAGCCCTACGTGGACCACGCCGGCGAGATCCCGGAATCCCTCAAGAACCTGAGCTGGGACGCCTACATGCAGCTGGCCTTCGACTCGGAGCACGCCCTGTGGAAGAGCGACGCGTCCCTGTTCCGGGCCGAACTGTTCCACCTGGGCCTCTTCTTCAAGACGCCCATCACCATCTATGAACTGCAGGAAGGGAAGGTCAAAGAGATCGACTACACCCCCGACCTCTTCACCTACGGCAAGTCCGGCGTCAAAGGAAAGGACCTGCCCAAGAACCTCGGCTTCGCGGGCTTCCGCCTGCGTTACCACACGGACTGGACCCGCGACCTGATCGCCTTCCTGGGCGCGAGCTACTTCCGCGCCGTGGGCGGCGAGATGCAGTACGGCATGTCGGCCCGCGGCCTGGCCGTGGACACGGCCCTGCCGCGAGACGAGGAGTTCCCGACCTTCACCCATTTCTGGCTGGAGAAGCCCCGTCCCGGCAGCGACACGGCCACGGTCTACGCCCTGCTCGACTCGCCCAGCGTGACCGGCGCGTACCGTTTCGACATCCGTCCCGGCCAGATGCTGACCATGCGCGTCGACGCGGCCGTCTACCCGCGCAAGGCCATCGAGCGCCTCGGCATCGCCCCCCTGACCAGCATGTTCATGGTCGGCGAGAACGACCGCCGCATGAACCACGACTGGCGGCCCGAACTGCACGACTCCGACGGTCTGGCCATGCACAACGGCAACGGCGAGTGGATCTGGCGGCCCCTGAACAACCCGCCCTTCCTGCGCTTCAACGCCTACATGGACCACAACCCGCGCGGCTTCGGCCTGGTCCAGCGCGACCAGAACTTCGACCACTACCAGGACGACGGCGTGTTCTACGACAAGCGCCCGAGCGTCTGGATCGAGCCCATCGGCCAGTGGGGCACCGGCTCCGTGCAGCTGGTGGAGATCGCCAACCTCGACGAGACCTTCGACAACATCGTGGCCTTCTGGAACCCGGCCGAGCCCGTCCAGGCCGGCCAGGAACTGCTCTTCAGCTACAACATGTACTGGGGCACCAATCCCCCGTCCCAGACGAAACTGGGCAAGGTCGTGGACACCTTCACGGGCCTGGGCGGCGTGGTCGGCGTCATCCGCAAGTACTACAGCCAGCGCTTCGCCGTGGACTTCTCCGGCGGCGACCTGGCCATGATCGGCAAGGACACCAAGATCAAGCCGGTCCTGGAGACCTCGGCCGGCCGCATCGAGATCACCTCGGTCCGTCCCCAGCACGCCATAAACGGCTTCCGCTGCATGTTCGACGTCGTGCCGCCGGACGACACCCAGAACCCCATCAACCTGCGCCTCTACCTTGAGGCCGACGGCCGCCCCCTGACCGAAACCTGGATCTACCAGTGGACGCCGCCTGCCGCGGGCGACCGCCATCTCTACAACCCGGGCCACCTGGAAAAGCAGCCGGGCGCCAACTAGACGCAAAAAGGGCAGGTCCTCGGGCCTGCCCTTCTCATTTTCCGCTCCAGACCGTCCCTCAGCCCAGGAACGGCGCCGCCAGCTCCCGCACCCGCAACGCCTCCTCGTCCTTGCCGTACTTTATGCAGCCCTGGGCGTAGAGCCGGACCCGCTCCCGCAGGGACGCCACGGCCATGGCCCGCTGCTCGGCGGTCAGGTCCATGGTCCGCAACAGATCGACGACGGCGTAGACCCGATACAGGTCCAGGCCGATTATGCGCCGGGACAGCTGGTCTGAGTGCCCGCCGGTCTTGACGGTCAACGCCTCGGGCACGAGCCCGACCGGATGGCGCGCCCCGATCCGCAGCCACAGGCTGTAGTCCTCGCAGGCAGGCAGGCGCTCGTCGAACGGCCCCAGCTCGTCCCACAGCCGACGCGAGAACATGACGCACGACGGACTGATCAGGCACAGTTCCAGAGATTTTTCCAGAAACCAGCCCGCGGGCTTGGCGTGCTTGAAGCGCGGGTTGACCCGCACGCCGTCGCGGATCCAGATCTCGTCGGTCTGACAGATCTGCAGACCGCTTTCGACCAGGAAGCGGACCTGCCGCTCAAGCTTTTCCGGCAGCCAGTAATCGTCCGAGTCCAGGAGCGCGATGTAGCGGCCCCGGCTGGCGGCGATGCCCAGGTTGCGGGCGGAGCTGACCCCTTTATTTTCCTGACGCATTCCCGTAAGCCGGGGATCGTCGAATCCGGCCAGGACCTGCGCGGTGCGGTCGGTGGAGCCGTCGTCGACGACGATGAGCTCCAGGTCGGGAAGGCTCTGCGCCAGCACCGAGGCCACGGCCCGGGCCAGAACATCCGCCCTGTTGTGGGTGGGAATTATCACGGAAACACATGTCATGAGATGCATCCAGGTCGTCAATGTGCGGTGGTTCAACGCCACCGCGTGGTACGGCATGTTCCTCGGCCGCCTGCTGATCGAGGCCGGCCACGATGTGCTGGTCCTCGGTCTGCCCGGCACCCTCTCGGCCCGCAAGGGCGGGGAGTGGGGGCTGCCCATGCGGCTCATGGACCTGAACACGACCACGCCCTGGGGCATAGCCGCGCTCTACGCCGAACTCAAGGCCCTGGTGCGGGAGTTCAGGCCCGACGTGGTCAACTGCCACCGGGGCGAGGCGTTCCTCCTGTGGGGGCTGCTGCGCAAGGAGCTTGGCTCCTTCGGGCTGGTCCGCACCCGCGGCGACCAGCGCCTGCCCAAGGCCAATATCGTCAATCGCTGGCTGCACAACGCGGTCAGCGACGCGGTCATCACCACCAACTCGCCCATGACCCGCCATTTCCGGGACGCCTTCGGCATGTCGCCGTCCAGGCTGCACGAGATCCTCGGCGGCGTGGACACGACCGCATTCCACCCCGACGCTACGGCCAGGGAGCGCATCCGGGCTGAGCTGGGCTACGGGGAACGCGATTTCGTCGTCGGGCTGCTGGGCCGCTTCGACCGCGTCAAGGGCCAGCTTGAGCTGATCAAGGCCGTGAGCCGGCTGCACCGCGAGGGGGCGGGGAATCTGCGCCTCCTCCTTCTGGGCTTCGACTCGGCCACGCCGGAGGCGACCGTGCGCGGCTGGATCGCCGAGCACGGCGTCGAGGACGTGACGACCATCACCGGCAAGCGCCCGGACATCGCCGCCTGTCTGAACGCCCTGGACCTGGGCGTGGTGGCGTCCCTTTGGTCCGAGACCATCGCCCGGGCGGCCCTGGAGATCATGGCCACGGGCATCCCCCTGGTCGGTACGGACGTGGGCGTCATGCCCGACCTGCTCGAACCAGCTGCCCTCTTCCCGGCCGGGGACGTGGACGCCATGGCCCTGCGCATCCGCGCGGCCATGACGGACCCGAGCCTGGTGACGGCCCTGCGCGAAGGCCAGCGCCGCCGCATGTCCGGCCTTTCGGAGCGGGATTTCCTGACCCGCACCATGGCCGTGTACGAGGGGCTGCGATGAAGCGCGTCGCCCTGATGCTCCCGAACCTGAGCCGCTACGGCGGGGCCGAGCAGTTCGGCCACCGCCTGGCCGGCTATCTGGCCGCGTGCGGCGACTTCGACGTGACCTTCGTCTGCGCCAGGCAGGACGGAGAGGCCCCCGAGGGCGTGCGCGTCATCCGCGTCGGCCGGCCCGTGCCGGGCAAGCTCGGCAAGACCCTGTGGTTCGCCCTGGCCGCCGAGTACGTGCGCCGCAGGGAGAAATTCGACGTGACCGTCGGGCTGGGAAACACCGTGTTTCAGGACGTCGCCCGCCTTTCGGGCGGCCCCACCGGGCTCTTCTGGGACCTTTCGATCAAGGCCTACGACGAAGGCCTGCCGCGCACCCTGAAAACCCTCTCCCGCCGCCTTTCGCCCGGCAAGCAGCTCGCCCGGGTCATCGAAGGCCTGCAGGCGCGCCGCACGCGGGTTCTGGTGGCCAATTCCCACTTCGTGCGCGACCTGACGGCGCAGGCCTTTCCCTTTCTCGACGCCGCGAGCATCCCGGTCATCTACAACCAACCCGACCTCGACCGTTTCCGTCCCGGCCAGGACGCGGACAAGCCCGCCCTGCGCGAACGCTTCGGCCTCCCGATACAGGGGGAACTGATCGTCACCGCGGGCACCAATTTCCGCCTCAAGGGCGTCCACATTCTCATCCGCGCCCTGGCCCTCCTGCCCGCCTCCTTCCGTCTGGCCGTGGCCGGGGGGAGGGGCAACTCCGAAATGCTCGCGCTGGCCGATTCCCTGGGCGTCGCGGACAGGGTCCGCTTCCTGGGCCGGGTGGACGACATGCCGGCCCTGTACCAGGCCGGGGACATCTTCGTGCTGAACACCTTCTACGACGCCTGCGCCAACGCCGTGCTCGAGGCCCTGGCCTGCGGGCTGCCCGTCGTCTCCACGGCCTGCAACGGCAGTTCCGCCTTCCTGGCGCCCGAGGCCGTGCTGGCCGACCCGACCGACCACGCTGGGCTGGCCGGACGCATCGAGGCCCTCGTCCACGGCGGCTCCACGGCCAGAACCGATTTCAACCCGCCCCGCGGCCTCGAGCCGTACGCGGAGCTCATCCGGAACCTTGCATGACAGACCTTTCGTCCTTCAGCCCCGAACGCATCCTCGTCTGCCAGCTGCGCCAGATCGGCGACGTGCTGCTGACCACTCCGTCCATCCGCCTCCTGCATGAACGCTACCCGGCCGCGGCCATCGACGTCTTCACCGAAAAGAAGTGCGTCCCGGTCCTCGATAACAACCCGCATGTGCGCCGGGTCTGGGCCCTGGACAAGAAAGCCCTGCCCAACTTCCTGGCGGAGCTGCGCTACTACGCCCGCATCGCCGCCGAAAACTACGACCTCGTCGTGGACTTCCAGCAGCTGCCCCGCTGCCGCTTCGTGACCCTTCTGAGCCGCGCCGAGGTCCGCCTGACCTATCCGCCGCCGTGGTACAACCGGCTCCTCTACACCCACTGGGCTCCCCCCACTCCCGGGTATTCGGGCAGATTCAGGGCCGGCATCCTCGCGCCGCTGGGCATCGTCTGGAACGGCCAGGCCCCGGAGCTGTTCCTGACCGACGAGGAAAAGCGCTGGGCCGAAACCTATCTGGCCGGATTCGGCCTGGAGCGCGGCCGATTCATCACCCTCGACCCGACCCACCGCCGCTCCACCCGCCTCTGGCCCGCCCGCCACTATGCGGACATGGTCGCAAGGGTCCATGCGGCGCGCCCGGACCTGCGTTTCTTCATCCTCTTCGGCCCCGGCGAGGAAGCCATGGCCCGGGAGGTGCTGGAGCACTGCCCCGTTCCCGAAGCCTGCGTCCTGCCGGACACGCTCATCGGCCTGCGGCAGATGGCGGCCGTGCAGTCCATGGCGCGGCTGCACGTGGGCAACTGTTCCGGCCCGCGCCACTTCGCGGTCTCCGTGAACACGCCCACCCTGACCATCCTCGGCGCCACGGGCGGAGGATGGCGCTTCCCCTCCGACGCGCACAGCGACATCTTCGAAGACATGCCCTGCCGCCCCTGCAACGCAAATTTCTGCGCACGCAAGGACCACGCCTGCCTCGAAAACCTTTCTCCGCTCCGCGTCGCCGACCGGGTCCTGGAGATTGTGGGAGCCTGAACGCCGCGAAACGGGCCGGTATTGCCCGCGCCGCGATTCGCGCCTATGGAGGAAGCGCCGTGTGACCCTCTTTTCGGGAAATTCCATCTCAGGAGCTACCTCATGAAAAAAACCGTCTTCGCCCTCTGCATCCTCCTGTGCTGCGCCGGCCCGGCCATGGCCGACGCCCTGGACACCTTCCTCGACAACGTGAACGTCCAGGCCGCCGGAGACCGCCATGGCGCCGTCGCCAGCATCGGCTCCCACTTCGGGGTGCCCTACTCCGACGTCGAACTCATCATGGGCACCACCGGCAGCCTGGCCGACGCGTTCATGGTCCTCCAGCTCGGGCGCTGGACGGGCCTTAGCCGCGACAGGATCATGGGTGTGTACGGATCCAGGAAGGGGCAGGGTTGGGGCGCCATGGCCAAGGAACTCGGCATCAAGCCGGGCTCGGCGGAGTTCCACGCCCTCAAGAGCGGAGACTTCGGCTACGACCCGCGCCGTCCCTACGGCTATGACGACAAGGGCGGAGCCTCGAAAAAAGGCGGGTCATCGGACAATGGTCCGGGCAAGGGAGGCAAACCGGACAAGGGCGGCGGGAAAGGAAACAAGAAAGGCCCCGGCAACAGCGACGACATGCTACCCCAGAACCAGGGCGGCGGCAAAGGGAACAAGAAATAGCGTCCCGGCTGTTCACTCGGGGCGGTCCGCACCGTCCCGAGCCGTTCCACGAGCCGTGTAGCAGACCCCGCACTCGTCGTGGTACTGCTCCCAGATGGCCGTGAATTCCTCACGGTTCTCCAGCAGGATGTCGACCAGGCACGGGTCGAAATGCCTGCCGCTCTCCTCCAGGAAATACCCGAACACCTCGTCCCAGTTCCACGCGTCGTGATAGACCCGCTTGTTGGACAGGGCGTCGAACACGTCCGCCACGGCGACGATCCGCCCGTGGACGTGAATCTCTTCCTCTTTCAATCCCTGCGGGTAGCCCAGTCCGTCCCAGCGTTCGTGATGCAGCAGCACGATGCGGGCCGCCGTCTGGATGATGGGGCTCGTTGAACGGCTCAGGAGTTCGTATCCGCGCTGCACATGGCTCTTGATGATCTCGAACTCCGCGGGCGTCAGGGAGGCCGGCTTGTTCAGGATGGAGTCGGGAATGCCGATCTTGCCCAGGTCGTGGGCCGTGGAGGCGATCTTGAGCATCTCCGCCTCCTCCTCTGGCAGACCGTACTTGAGGGCCATGAGGCGCACATATTCCGACACGCGGCGCACGTGGCTGCCGGTCTCGGCGGAGCGGCACTCCATGGTCTCGGCGATGTGAAAGATGATCTCCTTCTGGGTGTCCTCGATGCCCTTGTTCAGAAAAAGGTTGTCGAAGGCCAGGGAGACGTTGGTGAAGAAGAGTTCGAGCAGGTCGTGGTCGTTCTCGTCCAATTCCCGGCCGACCTCGAAATAGAGAAAGTTTTCCGAGCCTGTCCTGCTGATGAAGTACCAGGCGCACTTGCCGTCCTCGCAGTAGAATCCGTGGGGTTTGCTGCGGGCCCTGGCCAGGGCGCGGTGAACGGTCTCCCCGCGCACGTCCTCGATGGGCCGCTCCACGAATTCGCTGAACTCGCCCGTGGCCGCCAGGACCACGGACCGCCCCTTGAGCCCCGACGCGGCCAGGCCCGAGGCGTGGCTGTACACGGCGTCGCGCTTGAGCTGGAGGATGGCCGTCAGTTGGCTCAGCACGCCGCAGCCCAGCTTCTGCAGGGACTGGCGCTCGAAGATGTCCGACGAGGCCTCGATGATGCGCTTGAGGCCCTGGCGGTTGTCCTCGATGGTCGTGATGAAGCTGAAGCTGCGCAGGGCCGAGACGATGGTCACGAGCATCTTTTCCAGGGTCAGCTCGGTCTTCTCCTTGTAGTCGTCGATGTCGTACTCGAGGATGACCTTGGCCGCGGGCGCCTTGCCCGGCTGTCCCGTGCGCAGGATGATGCGCACCGCCAGGTTATTGAGCTCCTCTCGGATGTGGCGGACCAGCTGCAGGCCGCTGTCGTCGGTCTCCATGACCACGTCCAGGAGGATGACGGCGATGTCGTCGTTCTCGCGCAGTACGGTCCTGGCCTCGGCGGCGCTGTGGGCGTGCAGGAAGCCTAACCTGCGGCCGCGATATTCCTGCCCAGACAGCATGAAGACCGTGACGCTGTGGACGTCGGCCTCGTCGTCCACGATCAGGATCTTCCAGGGCGCCTCGCCGGCCCCGGAAACAGGTTCCGGCGCCTCTTCCTTGAACAGGATCTCGTCGTTGTCGGTCATGCCTCTCCTTGCCCGACGGGCACGCGCACCTGGAACGTCGTGCCGTGGCCCGGCGCGCTGCAGCAGGTGACGGTCCCGCCGAGGGTGCGGGTCACGGTGTTGAAGACGATGTGCAGGCCCAGCCCCGTGGAGCCCTTGGCCCGCGCCGTGGTGAAGAACGGTTCGAACATCTTTTCCTGAACTTCGGGCGGCATTCCCCGACCGTCGTCGGAATAGGTCATGTTGAGAACGCCGTCGGTTCGCTTGATCTCGATGCGGATGTGCCCCGCCTGCCCCTCATCGTAGGCGTGGGTCAGCGTGTTGACGATGAAGTTGGTCAGGATGTGCGAGAACGCGCCGGGGTAGCTCTCGACGACCAGGTCCTCGTCGCAGACCACCTCGACCGTGTGGCTCGTCTTCTTCAGCTTGGGCCGCAGGCTCAGGAGCACCTGGCCGACGTATTCCCGCACGTTGAAACTCCTGCGGTTCTCGGAGATCTGGTCCGCCGCCACCATCTTGAAACTGCGGATCAGGTCCGAGGCCCGGTTCAGGTTGATGAGGCTCATCTCCAGGCCTTCCCGACTGGACTCCAGATACTCCGAGAGGTCCGAACGTTTCATCTCCGCGCGCTCGAAGAGGCCGCGCAGCACCCGGTTCTTCTCGGCCATGGTCGATGTGGCGGACAGGGCCACGCCCACGGGGGTGTTGATCTCGTGGGCCACGCCCGCCACCAGCCCGCCGAGAGCCGCCAGCTTTTCGGACATGACCAGCTGGTTCTGGGTCTGGCGCAGGTTCTCCAGGGCGGACTGCAGGTCAGCGTTGGCCCTGGCCAGTTCCGCAGTCCGCGTGAAGACGCGCTCCTCCAGTTCGGAGTTCAGAAGACAGCACTCCTCCTCGGCCCTCCGCCGGTCGTGGTCGTGGACTTCGAGGCTCGCGGCCATGCGGTCGAAGGCCGCGGCCAGCCGCCCGAGTTCGCCGTCGGCGTGATCAAGGCCCGTGCGGGTGCTCAGATCTCCAGTTCCCAGACGATCCGTGGCCGCCATGAGACGTTCCAGACGCCGCAGAATCGTGTGTTCACCCACGAACCAGGCCGCGGCCAGGGCCAGGGCCGCGGCCAAGGCCAGGGACATGAAGTTCCAGACCATGGCCCGCCTGGCCGCCGACAGGGCCAGGCCTTCGGGCTGCCCGAGGCGGATCATGAGGCCCTGCAACGGGGTGTCAGGGAAATTCAGGCGCTTGAAGCCATAGAGGCGCCGCACGCCGTCCACTCCCCGCTCCAGAAAGGTCCCCTCCTCCTCCTGGCCGGACATGCGCTCGACCATGCGCGGGAGGTCGTTCACCCATGTGTACTTCTCGGTTTCCGGAAATCGTGTCAGACGCAGCCCGTCATGGTCCGTCAGGGTGAAGACCGAACCCTCTGGCAGATGGAAGTCGACGAATATCTGACCGAAGTAGCTCAGGTCGAAGGAGGCCACCAGGACGCCGCGCGTCGTGCCGTCGCGATCGATGACGGGCTGGGCGAACTCCATGAGCACGTGCCTGCTCTTGTCCACGAGGTGGTAATTCCCCATGGCGAACCGCCCCGTCTGCATGGCCTGCACAAAATACGGCTCCCCTTCGATGCTGACAAAGGATTCCACCGGGGACACGGCCACGATCCGGCCCGTTGCGTCGGACAGGGCCAGGGCCACGTAGGCAGGGTTGGCCGAGAGCATCTCCTCGAGCAGGAGCTGGGAGCCCAGCGCGTCGAACTGCTGCACCTCCCTCGCCCTGGTCAGGGTGGCCAGCATCAGACGCGCGTTGGCCACGACCTGCTCATGGTGCGAGGCCATGACCTGAATCTGCCGCAGGGCAGCGCTCCGGGCGCTTTGGATGGTGTTCTCGCGCAGGGAGTAGCCGGTGAACAGCATGATGCACAGTGCGGGCAGGATGGCGACCAGCACCAGGCAGATGAGGCTTGTGCGTATGGAGGCGAAGGCGGGGATGCGCATTGTCCCTCCGACAAACGGGGCGAGCCGGGACGGCGCGCCTGTTTGCCGGAAGGATAGCGGGGGGGAGACGATGGCGCAAGACATTCCCGCACGAAAAGGTCGCGCGGGAATGTCCGGCCACAGGGGTCAGCGTTCGCTGGCCAGAGTCCGGGAGATGGAGTAGCAGTAGTCGCCGATTTTCTCCAGCCTGGCCAGCAGGTTGATGAAGGCCAGACCGCCCTCGATGCCGCACTTGCCGATCTTCAGGCGCTCGATGTGGGCGTCGCGCATGGTCTCGCGCATGGAGTCGATGGCCCGCTCAAGCTCCTCGGCCTTTTCCATCAGCTGTTCCGGCTGCTTGATCAGGGCCTCGGAAACCATCTTCAGGAACTCGTCGACCCTGGCGGAGATGACGAAAAGATCGCCCATGGCGTTCTCGCTGAACTTGAGCTCCTTGTCGACGATGTCCTCGCACAGGAGTCCCAGCGCCTCCACCGCATCGCCGATGCGTTCGAGGTTGTTGACGATGCGCATCTGTTCCGCGATGTCGGTGGACGTCTCCTCGTTGATTTCGCTCTGCATGGTCTTGGCCAGGAAGGTCGAGACGGCCTTGTGCGCATCGTTGATGTGCGCCTCGAAGCGCTGGCGCATGCGCACGGTGCGGTGGTCCCTCTTCTCGAGGCCCTCCAGGGCGTTGAGGTAGGCCGCGTGGACCGTCTGGGACATGTGGTGGATTTCCCCGCGGACCTGCGCCAGGGCCGCCACGGGGTTGTCCTCGACGTGCTGGTCGAAGACCGGCAGCTTGAAGAGAAAATCACCCTCGTCCTTGTCCTTGGGCGAGAGCAAGATGGCGACCTTGATCAGAACAGGGAGGAAGAAGAGGAAGAAGATGGCGTTGACGAGATTGAAGAGGGTGTGTCCGTTGGCCAGATAACGGCCGACATGCGGGAACTCCCCGTTGACCTGCATGTCCCACGGCTGGGCGCCCATGAACGTCATCGTGATCCACTGGATGGCCTCCAGGAACCAGGGGAAAATGAGCAGCATCATGCACACGCCGAGCACGTTGAACATGGTGTGCGCCCGGGCGGCCCGGTGTGAATTGATACTGGCCGCGCCGATGGTGGCCAGCTCTGCCGTGATGGTCGTGCCGATGTTCTCGCCCAGGACCAGGGCCATGGCCGCCGGAAAGCCCAGCAGGCCCTGGGTGGCCAGGGCCATGGTCAGGCCGATGGTGGCCGAGGACGACTGCACGATGATGGTCAAGGCTGCGCCGGTGAGGACGCACAGGAGCAGCCCGCCGGTGGTCGCTACGTCGAACTTGGTGAAGAAAGAGATGAAAATCGGATCCGTGCGCAGAGGTTTGAGACCGTCGCCCATGACCGTCATGCCGAAGAAGAGCAGGCCGAAGCCGAGGACGACCTCGCCGAAGTAGCGGTATTTCTTGCGGGTGCAGAAATACTTGAGGGGCACGCCGATGGCGATGGCCGGAAGGGCCAGATCCGACAGCTTGAAGGCGATGAGCTGGGCCGTCATGGTCGTGCCCACGTTGCAGCCCAGGATGACGCCCACGGCCTGCTGCAGGGTCATGAGGCCGGCCGAGACGAAACTGATGAGCATGACCGTGGTCGCCGAGGACGACTGGACGATGCCCGTGACCACGGCGCCGGTGATGAAGCCGATGACGCGGTTGTGGGACACGGTTTTCAGGATGTTGCGGATCCTGTTGCCCGCGGCCATCTGCAGGCCTTCGGTCATGAATTTCATGCCGAGAATGAAGATGCCGAGGCCGCCGAGGGTCTGGATCAGGAGTTGGAGCATAGGGTTCCCATGGGAGAAGGATTTGTGACGGTTGTATGACAATGATGCGAAATCCGCACCCCTGTAAGGCATGTCCGGGATTATGAAAAGTTTTTTTTCCGAATCCGACACAGAACTGTAACAATTCGACTTTGTCTTGAAACCCGGAGTGTTACAGCTTGATGACAACCCGAATGCACGATCGACCGAGTCGTACAGTCCGGAAAAGCGACCGGCAACCCCCGAACCTCGTTGCGGAAAATTTTCCGCGATGGCATTGATACGGGAAACTCCCGCTCCCTATTGCACCTCAAGGAGGACTCTCCATGGAAAAGAAGGACGCCTTCGTTCTCTGGTTCGAAGAGATCGGCATCGAGGACGTGCCGCTGGTGGGCGGCAAGAACGCGAGCCTGGGCGAGATGTACCGCAACCTCACGGCCAAGGGCGTGCCCGTGCCCGGCGGCTTCGCCGTCACCGCCAAGGGGTATCGCCACCTGCTGGACAGCTCGGGCGCCATGGACAGGATCAAGAGCATCCTGCAGGGCCTCGACACCCACGACATGGACAACCTGATGGAACGGGGCAGCCGCATCCGCTCCCTCATCCGCGGCCTGGAATTCCCGGCCGACCTGCAGGGCGCCATCGCCGAGGCCTACCGCAAGCTGGAGGCGCAGTACGGCCAGGGCGTGGACGTGGCCGTGCGCTCCTCGGCCACGGCCGAGGACCTGCCCGACGCCAGCTTCGCCGGCCAGCAGGAGACCTACCTGAACATCCGCGGCGTGGAGGACCTCCTGGACGCCTGCCAGCGCTGCTTCGCCTCCCTCTTCACCAACCGCGCCATCTCCTACCGCCAGGACAAGGGCTTCGACCACTTCTCCATAGCCCTGTCCATCGCCGTGCAGAAGATGGTCCGCTCTGACCTCTCGGCCAGCGGCGTCATGTTCTCCATCGACACGGAAACGGGCTTCCGCGACGCCGTGTTCCTGACCGGCGCCTGGGGGCTGGGCGAAAACGTGGTCCAGGGCGCGGTCAATCCGGACGAATGGTACGTCTTCAAGCCGACCCTCAGGCAGGGGTTCAAGCCCATCATCATGAAGCGGGTCGGCGGCAAGGCCATCAAGATGATCTACACTACCGACGCCAAGGCCCCGACCAAGAACGTGGCCGTGCCCGAGGAGGACCGCCGCCGCCTGGTCCTGTCCGACGACGAGGTCGTGGCCCTGGCCCGCATGGCCTGCACCATCGAGGAGCACTACAGCGCCATCCGCGGCCAGTTCACGCCCATGGACATCGAGTGGGCCAAGGACGGCCAGACGGGCGAGCTCTTCATCGTCCAGGCCCGCCCCGAAACCGTGCATTCCCTCAAGGACCGGGCCACCCTCAAGAAGTACGTGCTGCATGAAAAGGGAGATGTCCTGGTCCAGGGCCAGTCCGTGGGCGAACTCATCGGGCAGGGACCGGTGCAGGTCATCAAGTCGGCGAACATGATCCACGCCTTCCGCAAGGGCGAGGTCCTGGTCACGGACATGACGGACCCGGACTGGGAGCCCATCATGAAGATCGCCTCGGCCATCGTCACCAACCGCGGCGGCCGGACCTGCCACGCGGCCATCGTCAGCCGGGAGCTGGGCATCCCCTGCATCGTCGGCACGGGGAACGCCACCACGCGCCTGAACCAGGGGGAGCCGGTGACCGTGGACTGCTCCGAAGGGTCCGTGGGCACGGTCTACCGGGGCCTTTTGCCCTTCGAGGTGCAGGAGACGGACCTGGGCGCCCTGCCCAAGCCGAAGACCAAGATCATGATGAACCTGGCGAGCCCCGAGCAGGCCTTCGAGAAGAGCTTCATCCCCAACGAGGGCGTGGGGCTGGCGCGCGAGGAGTTCATCATCAACTCCTACATCAAGATCCACCCCCTGGCCCTCTTGAACTACGAGAACCTGCCGGACGAGATCCTGAAACGCGCCATCGCCGACATGACCTCGGGCTACGCGGACAAGGCCGAGTACTTCGTGGACAAGCTGGCCGAAGGGGTCGGGATGCTGGCCGCCGCCTTCCACCCCAAGCCTGTCATCGTGCGCCTGTCGGACTTCAAGTCCAACGAGTACGCCAACCTCATCGGCGGCAAGCTCTTCGAGCCGGACGAGGAGAACCCCATGATCGGCTGGCGCGGGGCGTCGCGCTACTATTCGGAAGGGTACAGGGAGGCCTTCGGCCTGGAGTGCCGGGCCATGAAGAAGATCCGCGAGGACATGGGGCTGACCAACGTCGAGATCATGATCCCCTTCCCGCGCACCGTGGAGGAGGCCAAAAAAGTCATCGAGACCATGGCCGGGTACGGCCTGAGGCAGGGCGAGAACGGCCTCAAGGTCATCGGCATGTGCGAGATCCCGTCCAACGTCATCCTGGCCGAGGAGTTCCTGGAGGTCTTCGACGGCTTCTCCATCGGCACCAACGACCTGACCCAGCTCATCCTCGGCGTTGACCGCGACTCGTCCCTGGTGGCCCACGTCTACGACGAGCGCAACCCGGCCGTGAAGAAGTTCGTGCGGCAGGTCATCGAGGTGGCGGTGAAAAAGGGCAAGTACATCGGCATCTGCGGCCAGGCCCCCAGCGACTACCCCGAGTTCGCCGAGTTCGTGGTCGAGTGCGGCATCGGGTCCATGTCCCTGAACCCCGACACGGTCATCAAGACGACCCTCATCGTGGCCGAGCTGGAAAAGCGGCTGGGCATTTCCTGACGTCCTCCCGTCCGTCTCGGCCGGAATCCCTGCCTGTGAAGGGCGGACCCGGCCGAGGCGGTCTCGACAGCGCCACAGCCTAAGCGTACTTTCTCCTCGCGGATTCACGGCACGGAGTACGCCCCGGCCATGCGGCGAGCCGTCGGATCATCCCTTTACACTTTTTTACACCCGCCCGGACCCGGCGGGGGTGCAGAGCGACATTTTTTTCCGCATAATCCCGAGCATGACCCACCACCCCACACCCCCATCGGGAGCCAGCGTCCTCATGGTCGACGACGACCGGGAGCTGTGCCGCCTGCTGCAGGAATACTGCGCCATGGAAGGGCTGGCCCTGCGTGCGGTCCACAACGGCGAGGTCGGGGTGCTCATGGCCCTGAGCGGCAATTTCGACCTCGTCATCCTCGATGTCATGATGCCCGGCATGTCGGGCACGGAGGCTCTCCGCCGCATCAGGCGCGAGAGCATGGTGCCCGTGCTCATGCTCACGGCCATGGGCGACGACGAGGACCGCATCCTGGGCCTGGAGCTGGGCGCCGACGACTACGTACCCAAGCCCTGCACGCCGCGCGAGCTCGTGGCCCGCATACGGGCCATCCTGCGCCGCATGGGCCAACCCCATGACGGACCGCAGGACATCCTGTCCAATGGCGACATCCGCCTCTGGCCGGGCAGACGCCAGGCCGAGGTGAACGGACGCCCCCTGTCCCTGACCGGGGCGGAGTTCTCCATCCTCGCCGTCCTGGCCCGTCACGCCGGACAGCCCGTCAGCCGCGAGACCCTCTCCGCGGAAGGCCTCGGCCGTCCCGTGACGCGCTTCGACCGCAGCCTCGACGTGCACCTGTCGAGTATCCGCCACAAGCTGGGACCCGGACGGGACGGGCGCCCCCGCATCCAGACGCTGCGCGGCCGGGGCTACCAGCTGCTGCAGGACGAATGACATGGGCCGCCTGTTCTGGAAATGCTTCGTGGCCACGTGGGTCACGCTCATCCTGGCCGGGGCCTCCACGTTCTTCGGGGTACGCCTCTACCGCCTGGCGGAAGACCCCGACCATCTCCTCATGCACGGGCCGGGGGCCGGGTTCGAACTGGACATGGCGGCTGCCGTGCTCAGACATGCCGGGCCTGAGGCCCTGGTCCACGCCCTGGGCCAAACCGGCAGCCCGATGCTCGTCATCGGGCCCGAAGGCCGAGACATCCGGGGTCGCGTCCCCACAACCGACCTGGCGGCCGTGGCCCTGAACAGTACCGGGGCGCCCCTCCCGGACGGCGTCCTCCGCGTCGAGACGGCGGCCGGCGTCCACACTCTCCTCATCCCCGA
>Ga0209066_10000670_pt1 | contig 49175 bp, 40 predicted proteins | sample All_14_2_FD_187198 | JGI IMG/M metagenome (GOLD analysis project Ga0209066, IMG submission 187198) | Freshwater microbial communities in response to fracking from Pennsylvania, USA - Allegheny Zone_MetaG_DW_15 (SPAdes) (version 2) ... | reverse complement strand
TCGCCGGGCAGTTTGACCTTGCCCTGAAGGCCGGGAGAGGCATGGGCTGTCAGGCTGTTTGCGGCTGAAGATGTGCTATGGGCCAAGGCGCTTCCATATCGGGCTGGCGGTCTGGGGGCGGCGGGGGCAGGGCATGGAAGGCCCTGCCGGGCGCGAATAGGTTTTGACAGGAGCCACTTAACGTGGCAATGGGAAAATCCATTGAGGCCAAATCGAGCCTGAACATCAGGCCATTTTCGCGTCTCGGCGCGAGGGAGTGACGAGCTTGTCGAAACCGGAGTTGGGAACGAAGCGCGACTGTCCGAGCTGCGGCGCGAAGTTCTACGATCTGAAAAAGCATCCTGTTGTTTGCCCCAAGTGCAAGCATGAGTTTGTTCCCGATGCGGCACCCAGGGTGAAGCGCACGGTCAAACCGGCTGAGAAGCCCAAGGAAAAGGTCGTCAAGCCAATTCTGGCTGATGACGACGAGGATAATGTATCGCTTGATGCGCTGCGCGACGAGGAATTGGCAGCCGATGTCGATGATGATCTCGACATTGATGCCGGTCCTGATGATGACGCCGAAGATGACGCCTTCCTCCCCGATGACGAGGATGAGGACGACGACATGACCGGCCTGATCCGTGGCGGCAAGGGCGACGACGAATAAGCCGACCTGGTTGGCATCAGGCATCAAGTTTTGCTTGAACATTGGCGGAACCCCACCTAAGTTCCGCCACCTCTGGCGCGGGTCCCATCCCGCGCCGGTTTACGGCGGGGCCATAGCTCAGTTGGGAGAGCGCTTGCATGGCATGCAAGAGGTCGTCGGTTCGATTCCGTCTGGCTCCACCAATCCTTCACCCGCTGATTCAAGACCTCCAGGCCGGTTCCGGAAGGGGCCGACATTTCCGCAGGTTGCGGCGCGATTGCGCATCGGAACCGGTCATGAAGCCTGGGCGCGCAAGATCGGTTCATAACGCGGACATTGGATTTCTGGACGAATTATCAATTTTTACGAACGCGGTGGTTATGTAACTCTGCGTCGACGCCCGCATCCTTCCTGCAAGAACCGTGACCGGCACGAACCCGGCGATGCGGGCAGGAGGAGGAAGCGATGGACTTGGAGCGCAAGCCGGGGGAAGCCCCGAGCAAATCGGAGATCTGTTCCTATTTCGATCCGTCCGACGGCACATTGGACAGACGCGTCTTCGCCGACCAGGCGCTTTACGATCTGGAATTGAAGAACATCTACGCCCGCGCGTGGAACTTCATGTGTCACGAGAGCCAGATTCCCAATACGGGCGATTATTTCATCACCTATATCGGAGAAGATCAGGTCATCGTCGTCCGCGACAAGCAGGGCGATGTGCAGGTGCTGCTTAATACCTGCCGTCATCGCGGTAACGCGCTCTGTCGCGCCGAGCAGGGCAACGCCAAGTCCTTCGTCTGCTCCTATCACGGCTGGAACTACGACCTGAATGGCGACCTCATCGGCGTTCCCGGTCTCTCATCCTATTACCGCAAGGACTTCGACAAATCGCAATGGGGCCTCGCCAAGGCTGCGCAAGTGGATCACCTCCACGGCTTCTATTTTGCGACCCTCGATCCTGAAACGCCGCCGCTTTATGACTATCTGGGCGAAGTCGGTCGCATTGGCCTCGGCATGCTCGTGGCGAATGGCCCGGTTGAAGTCGTGAACGGCGTCCAGAAGAACGTCATCGACTGCAATTGGAAGATTGCCGTCGACAATCTGTTCGACTGGTACCACGTGCAATACAGCCATGCCTCGGCCGGCAATTCAGGAATCCTGGACATTGCCGCGATCCTGCATCCGAACAACCAGATGGTGATGTTTGGAGAGTATGGGCACGCAATCAGCGGTCCGGTCATTCCCCCGGAGCGGCAGGCGGAAATCGACGCCATGAGCGATGAGGAAAGGTTCGCTGTTACCGTCGCGAAAATGACCGAGGATCCGAACAGGCTCCCGCAGCCGCTTCGGATGAGTTTTGCGAAAGACATGCTCGGACCTACGGGTGTCCGCTGTATGGGGCATCCCAACATCTTCCCAAACCTCTGGGTCTCGACTGGCGGCACACAGCTTTCATTGCGACTGCCACGGGGTCCCTTTGAAACGGAGATCTGGTGGTTCACGGTCCTTCCGAAGGCGATGCCGGAGGAGATGAAGAAGAAACAGGTCGCCTTCATCACGCATCTGTTCGGTCCAGCCGGCCTGCTCGAGCAGGATGACGGCGAGAACTGGAGCCAGAGCACACGGGCATCCCGCGGCGTCGGCTCCCGCGGCTACCGGCATCATCTTGCGATGGGTCTGGGGCATGACGAGGTGCTTTACGACGAGCGCGGCGCGGCCCGCGTCGAAACCGCGATCAGCGAGCATGCGCAGCGCTGGCTTTACACCAACTGGATGAACTGGCTGTCGGCTGACAGTTGGGCCGAAATCAAGGCGAACCATCCCGCCTTGCCGAAAGGGAGGGTCTGATGTCGCAGGCAAGGGCCGCACAGGCCGAAACCCCGGGTCTTGACGGGCTCTCGCTTCGACAGCGAATGGAGTTGCAATTCGAGATCGAGCAGTTCCTCTATGCCGAGGCGGCAATGATCGACGGGCGGGAATATCGCGCCTGGCTTGACCTCTGGACAGACGATTGCAGCTACTGGATGCCGATCCGGCGCACGGTGACACTCTCCGATATCGAGCGCGAGTTCACGAAGCCCGGCGACATGTCTTTCTACGATGACAACAAGAATTCGCTTGCGATGCGTGTCGCCAAGATGGAGTCGGGTTCTGCGTGGTCGGAAGATCCACCATCTCGGACACGGCACATCGTCGCCAATGTGCGCATTCTCGGGATAACCGGCAACGAGACGACTGTTGAAGTGGCGTTCATGCTGTATCGCAGCCGCCTCAATACCGAAGAGAACATGTGGGTTGGCCGCCGCGTCGACAGGATTCGCCGTGTTGGCGATGACCTGAAGCTGTGCGGACGGGAAATCTATCTTGACCAGACGCTCATTCGCGCGACCAATTTGAGCACGCTTTTCTAAAGCAGATTCGAAAACCTCACAGAGCGGGGAGGCTCATGGGACTTCTAACCGGAGAAGTTGCGCTGGTGACGGGAGGCGCTTCAGGTCTCGGCCGAGCCATTGTCGAAAGATTCGTCGATGAAGGCGCGCGCATCGTCGTGTTCGACAGATCCGAGGACCGGCTGCACGAAATCGAGCGCCAGTTTGGCGATGCGGTCGCTACAATTGTCGGCGACGTCCGCTCGCTTGCCGACAACAAGGCGGCGGTTTCACTCGCCGTGGAACGCTTCGGCAAGCTCGACTGTGCCATCGGCAATGCCGGCATCTGGGACTACAGCGTGACGCTGGACGAAACCCCGGACGAAAAGATCGAATCCGCCTTCGACGAGCTGATCGGCGTCAATGTGAAGGGATATATCCTGCTCGCCAAGGCATCCCTTCCGGCGCTGGTGCGCTCCGGCGGATCGCTCGTCTACACCGTCTCCAATGCCGGCTTCGATCCGGCAGGCGGCGGCGTGCTTTATACTGCGTCGAAACATGCGGTCGTGGGTCTCATTCGCCAGCTTGCTTTCGAGTTTGCGCCGGTCGTGCGTGTCAACGGCGTGGCGCCCGGTCCGATCGACACGGATTTGCGCGGCCCCGCCGCGCTTGGCCTGTCGGAGATGGCGATCAGCAGCTTGAACCTGCCCAAGGTCGCCGCCTCGGTCATGCCGCTCGGGCGTGTTCCGGCGACGGCGGAATATACAGGCTCCTATGTCTATTTCGCCTCGCGCCGCGACAGTGCACCGGCGACAGGCGGCGTGCTGATCTGCGAAGCGGGCATCGGCATCAGGGGCATCGGCACGGTATCGGCAGGCGGCGGGCTCGCGGCAAAATACGGCAAAGGGACAGCAGCGTCATGAGCGTGGCATCACTCGGATATATCGGCATCGAGGCAAGCGACCTCAAAGCCTGGGACGATTGTATGACGGGCTTTCTCGGCCTGATGCGCAGCCGGAGCAACGGGACTTCCGCGCGCTACCGGATGGACGACCGCGCCTTCCGTTTCCAGATCGACGAAGGCAAGGCCGACGATATTTCCTTCATCGGCCTCGAAGTCGAGACGTTGGAAGGCATGCAGGCCATGCGCGAAAAGCTCGACAGGGAAGGCGTCAAATATGCACCGGCCTCCGATAATCTGAAGGCCGAACGCGGCGTACGCGACCTGATCGTGCTGAGCGATCCGGAAGGGCTTCAGGTGGAGATCTATGTCGGCGCCACCACGCTCTCCAATGTTCCCTTCGTCTCGCCCGTCGGCGTGTCCCGGTTCGACACCGGCGAGCAAGGTGCCGGTCACATCGTACTCTCGGCTGGAAAAATCGACGAGGTGCGGGACTTTTACACGCGCCTTCTCGGCTTTAAGCTCTCCGACACGATCGGTATGGCGATCTCGCCGGAGTTTACACTGTTACTCGAGTTCTATCATTGCAACCCGCGGCACCACACGCTCGCGCTGGCGCCGCTGCCCGCGCCAAAGCGCCTGCATCATTTCATGGTTGAAATGGCGACGATGGACGATGTCGGTTTCGCGATGGACCGGATCGAGCCGCTTGGTATCCGGCAGACCATGACGCTTGGCAAGCATACCAACGATCAGATGGTTTCCTTCTACGCCGCAACGCCCTCGGGCTTCGAAGTCGAGGTTGGAACAGCGGGCATCGCCGTCAACGACGAGGTATGGCGCGTGACGCATCACGAGGCGATCAGCATGTGGGGACACAAGCGCTGCAACTGAACGGCCATGCCAGACAGAAAAACGGAAACAGACGAAAAATTCGTCGACAGGGGATGATATGAGCATCACGGAAGAGAGCACGAGCCGGTTTGTCACCGCCGGTGGCGTCAAGATTCACTATAACGAAGCCGGGTCGGGCCCGGCGCTGGTTCTCATTCATGGCGGCGGCCCGGGCGCCAGCGGCTGGTCGAACTACAACCGCAACATCGAGGAGCTGTCAAAGCACTTTCGTGTGCTCGTGCCAGACCTGCCCGGCTTCGGCAAATCGGATATCAAGCCGAAGGGGAGTCCGATGCCCGGCTGGTATGCGACCAAGATGGGCGAATTTCTCGATGCGCTCGGAATCGACAAGGCGCATTTCGTGGGCAACTCGCTCGGCGGCATGGTGACGCTGCGGCTTGCCATGGATCGGCCTGAAAAGGTCAACCGCATGGTGCTGATGGGTCCCGGCGGCAGCATTCCGATGTTCAGCCAGTTCCCCACCGAAGCAATCAAGACATTGCTCTTCTTCTATGATGGCCCGGGCCCGACGCTCGAACGGCTCAAGGGCTTCGTGAAGGACTTTGTCTACGACCCCTCGCAGATCACCGACGAGCTTCTCGAAGGCCGCATGAAAACAGCGCTTCAGCCGCATATCGTCGAAACGCCGCCAATGCGTCCCGATCCCAAGGCATTGATGGAGCCGGTGTGGAGCGATCCCCGCCTCGCTTTTCTGCCACACGAGACGATGATCATCTGGGGCCGCGAAGACAAGGTCATGCCGATCGACATGTCCTTCGCGTTGCTCAAGCAGATCCCGCGGGCGCGCCTCTTCGTCCTGCCGCAATGCGGCCACTGGGCGCAGTGGGAACATGCCGATGAGTTCAATCGCGTCACCCGCGATTTCTTTGGAGCGGCCAATGCCTGACATCAAGGCAATTGCGGTCGCTCTGGCCGAGGCACGGCGTAACCGGACCCCCATCCCGCCGGTTACGGAAACCTCCCCCGGTTTCGACGTTGCCTCGGCCTATGCCGTTCAGGAGATCAATACGCGGCGGCGTCTCTCGGCGGGCGAGCGTATCGTGGGCCGGAAGATCGGGCTCACATCGCCCGCCGTGCAAACGCAACTCGGTGTGAACGAACCTGACTACGGTATGCTGTTCGATGTCGATGACGTAAGCGATGCGGCGTCCGCGGTCACGGCCGAATTGATGCAGCCGAAGATTGAGGCGGAAATCGCATTTGTTCTTGCGAAGCCGCTTTCGGATGCCAATCCGGCCCTGAAAGACGTGGTCGCGGCCATTGATTATGCGGTCGCGGCTGCAGAGATCGTCGACAGCGCCATTGCCAATTGGCGGATCACGCTCGCCGATACGGTGGCGGACAACGCTTCGGGCGCAAAGTTCGTTCTCGGCAAGGACCGGAAGAAACTTTCCGAAATCGACCTTCACCTTGGCGGCATGGAAATGCTGCTCAATGGCAAGCAGGTTTCGGTAGGCGTCGGCGCGGCCTGCCTCGGCAATCCGCTCATTGCCGTGCAATGGCTGGCGCGCAAGATGGTGGAAGTCGGCCGCCCGCTGGAAGCCGGAGACATCGTCCTGTCCGGCGCGCTCGGCCCCATGTCCAACGCAGCCGCAGGCGACAGGTTCACCATCCATGTGCAGGGCTTTGAGCCGCTACATGTTTCGTTCGACTAGGAGACGCGGAGGGTGAAAAGTGTGAGCAAGATTCGAGTTGCCATTATCGGGTCCGGCAATATCGGCACCGACCTTATGATCAAGATCATGCGGTTGTCGAAGCATCTCGAAATGGCGGCAATGGTCGGTATTGATCCGGCGTCGGACGGCATTGCGCGCGCCCAGCGGCTCGGCGTGGCGACGACGTCGGATGGTGTCGACGGGCTCGTCGGTATGCCGGAGTTCCAGGATATCGGTATTGTCTTCGACGCAACTTCGGCGGGTGCCCATCTGCGCCACAATGAGGTGCTGCAAGCTCATGGCAAGCAGGTGATCGACCTCACGCCCGCCGCCATCGGCCCTTATGTCGTGCCAAGCGTCAATCTCGACCGGCTTTCGGCGGAGCGCAATCTCAACATGGTGACATGCGGCGGTCAGGCAACGATCCCGATTGTTGCGGCGGTGAATGCCGTCGCGCCCGTGCTTTATGGCGAGATCGTTGCTTCCATCGCCTCGAAATCCGCCGGGCCCGGCACACGCGCAAATATCGACGAGTTCACGCAGACCACCGCGCGCGCCATTGAAGGCGTCGGCGGCGCCACGCGCGGCAAGGCCATCATCATTCTCAACCCCGCCGAACCGCCGCTCATCATGCGCGACACGGTACACTGCCTCTGCGCGGACGCGGACCCGGCGGCAATCTCTGCCGCCATTGAACGCAAGATTGCCGAGGTGCAGGCCTATGTGCCCGGCTATCGCCTCAAACAGGCTGTGCAGATCGAGAAGATTGGCAATAACGCACCTCTCTATCTGCCGGAAATGGACCGCTCCTTCACCGGTCTCAAGGTCAGCACCTTCCTTGAGGTTGAAGGAGCCGGCCACTACCTGCCGCCCTATGCCGGCAATCTCGACATCATGACATCGGCGGCGCTTCGCACGGCAGAAGCGCTTGTCCTGAAATGGCGGGTGGCGGCATGAACGTTCCTGGTCGTCTCTATATTCAGGATGTAACGCTGCGCGACGGTATGCATGCGATCCGTCATCGCTATACGCTGGAGAATGTCCGCGCCATTGCCCGTGCCCTCGACCGGGCAGGCGTCGACGCCATCGAGATTGCCCATGGCGATGGCCTCTCCGGCTCGAGCCTCAATTATGGGTTCGGTGCCTGCACCGACTGGGCATGGATCGAAGCCGTTTGCGAGGTTGTTGAAAAGGCGGTCGTCACGACCCTGCTGCTACCCGGCATCGGCACCATCGAGGATTTGCATCGCGCCCATGAAATGGGCGTGCGTTCGGTTCGCGTTGCGACCCATTGCACCGAGGCGGATGTTGCGAAGCAACATATCGAATTTGCCCGCAAGCTCGGCATGGATGTTGCGGGCTTCCTGATGATGAGCCACATGGCACCGCCGGAGGCGCTGGCGAAGCAGGCAAAGCTGATGGAAAATTATGGTGCCCATTGCGTCTATGTGACCGACAGCGGCGGTGCGATGACGATGGACGACGTGGCCGCCCGCCTCCGCGCCTATGACGAGGTGCTGAAGCCGGAGACCCAGCGCGGCATCCACGCCCATCACAATCTGAGCCTTGGCGTCGCAAATTCCATCGCCGCCGTACAGAATGGCGTTGTCCGCGTCGATGCCTCGCTGACAGGCATGGGGGCGGGCGCAGGAAATGCGCCGCTCGAAGTCTTCATCGCTGTTGCCGACCGCTATGGCTGGAGCCATGGTTGCGATCTCCTGGCGCTCATGGATGCGGCGGAAGACCTCGTCCGCCCGCTACAGGACCGACCTGTCCGTGTCGACCGGGAGACCTTGAGCCTCGGCTATGCCGGCGTCTATTCGAGCTTTCTGCGGCACGCCGAAGCGGCATCGGAGCGCTATGGCGTGGACACGCGCAGAATTCTCCTTGAGGCTGGAAAACGCGCCATGGTTGGCGGCCAGGAAGACATGATCGTGGACATTGCGCTTGATCTGTCGAGGGAGGCAGAAGCATGATCGGGCTGAGCTCTTGGGAGGGAGCAAAGGGCCATGATAGAGAGGAGAAAGAGCAGGACGGCAGGCCCGCTGCCTGCAGAAATCGCTACAGCTGGTGACGCACGTGCGGACGTGCGGATGGACGGCGTTTATTTCTTCCGTTCATTCGCGTCCTACCCCGTCAGCAAGCGCCTCGATCCGGGCGATTTCTCATATTGCTTCATGGTGCGCCGGGGAAATTTGCGCATGACGGTCGATTTTCCGGAACCGACAAGCATCGATCTCGTGCCCGGATCGATCGTCGCCATCAGCGGCCTCGTGCCGCACCGGATCTATTCACTCCCTGAGACCGATAAACACCCTTCTCCGGACAGTTTCCCTCATATACCGATTTCCGAGCAGATCGATGCGGGCAAGGACGTCGAACTTTTGCTTGGCGTCGTTCCGTCCGAAAATTTTGCTCTTGGTAACCTGATCATCGGCCCGATCTATTTGAGCCGTACCCGTTTCCCTGATTGCGCGAGCCGTATATGGAAAGCAGCTGAATTGCTCGACGAAGAATTCGTTGGTAGTGGTGAGGAATACGGGCAGGCCATCATCGTGCAGCGTATAGCCGAGATAATCGTCATCAACATGACGCGCTCGCTGCTGGCGGATGGCTCGGGTCGCGTTCTTGGCATTGTCAAGAACAGGGGAGTGATCTCGGCCATCCGCGCCTTCCTCGACGCACCTCTCGAAAACTGGAGCATCGACAGGCTTGCCAGGCAAGCCGGAATGTCGCGCACCAAATTTGCCGAGGAATTCCGACGCGTTGTCGGACGCACGCCAATGCAGACGCTTGCGCGGCTACGCATCACGCTCGTGACTCGGAAAATGCTCGCTGACGAGCTGTCGGTGGAGGAAGCTGCGGACCTTGCAGGCTACAGTTCCGCAGCCGCCTTCATCCGCGCGTTCAGTCGGGAATTTGGTACAACCCCGCTGCAATGGAGGAAGCGGCATCTTGACGAAGCAAAAGCCCAGGCATGACATTTTCTCGGTGCTGAATGTTTGTGCCCTGAGCCCAACTTTCATCCGGTCGGAAGTGGAGTCTGTTGAACATTTGAGCTTGCCCCCCGGAGAGCCCGCTGTCGGCAACAAGCCGCAGGGTTCGGCCCTGCCTCAGCCGGTGGGGAAAATCCATGCCGATGTGGCGCGCACAAAGACACCATGACCGAGCGAGACTTCGCCGCTCTCATAAAGCTCACGCGGCACTTCAGCTTCAATGCGTTCCCGACGCCCCTCGATGGATAGCTCGATTGTGATCGTCGGTCCAAAGGGGCGAGCGCTGCGGACAAGGGCAGGGACACCTTCCGCCGCCTCGCGACCGACAATTTCGATGTCATGCGTGCGCACATAGGCAATCGCAGGCCCACTATAATCCATCTGCTCAAGCGGAAACGTGCCGCCGAGAACTTCCGCTTCACCATTTTTGGCATTGACGTCAAACCGCGCAACACCACCCAGAAATTCGCAGACATAGGGTGTCGCTGGTTCCCGGTAGAGATCGGCTGGCGTATCGATCTGCTCGATACGTCCCTCGCGCATGATGACCACGCGGTCGGCGAGTTCGAGCGCCTCCTCCTGATCATGCGTTACAAAAATCGTGGTGAGGCCGGTTTCCGTATGCAGTTCGCGCAACCAGCGGCGAAGCTCCTTGCGCACTTTTGCATCAAGCGCGCCAAACGGCTCATCCAGCAGCAGCACCCTCGGTTCGATCGCAAGGGCACGCGCCAGCGCCACACGTTGCTTCTGTCCGCCCGAGATCTGACTGGGGTAACGATCTTCAAGGCCCTGAAGCTGCACAAGCTCAAGGAGTCGCTTGACGCGCCGCTCAATCTCACCGGCGCGCGGCCGCTCCCGGCGGGGGCGCACACGCAACCCGAAGGCAATGTTTTCAAATACGCTCATATGCCGGAAGAGCGCATATTGCTGGAAAACAAAACCGACGCGCCGATCCCGCAGCGAAAGCGATGTGGCATCCTCGCCATCAAAGCGGATCGTGCCTTGCTCTGTGGATGTGAGACCTGCGATGGCGCGCAGCAATGTCGTCTTGCCCGAGCCGGAGGGGCCGAGCAGCGCCAGAAGTTCACCCGGGCGAACACTCAGCGAAATATTGTCGAGCGCCGCAAAGCCACCATATGACTTGCCAAGTTCCTCGACATCAATGCGGACAGGCGCCTGCCTTGCGCGCCGCTCATCGCGGTCGCGATGCGGTTCAGTGGCGGCGGCTCGCGGCCAGTTCACCACCGTACCGCCATTCGAGGAGCGACTTGAGGATGAGTGTGATGAGAGCGAGGAAAGCCAGAAGAGCGGCGACCGCGAAGGCCGCAACGAAGTTGTATTCATTGTAAAGGATCTCCACATGAAGCGGCATGGTATTGGTCTGACCACGGATATGGCCGGAGACGACGGAGACGGCGCCGAACTCACCCATCGCGCGGGCATTGCACAGCAGGACGCCATAGAGAAGCGCCCATTTGACATTCGGAAGCGTGACTTTCCAGAAGGTCTGGAAACCGGATGCGCCGAGCGAAAGGGCTGCTTCCTCATCCCCCGTGCCTTGCGCCTCCATGAGCGGAATGAGTTGTCGCGCAACAAAGGGAAAGGTGACGAAGATGGTGGCGAGCACGATTCCAGGCAGCGCAAAGACGATCTGGATGTGATGCGCCACAAGCCAGGGTCCGAAATATCCGAACGAGCCGAAGAGAAGAATGAAGACGAGGCCGGAAATGACCGGCGATACCGAGAAGGGAAGGTCGATCAGCGTGATGAGAAATGACTTGCCCTTGAACTCGAACTTCGCAATCGCCCATGACGCGACAAGGCCAAAGATGAGGTTCGCCGGCACCGAAATCGCGGCGACGATCAGCGTCAGCCGAATGGCGGAAAGCGCGTCGGGAGCCGCCAGCGCCGAGAGGAAGGGGGTCACGCCGGTCCGAAAGGCTTCCGTGAAGACGGAAGCAAGCGGCAGAACCAGGATAAGGCCGAGAAAAGCGAGCGCCGCGCCGGTGAGCAGCCATTTGATCAAGCGGCTTTCGCTGATGGGCGTTTCGAATGGCGCAGTTGGCACGTGGCGGCGAGGTGTGTTGATGTCGGATGAATCGGTCAGCATGACATCCTCCTAATCCGAAAAGCCGGTGCGGCGGCGGTTCCAGCCCTGCAACAGGTTGATGACGAGAAGCAGCACGAAGGAGAGAACGAGCATCACCGCGGCAACGGCGGTCGCGGCGGCATAGTTGTATTCCTCCAGCCGGATCACGATCAGGAGCGGCGCGATCTCGGAGCGGTAGGGAATGTTGCCCGCGATGAAAATGATGGAACCATATTCGCCAACACCACGTGCGAAGGCGAGGGCAAAGCCGGTGAGGAGGGGTGGCATCAGCGCCGGGAAGAGCACGCGGTGCACCGTCTGCAACCGCGTTGCGCCCAGTGTCGCCGATGCTTCTTCGAGATCCTTGTCAAAATCGGCAAGTACCGGCTGCACCGTGCGCACGACGAAGGGAAGTCCGATGAAGACGAGCGCGACGACGACACCCGCCGATGTGTAGGCGATCTTGATGCCGAACGGGTCGAGCAAAGCGCCGATCCAGCCATTGGGCGCATAGATGGCGGTGAGCGCAAGCCCGGCAACGGCGGTTGGCAGTGCAAAGGGAAGATCAATCGCCGCATCGACAATTTTGCGACCGGGAAAATCGTAACGCACCAGCACCCATGCGACGAGAAACCCGAAGATCGTGTTGATCGCCGCCGCCGCCAGGGCGGCGCTGAAGCTGAGTCTCAGCGCCGCCAGTGTGCGGGGATCGGTGGCGAGCGTCACGAAGGCGTCCCAGCCAAGGCCTGTCGTGCGAATAAAAACACCCGCCAGCGGGATCAGGATGATGAGGCTGAGCCATGTCAGCGTCAGCCCCATGGTGAGGCCGAAGCCTGGCAGCACCGACGGCATCCGAGCTGGCACAAGACGGGACAGGACATGGGCGTGGTTCATTCATTGCGCTCCTTTGGCTTTACCTGGGCACACAGCCCTACCAGACGACAGCAACACGGGAGAGAAGGGCATCGCCCTCGCTGTTCACGCCAGCACGTTCAGCATCGAAGCGCACATAGTTGAACATCACGCGCGTGTAGTCGTTGGGATACCAGTTCAACGCGGCTGAGTAGTTGTCTTCCGATCCGCCAAGTAGTGTCCCGTCATTCAGGTCGATGGTGCTGTATCGTGTGGCGACTTCCCAGGCGCCCGTGCCGTCGCCTTTGAGCGAGAAAGGATTCGCGGGTTTGATACGGGAGAAAGTACCGTCCTTATAGGCACGGTTTTCGCCTGTGAGGACATAGGACGCCGCCACATAGGCGCCATCAAAGTCCACGTTGCTAGCGTTTGCCCGGTTCACCTGAGTGCGACCATACTCCGACTCAACATAAACAGGACCATATTGACCGGCAAGTTCGACACCCTCGAAGGCATAGCTCTTGGCGGCGATATTGCCGGTGTCAACCAGGCGGGTGGAGTCGACCGAGACCTCTGGGGTTGAGCGAAAGCGAACGCCGGAATTACCGCCTGTGGTCCGGCCGCCTGTGTCACGCCAGTAGCCAGAGACACCAAGATGCAAAGTCTTGTCGATGCCATTGACGGGTGCCCAGGTTAAACGCGAAGCCGGTCCCCAGCCTTCATCTCGATAGGTATTGGGTGCGGTGCCGCCATTGGACGAGTAGTTCTCGCCGAAGATGCCGGCGGTCGCCGTCCAGTTGACGTCGGAATATTTGGCGGACGCGCCTGCCTTGTAATCGCCCCCCGCTGTGGTGCGGTTGGTGAAGGCTTCGACGAACAGCGGAAGCTCGGCAAAGAGCGTATCCGAACTGGAATATGCCTGTTGCAATGTATTCGGCGTCTTGTGCTGTCCAACCGTGATCGTCGTCTTGTCGATGCCTTTATACTGGATATAGGCATCCTTCACATCGATTTCTTGACCGGTATTGTCATCGCGCGAAGCGTTGCCCACATCGATCTCAAGCCGGTAGGCCCAATCAGTGTTGATGGTGCCGTCAACACCGAGACGGGCGCGTCGAAGCTGCGTGCCATCGTTGAAGTCAGTCGGGCCTTCACGGTTATCGAACACCGCCACGTCACCGGCAATCTGCCCGCGAATCTTGAAGGCATAATCACCCTTCGAACTTTTGAAGTTTGGTGACGGCGTGAACTCCGGTTGCTTGCGGAGGTCAGCGATTTCAGCGCGCAGCGCATCGACAGTTGCTTCGAGATCGTCAACACGGCCTTGCAAATCGGCGGCACGGACAGGAGAGGCGAGCGAAAGAACAAGAAAACTGGCACTGAGATAGAGAGAAAGGTTTTTCATTGATTGGCTCCTTTTATGCAAACCCGTGGCGACTTCAGGGGGCACGCTTGAATTGAAGAGCGGAAGCGACTGCGGCGTGCTTCACGGTTTGTAGATCTGGTCGAAGACGCCGCCATCGCTGAAGTAGGTCTTCTGCGCTTTCCGCCAGCCGCCGAAAGCATCGTCGATGGTGACGAGCTTGAGATCCTTGAAGCGGGCAAGGTCCGCAGGGTCAGCCGCTGACTTGTCTCGTGGACGGTAAAAATTGGCAGCGATGATCTTTTGCGCCTCTGGCGTGTAGAGGAACTTCAGATAGGCTTCGGCGACCTTGCGTGAGCCATGCGCATCGGCATTGGCGTCGACAACGGCCACAGGCGGTTCCGCCAGTATGGAGATCGACGGATAGACGATCTCGAACGCATCGGGGAACTGCCGCTGGATCAGGAAGGCCTCGTTTTCCCAGCTGATAAAAACGTCACCGATATTTCGTTGTGCGAAAGTCGTCGTCGAGCCACGGGCGCCGGTGTCGAGCACGGGCACATTCTTGTAGATGTCGCCCACGAATGCGCCGGTCTTTGCCTCATCGCCACCGAACTTGTTGAGGCCATAGGCCCAGGCGGCGAGGAAATTCCAGCGCGCGCCGCCGGAGGTTTTCGGATTCGGCGTGATGACTTCGATGCCGGGCTTTGCAAGGTCATCCCAATCCCTGATTTGCGCGGGATTGTTCTTGCGCACCACGAAGACGATGGTTGAGGTATAGGGCGAGCTATTAAAGGGCAGCCGCTTTTGCCAGCCTGCAGGCAACTTGCCGGTCAGCAAGGCAATCTGGTCAATGTCTGCCGCGAGTGCCAGCGTCACCACATCGGCAGCCAATCCGTCAACAACGGCGCGGGCCTGCTTGCCGGAGCCGCCATGAGACTGACTGATCGTGACGCTCTCGCCGGTCTTCGTCTTCCAGTCGGCTGAGAAAGCCTTGTTCACGGCCTCATAAAGCTCGCGTGTGGGATCATAAGAGACATTGAGAAGCGTCGTTTCCGCCCGAACTTCAAATGTTGTGGCGAGAAGCAGAAGAAGCGCCGCGAGGAGCAACGCCGAACGGCGCGTGAGGGCTGTAAGTGTCATGTTCATCTCCATTACTATCATGTCGATCATTTTAGTAGTGATTAAGGGCAAAATTTTTTGCCTAACTTCCAATCGCCGCCTTGACCTCGGAATGACCGGCAGCAATCGCATCCGCAAGTGTTGTCCCATCAAGAATTGCCGCTGCGGCATCCCGAACCTGCCGCATCGCCTTGCGGACGGCGCAGGATTTTTCGTCCCGGCAATCGGCACAACGCCTGTATCCCGTCAGACTGGCGCACGGAATCGGTGCCAAAGGCCCATCCATGATGCGCATAATCTGGCCGAAAGTGATCGTATCCGCCGGTTTAGCCAGCGCATAGCCGCCAAACTTGCCGCGCTGGCTTCGGACCAGTCCATGCTTGCGGAGATCAAGCAGGATCAACTCCAGAAACTTACGCGGCACATTCTGCCGTTCTGCAATTTCCGCAGCCTGAAGCAAGTCGCCCTCCGCCTGGGTTGCCAGCACAATCATCGCTTTCAATGCGTATTTGGCTTTTTGTGATAACATTTCTCTATCTGATGACTATGGTATTGATGGCCGCAACAGGCGTCAAGCGGAATTATACATAGAAAATTATTCTACGACACTAATTACATATATAAACAGTGAATAAGCGATGGAAGTCCGCCGCAGCTTTTCCCAGTTAACAGGGAAAGCAGGCAGAGGCAATTCTTCGCTTGCATGAAATTGCCGACAATATCCGCCGTCATCAAACAGCCCGGGCTCATCTAGCGGAACGACAGGCCCTCAAATGTACCGGTGTTTCGCCAGTTCTCGATATAGTTGAAATAGGCCGTCGCGCCGGCCGGGTATCCGACACTGAGCTTTGCCGCAGGCCCGGGTTCCTGGCCTTCATTGTTATAATAACCAGGCGTGCAATCGGGCGAGCCGATCATCAACCCCCCACCTGTCAACAACAGGGCGACCCAGGCATCTTGCGCTGCCTTCGTGACTTCGACCTCTTTTGCGCCCCGATCCAGAGCGTGACGTAAAATGGTGGCGATCGTCAGACCGGCATCGGTGAGATTATGCGGCACATTCGAAATGAGATTGGCGCCCTGCGTCGGCTGAACAAAAAATGCGTTGGGAAAACCATGCACATGAATGCCGTGCTGGCTGCGCATGCCCTGAGCCCAGGCTTCTGACAATTTGAGGCCGTCGCGGCCGGTCATGTCAAATCCCGCACGACGCGTATATTCGGTACCAACTTCAAAACCCGACGCATAGATGATGCAATCGACTTCATACTCGATCCCGGCGACGACAAAGCCCTTTTCGGTGATCCGCTCAACGCCTTTGCCATCGGTGTCGATAAGCCGGGTGCCCGGCTCATTAAAAGACTGCAAATAAGCATCGTGGAAGCACGGGCGCTTGCAGAGCTGGCGATACCAAGCCTTCAGATTTTGTGCGGTCTCTGAATCCTTGACGATTGAATCGACGCGCCCGCGAATTTCTTCCATTTTTTCAAAGTCGGAATCCTCATAAGCGGAGAGCATATTGCGGGGTGTGCGTTCCTCGCGCGGCAATTGCTGGATCTTCTCGCGGATGCGACGCGATAAATCTGTCCAGCCATCCTGAACAAGGTCGACGTCGGCCCCGCCGCCCGCCTGATTGGCAGTAAAGTTTTCAAGCCATCGACGCTGCCATCCGGGCGTGGCAACCGATGCAAACCATTCAGGATCAATCGGCACATTGGCACGCACATCGACGGAGGAGGGCGTACGCTGCACGACATAGAGTGTCTGACAGGCACGGGCAAGATGCGGGACGCATTGCACCGATGTTGCGCCGGTGCCGATAATGGCGACCCGTTTGTCGACAAGTTTGGCGAGGGGTGCCCCGCGCGGATCCCCGCCCGTATAGTCATAGTCCCAGCGACTGGTATGGAAGGAATGGCCCTTGAAACTTTCGATACCCGGAATGCCGGGCAGCTTGGGCACATGCAGCGGCCCTGTGCCCATGCCAATAAAATCAGCCGTAAAATGATCGCCACGATTGGTTTCGATCATCCAGCGTGAACGGTCACCATCCCATTCAAGATTTCTGACTTCCGTGTGGAAGAGCGCGTTCTCGTAGAGCCCGTATTGTTTGCCGATGCGCTGGCATTGTTCGAGGATTTCGGGGGCATGGGCGTATTTCTCGCTCGGCATGTGCCCGGTTTCTTCCAACAGAGGCATATAGATCATGGAAGCTGTGTCGCATTGGGCGCCTGGATAGCGGTTCCAGTACCAGGTGCCGCCGAAGTCGCCGCCCTTCTCGATGATGCGAACATCCGTGATGCCCTGTTCGACAAGACGCGCTCCGGTCACAAGACCTGCAAAACCGCCGCCGATAAAAGCGAAGGTCACGTGATCCGTTTTGGGGTCGCGCGCGACCAGCGGTGTGTAGGGATCATCAAGATAATGCGCGAGCTGTCCCTTGATCTGCAGATACTGGGCATTGCCGTCGCGGCGCAAGCGCTTGTCGCGCTCCGCGCGATACTTCGCAATCAGGGCCTGCTTGTCGATGGGCTGGCGCGAGGGGCGTGTCGTGTCTGGCATGGGGGCTGTCCTGGTACATGGCATCCGCATCCCCCTTGCTGGGGGTATGGCTTATCCATGAATGATGTTCATGGGCAAGGCGGCATCCTGACAATATGGGTGCAATGATAGCGCGTTACGCTGGCGAACCAAGCCAAAAGGATCGACCGCGCCCTTTGGCCGGTTTCTGCGCCGTTCCTGAAGGGGGGTGACTGTTGCCGCGAATATGAGTCCCGTTAATATGACATGTATTGTGCCAATTCATTCTCGGCGCTATTCTCTGCCCGCACCGTCGGCTTCCCGCAGGCCAGTACAGGAACAGAAGGGTCCGAAATTGGCCATATCGCACAAAGTTTGCGGCGTCCTGCATCGCTCCCTCACTCTGGCCCTCGCCACGACTTTAATGGCAGGCAGCCCCTCCGTCGGGAGGGCGGCAGCTGCGCGGCCCAATTTTGTGGTCATTCTGATTGATGATGCGGCGCTGATGGATCTGGGCGCTTACGGTGGTGAAGCGCATACGCCCAATATCGACACCCTGGCGCAACAGGGCGCGAAATTCAGCCATTACCGGACCTCGCCGCTTTGTGCGCCCTCGCGTGCCATGCTGCTGACGGGCATCGACAATCACAAGACGGGCGTTGCCACCATTCCCGAAGTGCTCCCGCGGGAACAGGTGGGTAAGCCTGGTTACAAAATGGCGCTTGAACCGGGCGTTGAAACACTTGCCGATCGTCTGCGGCCGGAAGGCTATCGCACCCTGATGACGGGCAAGTGGCATATGGGCAGCAAGAAGGGCGACCTGCCTGTCGCACATGGCTTTGACCATTCCTTCGCGCTGGACGCCTCAGGTGCCGATAATTGGGAACAGAAATCCTACATGCCCTTCTATGCGGATGCGCCCTGGTTTGAGGATGACAGGCCGGCGACGCTGCCCAAGGATTTTTATTCCTCACGTTTTATCGTCGATAAGATGATCGACTATATCGACGGCTCGGCTTCGGAAGAATCTGGCAAGGACAAGCCCTTCTTTGCCTATCTGGCTTTCCAGGCAATCCATATTCCCGTGCAGGCACCCCCCGAGTTCACGGCCCATTACAAGGGTGTCTATGATGAAGGCTGGCAGGTGTTGCGCGAGAAGCGTTGGCACAAAGCCAAAGAGCTTGGCCTCATACCGGCTGATGCGCCCCTTGCCCCCATGCATCCCTCGATGCGCAAATGGGAAGATCTGTCCAGGGATGAGCAGCAACTTTATGCCGCCCGCATGGAAGTTGAAGCGGGCATGCTGGAGGCGATGGATTACGATATCGGCCGCCTGATCGCGCATCTGCGTGACACCGGCCAATATGACAATACGGTCTTTATCATTGCGTCCGACAATGGACCCGAGCCGTCGCGCGGCGACGATGATTATCGCCTGAGTTTCTGGATGGCGCGGCATGGGTATCACATGGGTCTCGACAGGATCGGCGAAAAAGGCAGTTGGGGCTTTATTGGCCCTGAATGGGCAAGTGCCGCAGCTTCACCAAGCGACCTCTTCAAGTTCTATGCCTCCGAAGGTGGTGTGCGCGTACCGCTGATCATTTCCGGTCAGGGCATTCGTCGATCAGGCGTCATCAATTCAAGCGCCCTGGTCACGGATATCGCGCCGACGATCCTGCAAATGGCGGGCGTGAGTGAAGACCTGCCGGACGCGGTGCAAATGACAGGCCGCAGCCTCGTTCCCGTGCTGCATGGTCAAAGTGACCATACCTACGGACCTGATGACAGCTTCGGCATCGAAGTGTCGGGCAATGCGGCCCTCTACAAGGGCGACTATAAGATCGTACGCAATTTGGCCCCGACGGGTGATGGTGTCTGGCGTCTGTTCAACATCGCCACCGACCCTGGCGAGGTGAATGATTTGTCCAAATCACAAGCGCAGCTTTTTGCCGAGCTGGAAGCGGACTATGCCACCTACGCCAAAACCATGGGTGTGCTCGAAATGCCGGAAGGCTATGACTCGCGCAAGCAGGTCAACATCAACGCAATGTCGAAGCAGCTTGAGGAAAATGCGGGACTGATAAGGATCGTGTCATCTTTGGCAGTTGCGGCGCTTCTGGCCGGCGCGGTCTGGCTCTTCTATCGCCGTTTCCGCCCTCGCGCGGCAAGCAGATGAGCGATATCTGGGCCTCGACATTGATATGCTGAAGATATGGCGAGCCAGGAAGTCAACAACACGCTATCGAGAACGCGAAACGGGCTGAAGCGCTCAATATCGGTGGAACGCCAGGCTATGTGCTCGGGCAATTTGTCTTGTCCGGAACTGTCGGCGTTGCGGCGCTCAAGGCGCGTATGGCCTTGCTGAAATAGCCGCCAGGCCATTCAGGGCCGGTCGAACACAAGCCTTCCCTTGCGTGAAATCATGCCCGCTGGCAATGCGCATTTGCCTTGACTAACATCACGCCAAATCTGGCTGCCGCCGCACCTCGCATCTGGGCTCAAAACGGCGGCGGGATCGCCAACAACCACAACAAGAAAGGCAGTAAAATGTCAGACGCTTATATCATTGATGCCGTCCGCACCCCGCGCGGCATCGGCAAGGTCGGCAAAGGGTCGCTGGCTCATCTGCATCCCCAGCACCTCGCCGCCACCGTGCTTCGCGCTATCGCCGAACGCAACAATCTCAACACGGCTGAAGTTGACGACATCATCTGGGGCACATCGTCCCAGCGCGGCGCCCAGGCCGCTGACATGGGCCGCATGGCAGCACTTGATGCAGGCTTTGATGTGAAGGCCTCGGGCGTGACGCTCGACCGCTTCTGTGGTTCGGGCATCACCTCGGTCAACCTTGCTGCCGCACAGATCATGTCCGGCATGGAAGATCTCGTCATCGCCGGTGGCACCGAGATGATGAGCTACACCGCCTCCACAGCCGATCCATCTGTGCCGCCCATGCTCGACGCCGGCAATCTGCATCTGCGCGCCTTGCATCCGCAGTCACAACAGGGCGTCTGCGCTGATGCGGTCGCCACCATGGAAGGCATTGATCGCAATGCCGTCGATCAACTGGCGCTCGTTTCGCAGCAGCGCGCGGCCGTGGCCATTGCTGAAGGCCGCTTCAAGAAATCGCTCATCCCCGTTTACAATGAGGATGGCACGCTGGCGCTGGACCACGACGAGTTTCCGCGTCCCCAGACAACGCTTGAAACGCTTAATGGTCTCAAGCCTGTCTTCTCGATGTGGATGAACATCCCGGTTGATGACAAGGGCACCACCTATGGCAGCCTCGTGCGTCAAAAATATCCAGACATTGGCGAGTTCAATCACGTCCATCACGCAGGCAATTCATCGGGTGTCGTTGATGGCGCCGCCGCCATTCTGGTCGCGTCCGAAAAATATGCCAACAGGCATGGCCTGAAACCGCGCGCCCGCATTGTCGCCACGGCCAATATGGGTGATTGCCCAACGCTCATGCTCAATGCACCGGTGCCAGCCGCCCGCAAGGTGCTTGAAAAGGCCGGCCTCACGGTCGATGACATTGACCTGTGGGAAATCAATGAGGCTTTCGCCGTTGTGGCCGAGAAGTTCATTCGTGATTTGAAGCTCGATCGCGCCAAGGTCAATGTCAATGGCGGTGCCATGGCGCTGGGCCATCCGATCGGCGCCACGGGCTCGATCCTGATCGGCACTGTGCTTGACGAACTGGAACGGCAGGGCAAGAAGCGTGGTCTCGTCACCATGTGCGCCGCTGGCGGCATGGCGCCTGCGATCATCATCGAACGCGTCTGATGAACAAGGACCGGGATGGCGAGCCATCCCGGTTCATCGCATCGCCTATACTTATTCCTTGTAATGAATACATTGGGTAAGCCGCGCATTGCGGAGTGCAAACTCCACTATTCCCTGACAAATAGGTCATGATGGTGAATGGTTTTTGAAACCATCACGTTAGTGATCTGTAGGATATACGTAACTCTTTTGATGAGTTTGCCGCGATACGCGTCCTAAAAGCCTCAATGTCGCGCGCATACTTTTGATAATTCGCATTGTGACGACATTGTCATTCAATTGTTTTCGATAAGTCACATAACTCTGTGAAAACAGCCTCGCACCTCGCTGAATGTGGGAAGCCGGTCGAGCGCTGCGAGGATGACATCCGGTTTTCTGCGGACATATCTCGGTACCTGGTGCTGCGATTTTTCGTGTCAAACGCGAGTGTGAAATGAACCGGATGATGGGCAAATGCATTGGTCGGATGCCAGCACGCCCTGATCCAAAACGCAGACGAGGAAATCATGAAGCTGACTTTCAAGAAGCTGTCTTGCGCGATAATCGGCCTGGTGTTGGGTGCCGTCTCCACGGCGGCGATGGCGGCCGATATCACCGGGGCCGGTGCCACATTCCCCTATCCGCTTTATTCCAAATGGGCAGATGCCTATAAGTCCCAGACCGGCATAGGTCTGAATTATCAGTCCATCGGTTCAGGTGGCGGCATTGCCCAGATCAAGGCAAAGACCGTAACCTTCGGCGCATCGGATAAGCCCTTGCCGCCGGAAGAACTCGAAGCTGCCGGTCTGACACAGTTCCCGACCGTGGTGGGCGGTGCGGTGCCTGTCGTCAATCTGCCTGACATCAGGTCTGGTGATCTGACGCTTGATGGCGACACGCTGGCCAAAATCTATATGGGCGAAATCACGAAATGGGACGACGCCGCGATTACCAAACTCAATCCAACACTCGCCCTGCCCAACACGGATATTGTTGTCGTGCATCGCTCGGACGGTTCGGGCACGACCTTCATCTGGACGAATTATCTCTCCAAGGTCAGCAAGGCCTGGAGCGACAAGATCGGTGCCGGTACGGCGGTTGAATGGCCTGTCGGCCTTGGTGCCAAGGGTAATGAAGGCGTGGCGGGCAATGTCCAGCAGACCGCTGGTTCCATCGGCTATGTCGAACTCGCTTATGCGACGGCCAACAAGCTGTCTTATACCGCGATGATCAACAAGGATGGCAACAAGGTTCAACCGAGCATTGACAGCTTCGCCGCCGCCGCCGGCAATGCCGATTGGGCCAACGCCAAGGACTTCTACCTCATCCTCACCGATCAGCCTGGCGAAAATGCCTGGCCCGTCGCCGGTGCGACCTTCATCCTGATCTACAAGGATCCATCAGACAAAGTGGCCACCAAGCAGGCGCTCGACTTCTTCAAATGGGCCTATGAGAATGGCAACGACATGGCACGTGACCTTGACTACGTGCCGCTCCCCGACAATGTACACAAGTTCATCGAGGCAACTTGGGACAAGACGATCAACCTCAACTGACCTGCCGATGTGGCATTGCAGATAGAGGCACATCCGGTGAATGCAAAATGTGGCGCAGGCAGGTTTTTCCTTGCCTGCGCCTGCTCTTTGACAATGATGGGTTTGCAGTCAAGTGCGGGACATTGAAGTGACAGTGATATCACGCGATGCGGCAAGTGCCGCCAGCGCCCATCCGCCCGATGCCACCCAGAACCAGCGTGCCGCGCGCTGGTTGGAGCGCACTGACCGCCTTTTCTTCTCTCTCACCTTTGCCTCGGCCCTCCTCGTGCTGGCCATGTTTTGCGCCATGTTTATCATGCTGCTCAAGGGGTCTTGGCCAGCCCTCGATGCCTTTGGCTTTCGCTTTTTTATCACGCAGGTCTGGAATCCGGTAAAAGATCAATACGGTATTCTGGCGCAGATAAGCGGAACCCTGATCACCTCATTCCTCGCCATGTTGATCGCCGTGCCTATAGGCCTTGGCATCGCGATCTTTCTGACAGAAATATGTCCCCCCGTTCTTCGCCGCAGCATCGGCGTCGCCATTGAACTTCTCGCAGGTGTGCCGAGTATCATCTATGGAATCTGGGGCCTCTTCGTCTTTGCACCCTTGTTCCAGAGAACAGCTCAACCCTGGCTGATTGATCTTTTTGCGCCCGTTCCGGTGCTCTCGACCCTCTTTGCGGGTCCGCCATATGGTATCGGCATGTTCACCGCTTCGCTTATTCTGGCCATCATGATCTTGCCGCTGATTGCCTCGATCTCGCGCGATGTGTTTGAAACGGTTCCACCCATGCTTAAGGAAGCCGCCTATGGTCTGGGCTGTACCACGCATGAAGTTGTTCTGAAGGTGGTTCTGCCTTATGCCAGAAGCGGCGTGGTCGGGGGTGCCATGCTCGCCTTGGGTCGAGCGCTGGGTGAAACCATGGCGGTCACCTTTGTGATCGGCAATGCGCATAAAATACAGTCATCCCTCTTTGCGCCGGGTACGACCATTTCGGCGGCCATCGCCAATGAATTCACGGAAGCAACAACACCGCTTTATGTTTCCTCATTGCTGACAGCCGGATTTTGTCTGTTTTTCATCACTTTCATCATACTCGCTGCGGCGCAATTGATGCTGCGGCGGCTGGAAAGACTGCCCGGGGGCACGCATTCATGAGTGACATGGCCCCCGCGGATCTCCTCTATCGCCGCCGCAAGTGGCGCAACACAATATTTGTCTCCCTCGCCATAGCCTCGACCGTGTTTGGCCTGCTATGGCTCGCCTGGATTCTGACGACGCTCCTGTTCAACGGTATAGGCGGACTGCAACTCGATCTTTTCACCAAAATGACACCGCCTCCGGGCGCCACGGGCGGTCTTCTCAATGCCATCGTTGGCAGCCTCATCATGATCGTGCTGGCCGTCCTCATCGGCACGCCGATCGGCATTCTTGCGGGCACTTATCTGGCCGAGTATGGGCGTCACACGCGTATTGCCATTATAATTCGTATACTGAACGATATTTTGCTCAGCGCGCCATCCATTGTCGTCGGCTTGTTCATTTATGAATTGTTTGTCCTCACCATGGGTCATTTTTCGGCCATTGCAGGGGCTTTTGCGCTGGCAATCATCGTGATTCCGGTGGTGGTGCGGACGACCGAAAACATGTTGCGCCTGATACCGGACACGTTGCGGGAGGCAGCCTCCGCGCTGGGCGCACCCGCGTTCCATGTCATTCGCCTCGTAACATGGCAGGCTGCCAAGGCTGGCATCGTGACAGGCGTCCTGCTTGCCATTGCCCGCATCAGTGGCGAGACGGCACCACTGCTTTTCACAGCTCTCAATAATCAGTTCTGGAGCACGAGCCTGTTGAAACCCATGGCAAGTCTGCCAATCATCATTTTCCAGTTTGCCATGAGTCCCTATGAAGAATGGCACCGCTTGGCCTGGGCAGGTGCGCTTCTCGTCACGCTCACCGTCCTCGGGTTGAATATTCTGGCGCGCATCTTAAGCGCCAGAAAGCATTAAACAGGGAAGGGACAAGCCATGAATGACACATCGCCTCCGCCGCGCACCAGCCTGCAAATGGACAAGATGATCTTCAAGGTGAGTCCGGTTGAAAACCCGATCATCAAGATTGCGATCAATGACTTGTCCTTCTATTACGGGCAGAACAAGGCTTTGCTCAACATCACGTTGCCGCTCTATGAAAATCAGGTCACCGCATTCATCGGTCCATCCGGTTGTGGCAAATCAACCCTGCTGCGAACACTCAATCGCATCTATTCGCTTTATCCCGATCAGCGCGCAGAAGGCGAGGTATTGCTCGACGGCGTCAATATTCTGGATCAGGACGTCAATCTGTTACGCTCGAAAATCGGTATGGTTTTCCAGAAGCCCACGCCATTTCCCATGTCGATATTCGACAATATCGCCTTCGGCATGCGTTTGTATGAACGGTTGTCAAAGTCGGAACTGGCCGACAGGGTGGAAGATGCCCTGCGTCGCGCCGCTTTATGGAATGAAGTTAAAAACAAGCTCCATGAAAGCGGTCTCAGTCTCTCAGGCGGACAGCAGCAAAGGTTATGCATCGCTCGATCCGTTGCGACCCGGCCTAAAGTCATCTTGCTCGATGAGCCATGCTCCGCACTTGATCCGATTTCAACAGCCAAGATCGAAGAACTGATCGAGGAATTGTCGGACGAATATACCATCGTGATCGTCACGCATAACATGCAGCAGGCTGCCCGCGTCTCACAGCACACGGCATTCATGTTGCTGGGACAGTTGGTTGAGTTCAGCCAAACCAGCAAACTGTTCATGGAGCCACAGGAAGAGCGGACCAAAGACTATATTACCGGCCGTTTTGGTTAGCCTGAGCCCGCTTGCAACGGGTCCGTGACTGGCCCTAGCATATTGCCGAATGGTGCAACCCACGATCCCGAGAGCGTATCGCTGTGAAAATTCTGGCTATAGAAGATGATGGGGACACGCTGGAGCATATTTCCAAGGGATTAGGTGCGCTCGGTCACACGGTTGACGGCATTGGCGATGGACAAGCCGGGCTCGATCTCTCCCAAAACTGGCAATATGACGTCATCATCCTGGATCGGATGCTGCCAAGTTTGGACGGCATGGAGGTCCTGCGCAAGATGCGCGCCGCTGGAAATAAGGCTCCTGTCCTGTTTCTGACCGCTTTGGGTGGGGTGAGCGAACGCGTCATGGGGCTCGAAGCCGGGGCGGATGATTATCTCGTCAAACCTTTCGCTTTCTCCGAACTTGCCGCCCGGGTGCATGCCCTGGCGCGACGCCCCGTTCTCGTTGAAGCAGCAAAACAGCTCGTCGTGCATGATCTTGAAATGGACCTGCGCCGTCGCAGTGTTCGACGTGGCGACAAGCTCATTGAACTGCGGCCGACAGAGTTCAAGATCCTCGAATATCTGATGCGAAACTCGCCCCATGTGGTGACGCGCGCCATGTTGCTGGAGCATGTCTGGGGCTATGGATTCGACCCTAAGACAAAAATGATCGAAACCAATATGAGTCGCCTGCGCACCAAGATCGACAAGGATTATGACCTGGCGCTCATCCATACGATTCGGACGGCTGGATATAGTCTTTATGCAGAAGAATAATCTTCTGAGATCGGCCGGCTTTCGATATACCCTCGTCTATACGGCACTCTTCGTTATCTCCACAATTGTGCTTCTCGGGACGCTTTACACCTATGAGATTCAGTTCATCCGCCGCGATGGCGATGCGCGTGTAGATGGGCGGGTCGTCGGACTCGTCAGCGAGTACAAGCGCGGCGGTGTTGAGTTGGTGCGAGATGATATCGAGGCCCGCCTCAGATCGCAGGTTGGCCGCCACAGCATTTACCGGTTAACCGACAATAAGGGAAAAATCATCGCCGGTAATCTGCCGATGATCCACTTGCCCATGGGGCGCACCGAACTCAGAATTTCAGACGAAGATTCATCCAGAGACGCAACAACACCCTTGCGTATCAGAACAGTCAGACTGAACGATGAAGCCATCTTGAGCGTCGGCGTCGAACTCGCCCAGCTTGACTGGATCGGTCAGCTCTTGCGCCGTGCAGCTCTTGGCATGTTTGCAGGATCGCTTCTGTTGGGCGGACTGGTTGGCGCCACCATGACGCGACGCCTGCTCAGCCGCATCGAAGGCATCAATGCCACCGTGAACGACATCATGAATAGCCGCTTTGACCGTCGTGTCAAAACATCGGGAACGTCGGACGAGCTTGATCAGCTCGCAATGGGCATGAATGCCATGCTTGATCGCATAGTTGATCTCATGGCCAATCTGCGCGATGTGGCAAATAACATCGCGCATGATTTGCGCACCCCCCTCAGTCGTCTGGGTCGAAGGCTGGAAGAGGCGCTGAATGAAAGCACCAGCGATACACCAGGCGCCCTCGCCATCGAGGCGGCAATCGGCGAATGCAACGACATCATTGATACGTTCAATGCCATCTTGAGCATCACGCAAATTGAAAATATCTCCCCGGATGCCATATTTAGCGATGTCAGTCTCGCGGAAGTCTTGACAACCATCGAGGACAATTACGCCCCGCTCCTGGAAGACGAGATGCGCCCGTTTTCACTCTCCATTGGGGAGGATATAATCATTCGCGGCGAACGGGCGATGCTGCTGCAACTTCTGGCAAATCTGGTCGAGAACGCCATGAAGCATACGCCGCCGGGAACGCCTGTCCGTCTCTCACTTGAGCGGCATCAAGGCCGGGCCCGCCTGTGTGTGGAAGATCGTGGTCCCGGCATCCCTCCGCATGCCCATGACAAAGTCTTTGAGCGGTTTTTCCGCCTGCAGAGCAGCCGCTCAACCATGGGCAGCGGCCTGGGCATGAGTTTTGTTGCCGCCATTGCGAAATTGCACAAGGCTGACATCCGGCTTGAGGATGCCAATCCCGGTTTGCGTGTGGTCGTTGATTTTCCGATTTGACAAGGCGGTGTTCAATTCCGGGAGGCTGGCGCCATCAAAGAGCATTTACAAGCCCCGCCGGATCAAGGCAGCATCAATCTGTATCAGGCTGATTGATCTCAGCTGTTGCTCATGAGGGAGTTGCTGTGTCAGACCTTCACGATCAGGCCCGAAACCTTCCCTGCTGGTCGAGCAAGGTCAGCCCTGTGCCATTGAGCGGTGGCATCACCAATGTCAATTTTCTGGTCGAGGATGCAGGCCGCAAATATGTAGTGCGCATCGGGGACGACAGGCCCATTCATCAGATCATGCGGTTTAACGAACTGGCTGCCGCCCGCGCCGCCGCGCAGGCAGGTATTTCACCTGCCATTCACTTCCATCAGCCCGGCGCCCTTGTCATCGACTATATCGAAGGCAAGACACTGACCGCCCCGGATATTCGTGATCCCGCCATGCTGATGCGCATATTGCCGTTATTGCGCCGCTGCCATCGTGACGTTCCGGCCTATTTGCGAGGCCCTGTTCTCATGTTCTGGGTCTTTCACGTGATCAGGGACTATGGCTGGAGCCTGAAGGCGGCATCCAGTCGGTATGAGGCCATATTGCCCACACTCCTTGAAAACGCCTCGCGTCTTGAGGTGGCAATTGGCGCCAGCGAAATTGTCTTCGGGCATAATGATCTTCTCGCCGCCAATTTTATCGATGACGGCAGCAGGCTTTGGCTCATTGATTGGGACTATGCCGGTTTCAACAATCCGCTCTTTGATCTCGGCGGTTTGGCTTCCAACAACGAGCTTTCCCCCGCACAGGAAGATTGGCTGTTGGAAAACTACTTCCAGACGCCGATGACATCGCCATTGCGTCGCCGCTATCAGGCCATGAAATGCGCTTCGCTGTTGCGTGAGACAATGTGGAGCATGGTATCAGAGGTCCACTCCACCATAGATTTCGACTATGCGGCCTATACCACCGAGAATTTGTCGCGGTACAAAGCGGCATATGAAGCCTTTCTTGAGAATTGAAAATCATGCGCGAGTTACCGACGACGGCAAAGGCTGTGATTATCGGCGGCGGCATTGTTGGCTGTTCCACCGCCTACCATCTGGGCAAGCTGGGATGGACGGATACGGTTTTGCTCGAACGCAAGAAACTGACATCCGGAACGACATTCCATGCTGCGGGCCTTGTCGGCCAATTGCGCACCAGCGCCAACATCACGCAGCTTCTCGGCAATTCAGTCGAACTCTATAAGCGGCTGGAAGAAGAGACAGGTCTTGGCACCGGCTGGAAAATGAATGGCGGCCTGCGCCTTGCCTGCAATGAAGAACGCTGGACGGAGGTCAAACGCCAGGCCACAACGGCACATTCCTTTGGTCTTGAAATGCATCTCTTGACGCCCAAGGAAGCGCAGGATCTCTGGCCGTTGATGCAGGTCGATGATGTGGTTGGCGCGGCCTTCCTGCCAACCGATGGTCAGGCCAATCCCTCTGACATCACGCAGGCGCTGGCGCGCGGGGCGCGTATGTCGGGCATCAAGATTTTTGAAGACATGCCCGTTCTCTCGATTGATGTGCAGGATGGACGCATTCGCGGCGTGATCACAGCCGAAGGCCGTATTGATTGCGCGATCGTGATTTGTTGCGCCGGTCAGTGGACGCGTGACCTGGCTGCGACTGTTGGCGTCAATGTGCCACTCGTCTCGGTTGAGCATCAATATATGGTCACCGAGAAAATTCCGGGCGTGACCTCAAATCTGCCAACCCTGCGCGATCCTGATCGTCTGACCTATTACAAGGAAGAGGTCGGCGGTTTGGTCATGGGCGGATATGAGAACAATCCGATCCCCTGGGCAATTGATGGTATTCCGGACGGGTTCCACTACACGCTCCTCACGTCGAACTTCGATCACTTTGAGCCGATCATGGAGCTGGCGCTGGGGCGCGTACCGGCTTTGCAAACCGCAGGCATAAAAACACTTATCAATGGGCCTGAAAGTTTCACGCCGGACGGCAATTTCATTCTGGGTGAAGCGCCCGAACTGAAAAACTTTTTTGTCGGCGCGGGGTTCAATGCGTTTGGCATTGCCTCAGGCGGCGGCGCGGGTCAGGCGCTTGCCGAATGGGTTGTCAAGGGCGAAGCGCCTTATGACCTTTGGCCTGTCGATATTCGACGTTTCGGTCGCCCGCATTTTGATACCGACTGGGTGCGCACGCGTACGCTCGAAGCCTATGGCAAGCATTACACGATCGCTTGGCCCTTTGAGGAGAACAAGAGCGGACGTCCCTGCCGTCGCTCACCGCTATTCGACCGGCTCAAGGCGCAGGGCGCCTGCTTTGGCGAGAAGCTGGGATGGGAGCGACCAAACTGGTTTGCCGATCAGGCCGCAGGTGAAACGCCGGAGGACATCTATAGCTATGGTCGTCAGAACTGGTTTGGCGCTGTCGGTCGCGAGCACAGGGCGGCGCGCGAAAAGGTTGTGATTTTCGATCAGACATCCTTCGCCAAATTTACGATCAAGGGTCCTGATGCCGAGGCGGCGCTGAACTGGATCTGCGCCAATGACGTTTCAAAGGTCCCGGGACATCTGACCTATACACAGATGCTCAATGACCGGGGTGGCATTGAATGCGATCTCACCGTTGCGCGTGTGGCCGAAAACGAATTCTACATCGTCACTGGCACAGGCTTTGCGACGCATGATTTCAACTGGATTGAACGCAATATTCCCGCCGGGCTTAATGCACAGCTTGTTGATGTCACATCATCTAATGCCGTTCTTGCGCTGATGGGGCCCCATGCGCGCGATGTGTTGCGGGCCGTGACGCGTCATGATGTGTCGAATGCCAGTTTCCCTTTTGGGCGCGCTCGCCATATCGGCATTGCAGGCTGTCCCGTGCTGGCGCTGCGTGTCACCTATGTTGGTGAATTGGGCTGGGAGCTGCATTTGCCGGTGGAATATGCGGTCAATGTCTATGAGGCCCTGATGAAGGCAGGTGAAAAATACGCCATCACCAATGCGGGCTATCGCGCCATTGAATCACTGCGTCTGGAGAAAGGCTATAGGGCCTGGGGTGCGGATATCGGACCCGATCACACCCCCTTCGAGGCAGGGCTCGGTTGGGCCGTCAAGCTCTCCAAGGGTATCGATTTCAAGGGTCGTGAAGCGATGCTTGAACAAAAGAAGAATGGCGTCAAAAAGCTGCTTGCCTGTTTCACGCTTGACGGACCTGAGACCATTCTGCTGGGTCGCGAAACCATCTATCGCAATGGCGAGCGCGTCGGCTGGCTATCGAGTGGCGGCTATGGCTATACACTCAATCAATCCATCGGCTATGGCTATGTGCGCTGCAAGGATGGCGTTGATGCCGATTACGTCATGAGCGGTTCTTATGAATTGGAAGTGGCAACGCAGCGCGTCGCGGCCATGGTTCATCTGGCACCGCTTTACGATCCCAAGATGGAGCGCATCAAGGCGTGAACCTGCGACAGATCAGCTATTTTCTCGCTGCCGCCGAAATGGAAAGTGTTTCCGGTGCTGCCAGGGAACTGGGTATTTCGCAATCTGCGATCACCTCTGCCCTTCAGGCTCTGGAGGCCGAGATGGGCGCGAGTCTGTTTGCACGCCACGCCAAGGGCATTCGCCTGACGCATGAGGGCCATCAATTTCTGGTCCATGCGCGCCGCATCATCTCTGCTGTTGCGGATGCGCGCCGCGCTGTCGGGTCGAGACCCGATGTCATGCAGGGCGATCTCAATCTGGGCGTCACGCGCATGGTGTCCGGCTATTATCTGGCGGAGCTTCTCGCTCGCTTCCGCCGTATCTTCCCCAAAATTGACGTTCATGTTGTGGAAGATGAGCGCACCTATCTGGAGCATCTCCTCGTCAATGGCGAGCTGGATGTCGGTCTGGTGCTGGTCTCCAACTTGCGTGACAGGCAGGCACTTGAATCGGAAATCCTGATCCGCTCACCCTCCCGCGTCTGGTTGCCAGCGGGTCACCCCCTGCTCACCCGGCATGTTCTCTCGCTTGCGGAGATGGAGAGTGAGCCGATGATCATGCTCTCGGTTGATGAATTGAGCGAAACGACGACGGCTTACTGGCATCAGGCGGGTTTGCGTCCGAGCACCGTGCTGACCACGGCTTCGGTCGAGGCGGTGCGTTCGCTTGTGGGCCTGGGCGTTGGGCTCGCCATTTTGCCCGATATGGCCTATCGGCCCTGGTCGCTGGAAGGAGACAAGCTCGAAGCCCGCGAACTTTCAAACACGATCCCGACAATAGATGTTGGTCTCGTTTGGCGCCGGGGCGCACCCTTGCGGCCAACAGCGCGCCAATTCCTCGATATGTGCCGCGAGTTCACGCCCGCTGACGCAAGAAAGCGCCCTCTGGGCATCTGACACTGGAGATATCTGATTTTCAGATGGCAGGTGCCAGAATTTCCGATTTTCAATTGCCGACGCTCTGCCCTAGCATTCCTGATGAAGGCGGAACAGGGGCTGTTTCAATCGGGGCTTAGAGCACAAGTGTCTGATTTCATGAGATTTTTGTTCGGAAAACGCCGCCGCGACAGCGCGCCAGCAGCGAGCGCGCTCGCCCCCTCAGAACCAGTCAGGGAGACAAAATTGACCAGCGCAGTGCAAACCAGGCTCCTGATTGACGGCCAGTTCGTCGATGGCCAAGGCCCCGGCGAAGATATTCTGAACCCGGCGACGGGTGACTTGATCCTCAAATTGCCCTCTGCCTCTCAGGACCAGATTGACAAGGCCGTCGCTGCTGCCGGCCGCGCCTTTGAGGGCTGGTCGCGCACGACGCCGGGCGAGCGTGCCGGTCTGCTGCTCAAGCTCGCAGACCGTATTGAGGCCGAGGCAGAATCATTTGCGCGTCTCGAAAGTGACAATTGTGGCAAGCCCTATGCGCGCGTCCTGGCCGATGAAATCCCGGCCGTTGTCGATTGTTTCCGTTTTTTCGCGGGTGCCGCCCGCACCATGCATGGCAGCTCGGCCGGCGAATATCTGACCGGTTTCACCAGCATGATCCGGCGCGACCCTATCGGGGTTGTCGCGTCGATTGCGCCATGGAACTACCCGTTGATGATGGCGGCATGGAAACTCGCCCCCGCGCTCGCTGCGGGCAATTGCGTGGTCCTCAAGCCATCCGAGCAAACGCCGCTCACGGCTCTCAAACTCGCAACAATCCTTGCCGATATTTTCCCGACGGGGGTGTTCAATCTGGTCACGGGCCGCGGCGAATCCGTTGGTTCCCATCTCGTGTCGCATCCGACTGTTCGCATGGTGTCGGTCACAGGCGATATCGCCACGGGCCGCAAGGTGCTTGAAGCCGCCAAGGCGACCATCAAACGCACGCATCTGGAATTGGGCGGCAAGGCACCGGTCATTGTTTTTGATGACGCCGATATTGAAGCGGTCGTCGAAGGCGTTCGCACTTTTGGTTATTACAATTCCGGACAAGACTGCACGGCCGCTTGCCGCATTTATGCAGGTCCCAAGGTCTATGAAAAATTAACCGCCGATCTCGCCAGCGCCGTATCAACCATCAGGTATGGCACGCCTGATATGGCGGATGTCGAAATCGGACCACTCATCAGCGAGCGTCAACGCACACGCGTTGCGAGCTTTGTTGAGCGTGCCCGTGCTCAAAATCACATTGAAGTCGTGACGGGCGGCAAACAGGGCACGGGCGCTGGCTTCTTCTATGAACCAACGGTCATTGCGGGCGCCTTGCAATCTGACGAAATTGTTCAGCGCGAAGTATTTGGGCCAGTCGTGTCCGTCACGCGCTTTAGCGATGCGGACGAAGCGATCAATTGGGCCAATGATTCCGAATATGGCCTTGCTTCATCTGTTTGGACGAAAGACATCGGCAAGGCCATGCAGGCCGCCAGTCGTCTCCAATATGGCTGCACCTGGATCAATACCCATTTCATGCTCGCCAATGAAATGCCGCATGGCGGCTTGAAGCAATCGGGCTATGGCAAGGATCTCTCTGGTTATGCACTGGAAGATTATTCAGTCGTCCGCCATGTCATGATCAAGCACTGAGGGGCCGGGTATTTGGATCAGGCAGCGATCATGCCCGACACGTCAAAGCCCGCTTCGGACGCGGGCAAGGCAATTGTTCGCCTGAGCAACGTGCGGAAAACCTATCGTCATGTTGTGGCAGTCGAGCGTGTTGATCTCGATATCCGGCGCGGCGAGTTTTTCACGCTGCTTGGGCCTTCAGGGTCTGGCAAAACCACCACACTGCGACTGATCGCTGGCTTTGAAACGCAAGATACGGGCGTAATTGAACTCGATGGGAAAGATGTTTCGTCCCTGCCTCCCTTTGAGCGTGACATCAACACGGTGTTTCAGGATTATGCGCTTTTCCCGCATATGAGCGTGGGCGAGAACATCGCTTACGGTCTTGAGGCAAAGCGCGTCCCGAAAATTGAACGCGAGCGACGCACGCAAGAAGCACTCGCCATGGTGCGACTGGAAAGTTTTGGCAATCGCAAGCCGGCACAATTGTCGGGTGGACAGCGCCAGCGCGTTGGCCTCGCTCGTGCCATCGTCAATCGTCCCTCTGTTCTCCTGCTTGATGAACCGCTCGGCGCGCTGGATCTCAAGCTCAGGCAGGAAATGCAATATGAATTGAAGCGCATCCAGGCAGAGGTCGGGATCACATTCATTTATGTGACTCACGATCAGGAAGAAGCGCTGACCATGAGTGATCGGATCGCGGTTTTCGAGGGCGGCCGCATCGCTCAGATCGGCACGCCGGAAGATGTCTATGAGCGACCTGCCAATGAGTTTGTGGCGGGTTTTGTTGGCACGTCCAACATTCTCAATCGCCAGGGCAGGCGCGTGCTGGTGCGCCCTGAAAAAATTCAGGTTCTGGCGGCGGACGCGATGGTGGAGAGCGCAATGCGTTCCGAGCCGGGTCGTGTCAAGTCGATTGTCTATGTCGGTATGTTCACGCGCCTTGTCATTGAGCTCGCTGACAAGACGGAGATTTTGGCCGTTCGCCAGAATCTGAACCGGTATCGGAAGGGCGAACACGAAGAGACGGGACAGTCTGTTCTCGTTGCCTGGCATCCGGAGAATGAGTTCGAGCTTCCACGCAACCAATAGGAAAGGCGGGAGACAATATGATGCACAAGCTATCGAAGATTCTGGCCACAGGCGCGGCGCTGACGGCGCTGGCGGGTTTTTCTCTCTCGGCGCTGGCCGAACCGGCGGCGCCGAATTATCCCAAGACGATTGGCGCAGGCGAAGGCCAGCTCAACATCGTTTCATGGGAAGGTTACGCACAGGACGATTGGGTGCTGCCTTTCGAAAAAGAGACAGGCTGCAAGGTCAATCGCAAATATGCCGGCTCGTCCGATGAAATGGTCGCGCTGATGCGCTCAGGCGGCGGCGCTGAATATGATCTCGTTTCAGCTTCAGGTGATGCCTCTCTACGCCTCATCTATGGCGGCGATGTGCAGCCCATCGATGTAAGCCTCATTCCCGACCACAAGAACTTCATCGAAGAACTCAAAGCCCCCGACTACAACACCATGAATGGTGTTCATTACGGTATCTCCTATGAATGGGGCCCGAACGTCCTTATCTGGAATACCGCCAAGGTAAAAACCGCGCCGACAAGCTGGGCCGCACTTTATGACCCAGCCAATAAGGGCAAAATCACAGTGCCAGACAATCCGATCCAGATTGCTGATGCTGCACTTTTCCTGATGGCGACAAAGCCTGCCCTCGGTATTAAAGATCCTTATGAACTGAATGCGGCACAGCTTGATGCTGTGGCTGAGCTGCTCAAGGCACAACGTCCGCTTGTCAAAAAATATTGGGCGCTTGCCTCGGATGAAATCGAACTCTTCAAAAACGGTGACGTAACGCTTGGCGCGGGCTGGCCTTATCAGACCAACACGCTCAAGGCCGATGGCGCGACCGTCGAAGATACGGTGCCGGTGGAAGGTGCCACAGGCTGGGCAGATAGCTGGATGCTGTCTGCCAAGTCGGCGCATGTGAACTGCGCTTATAAGTGGATGGCCTATGTCTCAACGCCAGATGTTCAGGCACAGCAGGCAATCTATTTTGGTGAAACACCCGCCAATCCGCTGGCTTGCCCGATCATGGACAAGCTTGATGCGGGCTCCTGCAAGAAATATCACCTCGACGAGGCGGCAACCTATCTTCAGAAAATCAAGTTCTGGAAAACACCGCAGCAGGCCTGTGGCGATGGCGCAAATGATTGCACCAGCTACACGACCTGGCAGCAAAAATGGCAAGAGATCAAAGGGTGATCTCTGCCACATCCATAAATGCGAAAAAGCCGGACCATCAGCAATCAATGGTCCGGCGCCTTTCGACGCTGCTCTGGGCGAGGCCGGGGCTGGGTTTGGGGCTGTTGCTCGCACCGCCGCTTGGCTGGTTCCTGCTGATCTATCTCGCGGCGCTGGCGGCGCTCTTCATTTCAGCTTTCTGGACGGTGAACGGTTTTACAGGCGAAATCGAACACAACTGGACGCTGCAAAATTTCACAACCATTCTGCAAAGCGAAACTTATCGGCGCATCGCGCTCCGCACCATTGGCATGGCAGCACTCGTTTCAATCACCGACATCATCCTCGCTTTCCCATTCGCCTATTTCATGGTGCGCATAGCCGGTCCGCGGCTTCGCGTGGCGCTGTTCACATTGGTTCTCTTGCCGCTTTGGACGAGCTATCTCGTGCGCGTGTACGCATGGCGACTCATTCTTTCGCATGACGGCGCACTCAATTGGAGCCTGCAACAACTCGGACTGCCAGTGCTTGATATTGGCTACACAAATTGGGCCATGTGGATTGTCTTCAGTTATATCTGGCTCCCCTTCATGATCATGCCGATCTATGCGGCTATCGAGCGCATTCCCGGTTCTCTGCTTGAGGCGTCACAAGACCTCGGCGCACATGGGTTCCGCACATTCCGGAAGGTGATTTTGCCGATGTCGCTACCGGGCATTGTCGCGGGCAGCATCTTCACCTTTTCGCTGACATTGGGCGATTACATCACACCGGTGCTGGTCGGCGGACCGGGTTCTGATTTCATCGGCAATGTTGTCTATGCCAATGTCGGCATCGCCAACAACATTCCCTTCGCTGCCGCCTATGCAACCATTCCTCTCCTTGTCATGGGTATCTACCTCATGGCGGCGCGCCGCACTGGCGCCTTCGACGTGATGTGAGGGCATGATGGAAAGCCGGACACTACGCATCGCGCTGGGCCTCTGGGTGGGATTTGTCTTGCTGTTTCTGTTCATTCCCATCGCACTGATATTTGTTTACGCCTTTAACGCGTCAAACATTCAGAGCTGGCCGATTCCAGGTTTTACGCTCCAGTGGTTTTCATCCGCCTGGGAAAATCGGGAAATCAGAACGGCCATGATGCTCTCACTCAAGGCGGGTCTGGTGGCAACGCTTATTGCTGTTGTGCTCGGCACAGCCTCAGCCTTGGCCGTGCATCGTTACGCGTTCCGCGGGCGTGATGGCGTTTCATTCATGCTCGTTCTGCCGATTGCCTTGCCCGGTATTATCACCGGTATGGCGCTGAGTTCATTCTTCGTCTTCTGGGAAACGGGCCTGTCCTACTGGACCATCGTCATCGGTCATGCGACTTTCTGCATTGTCATCGTCTACAACAATGTGATTGCGAGATTGCGCCGCATACCGGCCTCGCTTGAGGAAGCATCCATGGACCTCGGCGCTGATGGCTGGATGACGTTCCGGCGTGTCACGCTGCCGATGATGTCGACAGCGCTGGTGGCTGGCGCGTTGCTCGCCTTTGCGCTCTCCTTTGATGAGGTCATCGTCACGACCTTCACCGCCGGATCACAAAATACATTGCCGCTCTGGATCTTTGGTGCCATTCGCCTCGGTCAAAAACTGCCAGAGGTGAATGTGGTCGTGGTGTTTGTGATGGCTGTTACATTCCTTCCCGTCTTGATCGCTTATCGATTGATGGATCAATCCGGTCCGGGGCCGAGCAAATAGCTCTCGCTTAGGCCTGTGGCTCCACATCCACTTCAACGACGAGCTTCTGCGATCCGCCACCAATCAGCACGCCACGCATCGGGCTGACATCATCATAGTCGCGCCCCCAGGCCAGTGTCACAAGATCGGTTGATCCGGGCCGTCCATTGGTCGGATCAAGATCAAGCCACGTGTCACCGCCACACCAGACCGAAAGCCAGGCATGAGAAGCATCCGCACCGATCAATCGCTTCTTGCCCGGCGGGGGGACAGTTCGCAAATAACCGCTGACATAGCGCGCCGAAAGATGCATGGCGCGCAGCGCGCCAATCGCCAGATGGGCAAAATCCTGACAGACCCCACGTTTGTTCTGGATCACTTCAGCCAGAGGTGTCGCGATTGTTGTGGCGACGGGATCAAAAACAAAATCCGAATGAATGCGACAGATGAGATCATGGGCCGCTTCTGCTATGGGCCGCCCCGGCGCGAATGAGGGCAAGGCATAGTCGCGCAATTGCGGCAAGGGCGGGATCATGGTCGAGGCAAAGCTGAAGAGATTGGCATTCTTGGCGTCAAGCCGGAGCGCATTGCGTATGTCCCCGGCCACCACTTCCCATGCGGGTGTGGTCCTGTAGTCGGGCATGGGCCGCTCTGAAACTTCGACATCGAAATCAACACCAATGACGAGAAGGTCATGTGGTGTTTCAAGTGCAACATAGGTCACAGGATTACCGAAGAAATCCAGATGCGTCGCAAGCGTATCGGGTCTGGGCTCAATCGCGATGCGGTTGAGATGTATTTTCTGCCAGGCAAGCGGGCGCGGATCGAGATGCAGCACATGCTGGGCATGCTGGATCTTGCTGCTATAGGTGCAAGTCGTTTTGTGCCGGATGCGATACCGGATCGAGGATGATTGCGATGAGGTCTGTTTGAGAAAAGGCATCAATCAGGCCTGTCGCGCCAGCGCATGGGTAAAATAGGCCTGCGTCAAAAGATCGGAAATCTCCGGCAAGATGCGATCAATCTCGTCAAAGGCATGCCGCATCGTGTCCTGCATGTCGATTTCATCGTCCCCCAGAGGCCGCACCACACATGCTTTGCTCGCCGCCGTGATACTGGCGCCGACAAGGGCATGTGCCTGATCGGCAAGATCACGCGCCTTGTTGACCTGCGATTGGGGTGATCCGGCTTCACCTTCAGATTGGGGCAGGGCAAAGAGATGATAGGAAAGCATGTTGAACTGATAGCTCAGGCTGCGCGGATCATCTTCCTGTGCGAGCACGGCTTCGAGCACACGACGACGATCAAGCCTGCCCGACACGGCAGGCGCCACACGCGCCCCGGCAAGCGCAACAATCGCCCGCAAATGCCGTCCCTCGCTCACACGCCGCTCCGGTTCACCAAGCGTTGCGATGTCGCCAGACATATGCCGCACCATGCTGACAAGATGCATGGCGCGTTCCAGTCGCTTGCCGATTTCATAAAAGCGCCAGCCATCATTGCGCGGCATGGATTCGTCAATGGCGCCGGTCAGCGAAGCCCCCAGCATGACAAGCTCGTCAAGCCGAAGCACGATCTGCACAGGTGTGGGCCGCATTTCGGCCGATCCAGCCTGCCAGCCAAAGGCGCTGACAGCGCGCCAGCAATCAATTGGCAACCGGTCGCGTACATGACGCGCGGCAATGGTGAGTTGCCCCAGCATGGCGCGAATACCGGCCGGATTATCCGTGCCCGATATCGCCTTTTGCACCTGTTTCAGAATGACGGAGGGCAGGATGTCCTGATCTTCAGGCAGGGGCAGCAGAAAGAGCCATGCCGCGAAATTGACGAGCGGCTCTGCATCCTGAGGCGTCCAGCCCCGCGCCGGGTCGGTCAGGCCCGTTACCAGCGTGCGCAACAAACGCACCGCGCCATCCGTGCGCTCAGCGTAACGCCCCATCCAGTAGAGGCTGTCAGCAGCGCGGCTGGGTAATTGTTCAAGCGCGGCGCGTCGTGTCGCGGCCTCAGGCAGCTCAATCACGTTGGAGCCGCCGCCGCGTCGCGTGACCACGGAAACCTGATCCGACAAAACCCACGTGTCCTTGCTGCCGCCACCTGACTGCATGGACACGATCGGCGGGCCACCGGCGCGCGAACTGCGCGTCAGTCCGCCCGGCATGACAACAAAGCCATCAGGTCCATGCGCCACATAAACGCGCAAGGAAATCGAGCGTGGTTCCAGATGATCCTGATTCCAGATGGGCGCTTGCGAAAGCGACAGACGTTCCTGTCCGACATAGGCAAGCCGATTGTCGTTGATGCGTTTGGCAAAAGCCTCACGCGCGCCCGGCGATAGTTCGGCAGGAAACACAGGCTGCGAATTAAGAGTCGAGAATGCGGGCTTGATCACCAGTCGGTCAAGATTGGCAAGCACATGCGCACATTCGCTATCGCCCCCGCACCACCAGCTTGCCAGATCGGGGAGCAGCAATTCCTCGCCAAGCAAGGCACGCGACAGGACGGGCAAAAACGGCTTGAAGACCATCGCCTGCAAAACGCCTGCACCCGGCGCATTGGCAACAACCACATGACCCGCGCGAATGGATTCAAGCAGGCCGGCAACACCAAGCGCGCTGTCATGGCGTAATTCCAGGGGATCGCAAAAGCTGTCATCCACACGGCGCAAGATGACATCGACGGGCTCAAGCGCACTCACCGTTTTGATGTAAACGCGGCGGTCCCGCACAGTGAGATCAGCGCCCTCGACAAGCGTGATGCCGAGATGGCCTGCCAGAAACAGATGTTCAAAAAAAGTTTCGTTATAAGGACCTGGCGTCAACAGCACGATGCGTGGGGCGCCATTGTCCTTGCGCGAGGGGGAGGCGAGCTCGGCCAGCCCCTCATGCAGCGCCGTGAAGAAGGGTGCAAGCGGCGCAATCTTTTGATCGGAAATGCAATCAGCCAGAACGCGGCTCACGACGCTGCGATTTTCCAGCGCATAACCAGCGCCGCTTGGCGCTTCCGTGCGGTCGGCGATCACGCGCCACTGACCATCGGGGCCGCGCGCCAGATCAACGGCTGAAAGATGCAGATAAATGCCGCCTTGTGGTTTCAGCCCGTGACAGCTGCGCAGAAAACCCGGATTGGCAGCCAATGCAGCGGGCGGCAGCAAACCTTCCGTGATAATGCGCTGCGCGCCATAAATATCATCGAGCAACAGGTTGAGGAGGCGCGCCCGCTGGGCGACACCCGCCTCGATTGTCGCCCACTCAGCGGCAGGAATCACAAGCGGCACTATGTCGAGCGGCCAGATCCGTTCGCCGCTTTGCGGGTCGTCATAGATACGATAGGTGACATCGTTCTGGCGCAACAGGCGGCTGGATTCTTCACCGCGCTGGGCCATGTCGCTCACACCAAGCGGCGCCAGATGGGCAAGCAGCTGTTGCCAGTGCTCACGCACCTTGCCCTGCGTGTCGATGGCCTCGTCAAAGCTGATCGATCCCGGCAAGGGCGCATAGCCCGGCAGGCCCGCCTCGCCAAAGAGCGAGGCTTGCGGGTTGGAGGGGCCGACCGGGCGGCGTGGATCAAACGAGTCAGACACGTCGCAAGTCTAGCGTGAAAGGAAAGTCAGGGTTAGGGCCCGTGTCATTTATCTCAAATGGCCCCGGTGTGTGGCCGGAAGCATGGAAGCGGGCCAGACGCCGTCCTTCAGCCTCATGGGCGTTGACGGGCGCCGTTTCAAAATTGCGCCCGCCCGGGTGACTGACATGATAGGTGCAACCACCGATTGAGCGGCCCGCCCAGCTATCCACGAGATCAAAAACCAGTGGCCCATGCGGTGGAATGGTGGGGTGCAGCGCCGAGGTTGGCTGCCAGGCGCGATAGCGCACACCCGCGACAAAGTCGCCATCAATGCCGGTCGGGCCAAGCGGCAGTTTCCAGCCATTACAGGTCACCGCGTGGCGGTCGCCGGTCATGCCGCGCACCCGGATTTGCAGGCGTTCGACAGAGCTGTCGACAAAACGCACCGCGCCGCCACCACCCGGCTCTTCGCCCAGCACATGCCATGGCTCCAGTGCGTGCCGGACCTCCAGATGCAAGCCTTTGATGGCAATGCTGCCATGCACGGGAAAGCGGAAATTGAGATGCGGCAGGAACCAGTTATCCTCAAAGGCAAAGCCTTCCTCGCGTAGATCGCTCAGGATGTCGCACATATCCTGCTCGATGAAATAAGGCAGCATGAAGCGATCATTCAGCTCGGTGCCCCAGCGCACAAGGCGGTTCCTGTAGGGCTTCTTCCAGAAGCGCGCAATCAGGGCCCGCAACAGCAATTGCTGGGCGAGACTCATCTCGGCATGAGGCGGCATTTCAAAGCCGCGAAACTCGACAAGTCCCAACCGTCCCGTCGATGAATCAGGCGAGTAAAGTTTGTCGATGCAGAACTCGGCGCGATGTGTATTGCCGGTCGAGTCCGTCAGAATATTGCGCAATGTCCGGTCAATGAGCCATGGCGGACAATGGGGGCCCGCGCGCTCGATTTCCTTGAAGGCAATCTCAAGTTCATAAAGCGAGTCATTGCGCGCTTCATCAATACGTGGCGCCTGACTGGTCGGTCCGATGAACAGGCCCGAAAAGAGATAGGACAAGGCAGGGTGGTTCTGCCAATAGGTGATGAGACTGCGCAGCAGATCAGGCCGCCTGAGAAAGGGACTGTCCGCTGGCGTTGCGGCGCCAACGACAAGGTGATTGCCGCCACCCGTGCCAACATGGCGTCCATCGACCATGAACTTCTCGGAGCAAAGACGCGACAGGCGAGCCTCCGCATAGACGGCCTGCGTGATATGACTCAACTCATCCCAGTTGGAGGCGGGATGAATATTGACCTCGATCACGCCGGGATCAGGCGTCACGGCAATCGAGTTGAGCCGCGGATCGCGCGGCGGTCCATAGCCTTCAATGATGACAGGCAGACCGGTCGCCACCGCGCTCGCCTCAATCACGCCAATGAGGTCAATATAGTCTTCGAGCAATTCCATGGGCGGCATGAAGATATAAAGGCGGCCATGACGCGGCTCGACGGTGAGTGCCGTTCGCACAATCCACTCAGCCGACTTGCCCATTTCAATGTCACCGCGTCGCAGCTCCGCCATCGGCGTTTGAATCTGGCGCTCGCCATCGGGTGTCGCGGTGACAATTGCCGCCTGTTCGGCGCCGGCCGGTTCCAGCGCCGTTTCGGGCCGTTTCATCGCGATGGTTGGTGCAATTTCACGCGGCTTCAGGGGCGCGCGCTGATCGAAGGGGTCTTGCGGAAAGAAATAGGGATAGTTTGCCGCATCCACCCAGGGCAGCGAAGGCAATGGCAGGCGATAGCCGATGGCGCTGTCGCCCGGCATCAGATACAGCCGCTCGCGCCTTGTCGGCCAGATGCTTGACTGCCAGACAGGACCGCTATCTTCATGCCGCCGCCCGATCGGCATGACAAAACCGCGCGGCACGTCAAGCCCCTGATCGAAGACACGGGCAAGTCTTGCGCGCTCTTCGGCATCGTCGAGCTTGCTATCGAGCGGATCAACATTGGCAGGCAGCAGGCTTTCCTTGCGCAGGTAATGCCAGGGATCTTCAAAGGCAGCGCGAATGGTTTCGCCCGACAGGCCGATGCGCCGGGCAATTTCAAGGATGAGACGCTCGGCATCCTCGGGCCCATAGCCATAGTCGCGATCTTCCCGCGCCAGAAATTCGCTGTTGGCCCAAAGCGCATGCCCGTCGCGCCGCCAATAACAAGTCAGCGCCCAGCGCGGCAGGCTCTCGCCCGGATACCATTTGCCCTGCCCGAAATGCAGCAGACCGCCCGGCGCAAAGCGCCGCATCAGGCGGTCCACAAGATCGGCTGCGATACGCCGCTTATGAGGACCAATGGCGGCCGTATTCCATTCCGCGCCATCCATGTCGTCGATGGACACAAAGGTCGGCTCGCCGCCCATGGTGAGGCGCACATCGCTTTCGGAAAGGACCTTGTCGACGGCTTGTCCAAGCGCATCAATCGCCGCCCATTGCTTGGGCGTATAGGGTTTTGTCGAGCGCGGCTGCTCGTCAATCCGCGTGACAAACATCTCGTGGCCGAAGGTAACGTCGCACGGATCAACGCCACCGCTTATCGGAGCAGCGCTTGAAGCATCCGGCGTGCAGGCCAGCGGGATATGGCCTTCGCCGGCCAGCAGGCCCGAGGTTGGATCAAGTCCGATCCAGCCCGCACCCGGCAGAAACACTTCGGTCCAGGCATGCAGATCGGTGAAATCGCGCTCCGGTCCGCTTGGTCCTTCAAGCGGTTTTTCATCGGCCACCAGCTGGATGAGATAACCCGAGGCAAATCGCGCCGCAAGACCGAGGTGACGCAGGATTTGAACGAGCAGCCAGGCGCTGTCGCGGCAGGAGCCGCGCGCCAGTCCCAGCGTTGTTTCGCAGGGTTGGATGCCGGGTTCAAGGCGGATCACATAGCCGATGCGCTCTTGCAGCTGCTGGTTGATGTCGATCAGAAAATCAATTGTCGCCTGCGGCGTCAGATCGATGCCGTCAAGGAGCTGCTGCAAAAGGGGCCCGGCCTCTTCCTTTTCAAGATAGGGCTTTAACTCATGCTCAAGCGCCGGTTCATAGCGGAAGGGGAATGACTCGGCGTTTTTTTCAAGAAAGAAATCGAACGGATTGATGATCGCCATCTCGGCCACGAGATCGACCTCAACGATGAACTCTTTCGTTTTTTCCGGAAAGACGAACCGCGCCAGATAATTCGACTGCGGGTCTTGCTGCCAGTTCAGAAAATGGGTTTTGGGCGTCACCCTGAGCGAATAGCTCAAAATCGGGGTGCGACAATGCGGAGCCGGCCTGAGACGGATGATCTGGGGGCCAAGATTGACCAGCCGGTCATAGTGATAAGTCGTTCGATGCGTCAGCGCGACCTGTATAGCCATTCCCGTCGATATGCCTTTCCTACCCGCATCCACTCCGGCTGCGGCATGTTCGATCAGGCTATGTTGCGCTGCAAAAGGGAGCTTGTCACCTGGCCTTTGAAACGGGCCCCGGGTGAGGGGCCTCAGGCCTTGCCGGAAGTATTGAAAGGCGGCTTTGCCTCAAGCTCGTGGAACGGATCAAAGCGGACGTCATCATCGCCCACGCCGTCAAACGGGTTCTCAAGCCGATCCTGGATATTGTCCAAGCCGACCAGCACACAGGCATAGGCAATGGCGACGCCATAACCGAACACGGCACCGCCCCTGTCGGCAATATCGGCATAAAACGGGGCATAAAGGATCGGGAAGAGATTGAGATAGATCTTGCTGAAGGCGCGCAGCGAGCCGGGTGTGCGATAGTCGGCAATCATCCGCACATGCTCGTAATTACTCATCATGTTCCAGAGAAAATTATTGATTCTGGATAACTCCGTGGAACCCAGGCCTGCATCGCGCAATGCCTCATGACTGCGCGAATAGTCGGAAAACACTTCATAAACGGTGAGCGATTTGGCCAGCCGATCTTGCGGCCTGGCTTTCAGGGCCTCACGAATGCCGGTATAAAGCCTCATCCCCATCTCACGCGCCCGCTCGGCATGGCTGCTGTCACTGTTCTTGATCCAGTCCCGATGGGCAAAATAGATCGACGCAATGCCGGCCCGCAACGAGGCAAGGCTCTGGAGAGCTTCCTCACGGCGCTGATAGGCCGCCCCGATCGAGAATACGATGGGGAAAACAATGGCCACGGCCACAAGGCTTGAGGGAAGATCGGAATGGATCGAATAGGCGATGCAATAATGCGTCGCGATCACGGCGAGCACCGCAATCAGCAAGACCTGAAAGTCGAATATTCTGAAGAACTGTCTCAAGAGATCCATCGCCAGCAATCAATTCGGAATAGCTCCGAATAGCAAGCGGTAAGCGTCGATTCCGCTTGCCTGTTCTTCGAAAATAACTCAGCCAGCCTTGTCCAGGGCCTTGCGCCGGGCGCCTTCGCAATCCTCACGCGTGAGCCCGAGCTCCTTGGTCATCTGCCAGATCAGATATTCCTCAAAATGATGCAGATTCCGGTCGGCCATTGACAATTCCCAAAGCATTTCAATGAGTTCCGACTTTTCTTGGGCATCGAAACCGTTGCGAATGCTGTCCAGCATGGCGAGGTCATCATGGGCCATCCTGTCTTCTTCTTCCGCCAACTGAACAAGGCTCTTGGCGGTTTCGTCATCCAGTCCGAACTTGCTGGAGATGATATTCAAAACGGCTTTGCGCTCGGCGGCGTCAAAGTCGCGGTCCAGCCGCGCCGCTTCCACGAGCAAAGCGGCGGCTGCCGCCTGCTTCCGGCTCGCACTCATCGCCTCGGCACCTTGTTCGCCACGTATCAAATTCAGGAATTTTTCGAGCATTTATGTCCCCGGGGAAGATGGGCCGGCCGCAGAGGGAACCAGCGGAAAATCCCGCAGAGAATTACGGTAATTGGTGTCAGTTTAGTGACACTCGGCAAGCAATCATTGGCGCATTAACCAGACATCAAGTTTATATGCATCTCCGCTGGATTCATGCCTACAATAATGGAGTATTCGTGGGGGGCATGCTGCGGCGCTGATCAAGCGCGGCAGCAACGCCGGATTTGTCGTGTGGCAGGGGGAGCCTGGTGCGGAATGTCGCGCTATTGGCAGTGTTGGTCGTTGTGTCCGGTTGCAGCAGTCAGCTTGCAAATCCGTTGAGTGCCACTGATTCCGCGACGGCCAGTGCGCAGAGTGACAACCTTCCTGCCAATGAGGCCTCGACCACGGGCAAGCCGGTCCCGGACAGCAAGCCGGCGACCCTGGTTCTGTCCGGCATCGTGCTGGAACGTGTTTCCAGGCTGCCTGATCCGACCCGGGTATCTGACGAAGACTTGCGCTCAGTCGCAAAGCCATTGATAGGCAAGCGCATCTCGGTCGAGGATTTGCGCCTCCTCGCCACAGCGATGGAGGGCAAATTCCGATCTGCCGGCTATCCCTATGCGCGTGTCATTCTGCCGCCGCAAAAAGTCGAAAACGGCCAGGTTCGTTTTACGGTGGTTGAGGGCTGGATCGAGAACAGCAAGGTTGTCGGCAAGGCGGGTACGGAAAAGGCCCAAGCCGAGTTGCGCCTGCACCAGCTCGACAAGACGGGTCCCATAGAAGTCGACGATATTGAGCGCATGGTGGCGTTGTTGCAGCGCGTACCAGGCTTGCAATCGCATGTTTCCATTGCCCGTGGCGGCTCTGGTCCCGGTGCCATGAAACTCATCGCTGAGGTCGACCGCAAGGCTCCCAAGTTTCTCCTCAATGTCCAGAATTTCGGGTCCCGCAGCCTCGGTCGCGAAGGTGCAACACTCTATGCCTCCATACCGGGGGCGGCGCCCTATGGCGATGAGATACAATTGGCTGGCTACAACACCTTCGACTACAAGGAACAGTCCAGCCTGCAGGCGATCTACCAGCGCGGTCTGACGCGTGATGGATTGACGGGTCGGCTCGCTGCCACCTATGCGCGCGCCAAGCCTTCAGGTCCGGTGGCCGCCCTGGGTCTGGCCTCTGAAAGCAAGACCTTTGATGCATCATTTGCCTATCCGCTCTACCTGCGCCGCAAGTCATCTCTCGATGCGTCTTTTGGTCTGGCCTATGCGGATTTTACGGGCGAGCTGTTTCAGGGCTCGGTTCCATTCAGCGATGACCGTACCCGTTCGCTTTATGTCGGTCTTGATGCCAAGACCAGGTTTCTGGGCTGGACGCTGGGTGGCGGCACGCAACTGCGCCGCGGGATTGATCTGTTCAATACAAGCAAGGCGGGTGAGTCAAATCTCGCCCGTCCGCAGGCCGAACCCGATGCCTTGATCACGCTCGCCAATCTGAATATCTCGGCCCCGGCATTTTATGGCATCCGTCTCAAGGCCCGCGCAGAGGGGCAATATTCCGCACGCCCCCTGATGGCTGTCGATGAGTTCTCATTTGGCAATTACACGATCGTGCGCGGGTTTGATCCGGGTGCGGCTGCGGGCGATAGCGCCGCTGCCGTCGCCCTTGATGCCAGTGCCCTGCGCCAGACATTCTGGGAACAGCGCCTTGGTGCCGAACTCATCGGGTTTTATGATGCCGGGCGGTTCTGGAACCATGATTCAACGGGCACTCGGGATCGCTTCATTGCCTCGGTTGGCGGTGGTGTAAGGCTGACCCTGACGGGATATATGCGGGCAGACATCACCTATGCCATGCCCCTGACAGCCCCGCTCGGCCTGGGTGAGTCCAGGCCGACGCCGCGCATCCTCTTCAACGTGACCGCCGATACATCCACGATCTGGGATGAAATCGCCACCGTCTGGGGAGGGTCATGACATGAAAAAAACCTCCTGTGCTCTCAGGCGTCACAAACTGCTGCTGCTCCTCTCGGTGTCCTTCATCGGTGTCACGGGGCATTCACAACTTCAGGCTGAACCGATCAATCCGACAGTTCAGGTGGGCACGGTCGGCAGCAGCATTGGCGACGTGGCCAATGGCGGCGGCGGCATCACAACAACAATCGATCAAACCTCAAACCAGCTTTATATCGATTGGGACAGCTTCAATATCGGGACCAACGATATTGTGAATTTCCAGCAGGGCGGCAGTGACTGGATTGCCGTCAATCGCGTGACAGGCGGCGCCCCGACGCCAACCACCATTGATGGCATGTTGACGGCGCCGGGTCATGTCTGGATTCTCGATCCTGCCGGCATCGCCTTTGGGGCAGGAGCCGTTGTCGATGTCGGCGGACTTCTCGCCACCACAGCCAATATCGATCCGGCCGCTTTCGCCGCCGTGACCAATGTTGACGATCCGGATGGCTATACATTTACGGATGGGGGCAATGTGACGGCGCATGTCAGCAATGCCGGCACTATTCAATCAAGTGGCTTGCTCGCCCTTGTGGCACCGATTGTTGATAATTCTGGCACGCTGACCTCTGACTATGGCGATGTGTTGCTCGGCGGGGCCAGTGGCTTCCGGGTGAGTTTCTCGGCGGTTGAGCGCCCGGCGGATATGGATCACCCGACCCCCTTTGATGAGTTGCTTGTCACCGACTTCATCGTCGAAACGCCAGTGACCAATGATCCGACACCGATGACCGAAACGGTGCCAGTGACCAATACGGGCAATGTCACAGGCACCAATGTCATCGTTTCCGCTGCCAGTACGGGCGGCGGCGCCTTCATCAACATGGATGGTGTGGTTGAAGCGACAAGCATCGGTGATCGATCCGGCAATGTCGTCATCTTGGGCGGCGGTGATTATGTCGCTGGTGCCGCCGACCCATCGAGCGGTGCAACCGACAATATCCGCATCAAGAATGCCGACATCAAAGCGAGCACCTTCGTCGCGCAAGGCACGAACGTCGATATTGAAAAAGGCACGGGTCCCGGCACGATTTCCGTGGGGTCGGCGCGCCTTGAAGCGACTTCAGGCGATGTGACGACGGACGCGGCACTGACAGCCACAGAAGGCGGGATTGAGATCACCGCATCGGG
>Ga0209066_10000669_pt1 | contig 49260 bp, 37 predicted proteins | sample All_14_2_FD_187198 | JGI IMG/M metagenome (GOLD analysis project Ga0209066, IMG submission 187198) | Freshwater microbial communities in response to fracking from Pennsylvania, USA - Allegheny Zone_MetaG_DW_15 (SPAdes) (version 2) ... | reverse complement strand
ATGCCTGGGAGGAGACCGAGCGCACCAGCCACGGCGAGATCGCCGAGATCGGCTGGTTCCACCCCGACGCCCTGCCCGATGACGCCCACCGCTCGACGCGGGTGCGGCTGGCCGAGATCTTTGGCGGGGAAGACGCCCGCCACGACTGGTGACGGAAATGGCATCCCGGGCCGTTGAAGGATCACACCATCGGAGACACGCCATGACGTCGATCGACCGCCGCCTGATGCTGGGACTGGCCGCCGCCCTGATGATGACCGCCGGTCAGGCCGTCGCGCAGCCCAGGGCCCCGGATCGAACCGGGTCGGCGGCGACGACCCTGTCGTTCGGACCCGACCCGCTTCAGGCCTATGACCTGTATCCCGGACCCGAGGCCGGGCCGATCCTGCTGTTCATCCATGGCGGGGGCTGGTCCATGGGCGAGCGGTCCATGGTCAATGCCCTGCCCGCCTATGCGGCCCGCCAGGGACTTTTGCTGGCGTCGACCGGCTATCGCCTGGCCCCGGCGGTCGGGGCCCGCCAGCAGGCCGAGGATGTCGCCGCCGCGATCGCCGACCTGACGGGCCGATATCCGGGCCGGAAGGTCTTTCTGCTGGGCCATTCGGCGGGCGCGCATCTGGCGGCCCTGGTCGGGGTCGATCCGGCGTATCTGGGGGCTCATGGCCTGTCTCCGGCCGATCTGGGCGGGGTCATCCTGCTGGATGGGGCCGGGTATGATGCGACCGGGCCGCGCGGGCGGGGTCTGGTCGGACGGGCCCTGGGGCGGATGTACGACCAGGCCTTCGGACCCGAGGGAAGCCCCGGGCGCGCCGCCCTGTCGCCGACGCTGCGGGTGCGGGCCGGTCAGGCCTTGCCGCCCTTCCTGATCTTTCATGTCGCCGCCAGAGAGGACTCGGGCGAGCAGAGCCGGGCCCTGGCCTCGGCCCTGATCTCGGCCGGGGGGCGGGCCGAGGTGGTCTCGGCGCCCGGCGAGAGCCACCGCTCGATCAACCAGGAATTCGGGGTCGCGGGCGATGCGGAAGGGGACCGCGCCGCCCGGTTCATCGCCGACGCCTGACCGGCTGCGCCACGCGGAAAACCATGATAGCGGGCGGGGATGAATCCGTTCGCCTCCATCGTCCTGTTCGCCGTGCTGGTCGCGGGTGCGGCCACCGCCATGCAGGCCCCGACCAATGCGCGGCTGGCCGTGGCCATGGCCTCGCCGGTCAATGCGGCCTTTGTGTCGTTCGCGGTGGGGACGGTGGCCCTGGGCCTGCTGGCCGCGGTGCTGCATGTGCGGCCCGATGTGACGGCCGCCAGGGCCCTGCCCGTCTGGGCCTGGTTCGGCGGCCTGTATGGCTGTGTCTTCGTGATCATCGCGGCCTGGGCCGTACCCCGGCTGGGGGCCGCCCTGACCATCACCCTGATGGTGGCCGGCCAGTTGATGATCAGCCTGGCTCTGGATCATTTCGGCGCCCTGGGCGTGCCCCGTCATCCCGTGAGCCTGACCCGGCTGGCCGGGGTGGGTCTGGTGTTCGTCGGGGTGCTGCTGGCGCGACGCGGCTGAGGATCGGTCGCGAAGACCCCTCGCGCCGCCTATAGTCTCCGGGATGACCGACGATACCGTCACCGATGATTCGAACGCCGCACAGGCCCTGATCGCCGCCGAGCTGATCCGCGACGAGGCCAGGCGCGCGCCCGACAAGCCCGGCGTCTATCGGATGTACGGCGAGGATGGCACCTGCCTGTATGTCGGCAAGGCCAAGTCGATCAGGAAGCGGATCCTTCAGTACGCGCAAGGCCGGTTCCACACCCAGCGGATCGGGCTGATGGTGTCCCTGACCCGGTCGATGCAGCTGGTGGTCACGGCGTCGGAGACCGAGGCGCTGTTGCTGGAATCCAGCTATATCAAACAGCTGAAGCCCCGGTTCAATGTGGTGCTGAGGGACGACAAGTCCTTTGCCGAGCTGATGATCAGGAAAGACCACCGAGCACCCCAGGTCAGGAAGCACAGGGGGGCGCACACGACGCCGGGCGACTATTTCGGACCGTTCGCCTCGACCTGGGCGGTGAACCGGACGCTGAACACGCTTCAGAAGGCGTTTCTGCTGAGGTCGTGTTCGGACAGCGTCTACGAGACCCGGACGCGGCCCTGTATGCTGCACCAGATCAAGCGGTGTTCGGCCCCCTGTACCGGGCTGATCAGCCTGGAGGACTATGGCGATCTGGTCGAGGAGGCGTCGCTGTTCCTGAAGGGCAAGTCCCGGGCGGTGATCGGGCGGCTGTCCGACGAGATGACGGCGGCGGCGGAGGCGATGGATTTCGAACAGGCGGCACGGGTGCGCGACCGCATCCGGGCCCTGTCGGCGATCTCGATGGAGAATTCGGTCAGCGCCGACAGCGTGGCCGAGGCCGATGTTTTCGCCCTGTTCAGCGAAGGGGGGCAGGCCTGCGTTCAGGTCTTCTTCTATCGCGGCGGACAGAACTGGGGAGGGCGGGCCTATTTTCCGCGCGTGGACAGGACCGATACCGATCCGGAGATCCTGGCCGCCTTCCTGGGCCAGTTCTATGAGGACAAGCCGATTCCGCGTCTGGTCCTGTCCAATGTCCGGCCTCATGAACTGGAGCTGCTGGAAGAGGCATTCAGCCTGAAAAGCGAGCGAAAGGTCGAGATCGCGCGACCGATGCGGGGCGACAAGCTGGCCCTGGTCGACCACGCCCTGACCAATGCGCGCGAGGCCCTGGGGCGCAAGATGGCCGAGGGGTCGGCGCAGGGCAAGATCCTGGACGAGGTCTGCGAGGCCTTCGGGCTTGAAGGTCGGCCCGAGCGGATCGAGGTCTATGACAATGCCCATATCCAGGGAACCAACGCCGTCGGCGGCATGATCGTGGCCGGACCCGAGGGTTTCCAGAAGTCACAGTACCGCAAGTTCAACATCCGCGATCAGGAGATCACCCCGGGCGACGACTATGGCATGATGCGCGAGGTGATGCGGCGGCGCTTTGCCCGGCTGGTCAAGGACGAGGAGGCGGGCGAGGAGGACGTGGTTCGCCCCGACCTGCTGCTGATCGACGGCGGGGCCGGGCAACTGGCCGAGGTTCTGGCGGTGCTGGCCGACCTGGGACTGGACGATATCGTGGCCGTCGGCGTGGCCAAGGGACCCGATCGCGATGCGGGGATGGAGCGGTTCTTCGTGCCCGGCAAGCCGCCCTTCATGCTGCCGCTGAAGTCGCCTGCCCTCTATTATGTCCAGCGGCTGCGCGACGAGGCCCACCGGTTCGCCAACGGGGCCCACCGCACCCGCCGTTCCATGGACATCAAGAAGAACCCGCTGGACGAGATCGAGGGCGTCGGGCCGGGGCGCAAGAAGGCGCTGCTGCACGCCTTCGGCTCGGCCAAGGGGGTGGGACGGGCCGCCGTGGTCGATCTGGTCAAGGTCGACGGAATCAACCAGCCCCTGGCCGAACGCATCCACGCCTTTTTCAGGAAGGCGTGAGCCTGCTTTCAGCAGGGCCTGAGCCGGCTGCCTCATACCCTCACCCGATCCGGCTATCGCCGGATCAGCGGACGGCCCCCGGGGTTCAGGCGGCGCGCTTGATTTCGTTGGCGTCGTCGAGAAGCACCACGGTCGGCGACCACTGGCGGGCCTCTTCCTGGGGCATCTGGCCATAGGTCACCACAATGACCTTGTCGTTCTTCTGGACCAGACGCGCGGCGGCCCCGTTGACCCCGATCACGCGCGAGCCGCGCGGAGCCTCGATCGCATAGGTCGTGAACCGTGCGCCGTTGGTGATGTTCAGCACATCGACCTGTTCGTGCGGGAAAATTCCCGCCGCATCCAGCAGATCGCCGTCGATGGCGATGGAGCCTTCGTAGTCGAGGTCGGCTTGCGTCACCGTCGCGCGGTGCAGCTTGGCCTTCATCAGGGTGACCAGCATCTGCCTGTCTTCCCATCGTGACGCGGGGCGATAGGCCCCCGCTCGCAGGAGGTTCATATAGGGATTTACCACGCCCGCATCAATCGCGTTGCTGCGATGCAACCAAGACCGGGGATCGGGCACACTTTCGTTCGCCTGCGGGGCGACCTTCATTTGACCGCAACACCCCGCCCTCTATGGTCGCGGCAAGGCCACGCCCGGCCCTGACGGACCGCTGCTGCGCCCATGAAACAGTTCTTCCTGACCGTCCTCGGCGTCTTTACCGGCCTGGTGCTGTTTCTGGTGGTCGTGCCGATCGTATTGATCAGCGCCGCCGCCGCATCGTCCTCCGAGCCGACGACGCCGGCCAATGCGGTGCTGGAACTGGATCTGCGCGAGGGGATGACCGATCAGACCCCGACCGATCCGTTCGCCCTGTTCGGAGGCTCGGGCCTGTCGGTCATGAAGATCGTCGACACCCTGGCCCAGGCCGAGAAGGACGACCACGTCAAGGTCCTGCTGGTCCGGCTGCCCGAAGGCGGTGTGACCCCGGCAGCGGCCGACGAGGTCCGCCAGGCGATCCGGCGTTTCCGCGCCTCGGGCAAGCCGGTCATCGCCCATTCGCAGGGGTTCCAGCCGATCGGCACCGTCATCTCCAGCTATATGGTCGGGGCCGCCGCCTCCGAGCTGTGGATGCAGAACACTGCCAGCTTCCAGGTTTCGGGCTTTGCCTCCGAGGAGATGTTCCTGGGCCGGGCCTTCGACAAATACGGTGTCCGCGCCGACTTCGAACAGCGTTATGAATACAAGAACGCCGTCAACCAGTACACGCGCAGCGACTTCACCGAGCCCCATCGCGAGGCGATGACGGCCTGGATGACCTCCATCTATGACGCCGCCCTGGCCAGTATCGCCAATGACCGCAAGACCCCCGCCCCCGCCCTGAAGGCGACGATCGAGGCCGGTCCCTATTCAGCGCAGCAGGCCCTGTCGCTGAAGCTGATCGACCGGATCGGTCAGGTCGAGGAAGCCGAGACCGAGGCCATGCGCCGCGCCGGCACCAAGGCCGAAGTCGTGGAGTTCGGCGACTACGCCTCGTCCCAGGGCGAGCGCACCGGATCCGGTGCCAGTGCCATCGCCATCGTCGGGGCCGAGGGGGCGATCATGACCGGGCGCGGATCGTCCGGGTTCGGGTCGGGGGCCTCGATCCATTCCGACGTCACGGCCAAGGCCATCCGCGACGCCATCAAGGACAAGGATGTGAAGGCCATCGTCCTGCGCGTCTCTTCGCCCGGCGGCTCGCCCGAAGCCTCTGAACAGATCCTGGCGGCCGTGCGCGCGGCCAGGGCGGCGGGCAAGCCGGTCGTGGTGTCCATGGGGGCCTATGCGGCTTCGGGCGGCTACTGGATCAGTTCCGAAGCCGACTGGATCGTGGCTCAGCCCACGACCCTGACCGGCTCCATCGGGGTATTCGGCGGCAAATTCGTGATCGCCGACGCCCTGGCCCGGTTCGGTGTCGATGTGCGGGGAATCTCGGTCGGTGGACAGTATGCCGACGCCTTCTCCTCGACCGAGCCATTCACCCCGGCCCAGCGCGCGGCCTTCTCGGCCTCGATGGACCGGACCTACGAAGAGTTCGTGGCCCGCGTCGCCAAGGGACGGAACCTGCCGGTCGCCCGGGTTCGCGAGATCGCCCGCGGGCGGGTCTGGACCGGGGCCCAGGCCAAGCCCCTGGGGCTGGTCGATCAACTGGGCGGCGTGACCGAGGCCATCGTCAAGGCCCGCGAGCTGGCCCGGATCCCGGCCGGCCAGTCGGTGCGCTACAAACGCTATCCGACCCCAGAATCGCCATGGGAGTTCCTGTCCTCGGCATTCGGCGTCTCGGGCGAGGCGGCGCGGGCCCTGGTCGCCATCGGCGGGGTGATGAGCGATCCCCAGGCCCGGGCGGTGTTCCGGGGCGTGGAGGCCGAACGGATGCGGGCCGGCGGGGCCGTGGTGATGGCCGATCAACCGCTGGATTGAGGTCGGGACAGGGCCTGCGACGACGCCACACCGCTCTGTGAAGGCCTCGTTCCTTGACGGTTCATCGCATTGGACCGACATTGGTGCTCATGCGTTGCCGACGCACGCCCCCCGGAGCCCCGGCTCGACAAGGAAGACCATGACCCAGGACCGTTTCGCCGCCCTCGGTTTCAACGCCCGTCGTTCGAACGGTGGCCTGCTCGGGCCGCTCATGGGACTGGCCGGCCTGGTTGCGACCATGGCGGCCCTGACCATCGGAGCGATCCTGGCAGTCTTCACCGCTGCTGCGGTGGCGGTGATCGCCCTGTGCGCCGGCGTGCTGGTCTTCCTGACCGGTTTTGCCATGCGCGCGCGCCGCAGGGTCACCGTGAAGGCCCGTCGCAGCGACGACGTGATCGAGGCCCGCAAGGTCGGCGACACCTGGGTCACCTATGGCTGGGAGCGGCCCGGCCGCTGATCGCGCCATGGCCTTGCTGACCCTTCACGACGCCCCTTCTCCGAATTTCGACGCGCGGCGGGGTCCGCCCGATACCCTGGTACTGCACTATACCGGCATGCAGACCGGCGAGGCGGCGCTGGCCCGGCTGCGTGATCCCGAGGCCAGGGTTTCGGCCCACTATCTGGTCGAGGAGGACGGACGGATCTTTTCACTCGTCCCGGAGGAACGCCGCGCATGGCACGCGGGGCGTGGCGTCTGGCAGGGCGAGACCGACATCAATGCGGCCTCCATCGGCATCGAGATCGTCAATCCGGGCCACGAGTTCGGCTATCGGCCCTTTCCGGACGACCAGGTCGCGGCGGTGATCGATCTGGTCGCCGACATCCGCAGCCGCTGGTCGATCCCCGACGCCCGGATCATCGCCCATTCCGACCTGGCCCCCGACCGCAAGGAAGACCCGGGCGAGCTGTTTCCCTGGAAGCGTCTGGCCGGGGCCGGACATGGCCTGTGGTTCGAACCGGCCGCCGAACGGATCGCCGCCCTGGGCGGCTTCCTCCAGGTCGGGGACGAGGGCATCGGCGTCGTGGTGATGCGTAGCGGCCTGCACCGGCTGGGCTATGGCCTCCAGCCCGGCTCCACCTATGACGAGGACACGGCGACCACCGTCCGCGCCTTCCAGCGCCACTGGCGTCAGAGCCGCGTGGACGGCGTGGCGGACGGCGAGACGCGGGCGACCCTGATGGGCGTGCTGCAACTCGCGACGGCGGAGAGCGTGACGGGCGTACTGAACTAGCTATGCCTGAGGGTGGTTCAGGGGATACGTCACCACTGTGATGTGTGCCGTCACGCCTGACGCTTCTAAACCGGTCGCAACGCCCCGCTGGCGATGACTGGTCCTGTTGGCAGGCCGGTGGGGGAGCCGCCCCTGGGTTCGACGGAGACGGCCAGGCCGGGGATCTTGTCGCCCGACGCGCCCAGCAGGCGAGCGGCGTCGATGACGACCACGTCGGCTCCGTCCATCGAACCCATGGAGACCGGCGGAGCACCGTCGGGCAGCATCCACATCTCGTAGGAATGACCTTCGGGCGCGCCCGACAGCGGGGCGATGATCAGCCGGTGGTTCTGGCGGTCCAGGGTCACGACGAAACTGATCGGGCCGTCCTCGGCCTTGAGCATCCCGACCGAGATCGGCTGAAGGGCCGGCGCAGGGGTGGCGGGGGTCGGAGCGACCGGTGTCGCACCGGGGTTGAGCAGGACGACGGCCATGGCGGCAGCGGCGGCCGTGGCGAACAGGGCCGTGCCTGCGCGCCACAGGTTCACATTGCCCCAGATGCTGTTGTCGTTGGCCGGGGTCTTGATCAGACCCATCTGGGCCGCGATCCGCATCCAGACCACGCGTGGAGCCTGGACCGGCACCACGGCCTCGATCAGGGGAGCCAGGCGGTCGTCCCAGGCGGCGACCTGATCGGCAAAGGCGGGATCGGCCTTGATCTGGCGCTCGGCGGCGGCGCGTTCCTCGGCGGTCAGGACGCCAAGAGCGTATTCGGCGGCCATCTCATCGGGAAAAGGGAAGTCGGTTGCGTCGGTCATCCGCCCAAACAAGCCTTCAACTTGATCAAGGAGCGCCGGATCCAGCTCTTCATCGTGCCGGTCGGCACCCCGAACACGGTGGCCACGTCCTCATAGGTGCGGCCCTCGAAGAAGGCGGTGCGCAGGGCCTTCTGCTGGTTGGCTTCCAACTCGTTCATGCAGCCGTCCAGCCGTGTGGATTGCTCGGAACGCAGGACGGCACCCAGGCCATCCTCGGACTCGTCCGGCACCTCATTGGCGTCGTCGATCGGGCGGGTGGTACGGCGGCCGACCTGACGCTGGCGGTCGATGGCACGGTTGCGCGCCATTGTGGCCAGCCAGGTGATCGGGCTGGCGCGATTTTCATCGAACGTCCCGGCCTTGGTCCAGACACTGAGATAGACTTCCTGCAACACGTCCTCGGCCTCGCTTCGGTCGTTCAAGATACGAAGCACCACCCCGAATAGTTTCGCGGAGGTCGCGTCATAGACGTCCTGAAGCGCGGAACGATCGCCCCCGGCCACGCGCCGGATGTTCAAGGTCAAGGCCTGACGGCTGATGTCGGCGTCCATGCGTCGGCGTCTGCGTTTCCGTTGATCGTCAAGGCCTTCGGTCGCACGCCGGCGTGGCGTTCGCAAGCCGACTCGCCAAGGTCAGCGCACCATCAGGCGCGATCCGAAATAGCCTGCGAGCGCGGCGACGCAACTGATGAAGGTCCCCCAGGCCATGTCGGCCAGGGTGATGTGCAGGCTCCAGCGCGTCAGGGTCGCCTGGTTGGTGAGATCATAGGTCGCATAGGCCACGAAACCGAACACCGCGCCGTTGATCGCAGCCCGGCTCCAGCTCTGTGCGTTCAGGGCGGGGACGACGGCCAGAAAGGTGATCCCGAACAGGAAGATGAAGTAGAAGGCACCCGCCGCCACGAAATCGACCTTGGTCCGCATCCAGTCGCCCAGGACCGGGCGATACAGTTTGTCGCCCATCATTGTCAGCCAGACGACATCGAGCACCAGCATGGCGATCGCGGACGATCCATAGGCGGCGATATATTTCAGCATGGGATCAGGCCTTCTTCAGACGATAGTGGCTGACGCCCCAGACGGAGCCGTCGGAGTCGCCGAACAGACCGGCGGTAGCCATGTAGAACCGGCGCCAGCGGCGCGTCCACAGGGCCGCCTGGTCGCCATAGACGTCGCTCATGATGGCGCGGACCTCCTCGGCATTGGCGTCCATGTTCTGCAGCCAGTGGTCGGCGGTGCGCTGATAGTGGGTGCCCGACCAGCGCCACTGGTCGTCGATGGTCAGGATGTCCGAATACTGGCGCATCAGGCCGTGGCTGGGCATGACGCCGCCGGTAAAGAAATGCTGGGCGATGAAGTCTGAATCGTCGGAGACCTCGAACCGGTAGGGCTGGTCGACGTGGCTGAAGACGTGGATGAACATCCGGCCCTCAGGCTTGAGCCAGCCCGCCGCCCGGGTCAGAAGCGCGCGCCAGTTGGCCATATGCTCGAACATCTCGACCGAGACGATCCGGTCGAAGGTGCGGTCGATGTTGAACACGTTCATGTCGGCGGTGACGATGGTCAGGTTGGCCAGACCGCGTCGGGCCGCCTCGCCGTCAATGAAGGCCTTCTGGCTGCGGGAGTTGGACACCGCTGTGATCTTCGATGTCGGATAGTGTTCTGCCATCCACAGCGACAGGGAGCCCCAGCCGCAGCCCAGTTCCAGCACGGCCTGGCCGTCGCGAAGGTCGGCGTGTTCGCAGGTGATCCGCAGGGCGCTGGCCTCGGCCTGGTCCAGCGTCGCGGTCGGGGTCTCGTAGAAGCAGCTGGAGTATTTGCGATGCTTGCCCAGGCACAGTTCGAAGAAGCGGGCGGGCAGTTCGTAGTGCTGTTCGTTGGCGGCGTCGGTGTGTTCGGCGACGGGGCGGGCTGCCATTTCGCGGGCAAAGGTGGCCTCGACGTCGGCGGGCGGGGTCTTCAGCGCCTTACGGGCGTTGGCCACCAGCAGGGCGATGGCAGGGCGGGTCACGAAATCCGGAAATGGCGCGTCCTGGAGTTTGTTGACGCTGTTGGCGAGCAGGCTCATCGGGGTCGTCCTCAGGCTTTGGAGATGCGGGGGAAAAAGGCCCCGACGCGTTTCTGGTAGTCTTCGTAGGGCTTGCCGCGCGACTTGAGCATCGCGGCCTCCAGCGGAGGCACGCCGGTCAGTCGCGTCAGGATCAGATACATGACGACCGGCGCGATCAGCCCGGCCCAGCCCCAGGGCCAGCCTCCGGACAGGTCAATGGCCATGACCGGGTACGCGACCCAGCCAAGCCATTCGAACACATAGTTGGGATGGCGCGACAGGCCCCACAGACCCCGGTCCATGATCTGGCCCTTGTTCGCGGGATCGGCCTTGAAGGCCTTCATCTGCTGGTCGGCGACCCCTTCACCCAGGATGGCGACGGCCAGAATGGCGGCCCCGATCCCGTCGGCCAGGGTCAGGCCGGCACCGGGCCGCAGCGCCGCCGCAGCGATCGAGACGCTGAGCAATGTCGTGGCTGGGGCCTGAACGATGGCGAGGCCGAACAGCCGCTTCCTGAAATCATCGCCCCATTCGGCCTTGAGCAGTTTGTAACGGGCGTCTTCCTCAGGGGTCCTGGCCACGCGGATGGCGATGTAGGAGCCCAGACGGATCGCCCAGATGGCCACCAGCGCCGCCACCAGCATCTGGCGCTGCGAGGCCGGCCCCGACCAGGGGCTCAAGGCGACGACCACACCCGTCGCGCCGGTGCCAAAGGTCCAGAAGACGTCGGTCCAGCCGGCATTGCCGGTCCGGACCACCGTCGCCCAGGCGCAGGTCATCACGGCCAGCATCAGGATCAGGGCGACGGCAAGGGCAAGCATCATCGTATGGATCCTATCGGCTGATCAGTTGGCGTGTGGGCAGTCCGAGACGCCCCATGCGGGCGATCAATTCGGCCTTCTGCGCCGCGCTCATCGTCTGGCGGCGTGACAGCAGGGCCGGGAACCGGCCGTCGGCGGTGGTGGCGATCATCCAGCTGTAGTCGGGGGCGATATCGATGACCCAGTATCTCTGGCGGATCAGGCCGCCGAAGAAGCTGGCCTCCCACTTGGCATTGGTGGCGGGGTCAAGAACCCGGGCGTGGGTATTGACCGTCGTGGCCCGACCGTCTCGGCTGTCGCGGTGGCAGGTCTGGGCGATGGCGAAACTGTTCGCCCCCCGGCGCGACCAGACCTGGCTGGCGGCCCAGCAGTTGCGCTGATGGTCGTTGGGAGACCGCGCGATTTCATGCCAGCGCCCCATGAAGCGATCGACATCAAGGGTGACCCGGGGCTCGGGGGCCTGGGCCAGGGCGGCATTGCCCGATCCTGTCAGCATTAGAATCGCCACGATGGCGCAGCGGAGTTCACGCATGATGACCTCGGGGTTCGCGAAAGGGCCCGACCGTGACGGGATAGGCGGGGGTGATCCCTCCCCGCAGCCGCAGGCCCTTCAGGATCAACCGGATCGCTTCCCAGTGGATGCCGGCGATGACCTTCAAGGTCAGCAGGGGATGAGCGGCCCAGGCCGCCATCAGATTGCGGTCGGTCAACTCGGACCGGCGAGCGTTGAAGGCGGTGTGCAGGATCGGCCCGTCACCATCCTCGACCGTGATGGCGACGCTGGCGGCCTCGTCCGGCGCACCCTGCGGCGGGGTGACGGTGAACCGGTAGGTCAGTTCCATGTCCATGAAGGGCGAGACGTGGAACGCCTTGTCGACGCCCTGACGCACCGGTGTTGTGGCCCCGGTGACCGGCATCAGATAGCTGTGGCGCCCGCCAAAGGTGTTGGACACCTCGTACAGGATGGCGCTCAGCCGCCCGTCCGCAGCATGGCAGAAGAAGACGCTCAAGGGATTGAAGCCGTGGCCAAGGATGCGCGGCATGGTCAGCAGTTGAATCCGACCGCCACCGTCGATCCCGGCCTCGGCCATCCTCGCCGCAACCTGGGTCTTCAGGGGCGTATCCGACCGGTCACCGAAATCGGCCGCCCGCAGCGTCATCAGCCCGAACCGGCCACCGCCCAGCCATCTGAACCGTCTGGTCAATGTCGACCATTCATCCAGATCGATCAGCAGCATGTACACCCGGTACTTCAGAAAATGCGCGCGCGGCCGGGCCCGCCGGTGAAACACCGAGCCGCAATAGAGTCCAGACCGGAGGCCGCCCTCGTTCATGCGGTCATCCGTTCCGTAGTCGATACGTCCTTCAACGGAATGCGGCCGCTTTCGTTCTCGACGCTCCAGGGACGCCGGACCCCGCCGATGGCCTCGGCGACCGCAAGACCGGCCTGCAGCCCATCCTCGTGGAAGCCCGAACCGAACCAGGCCCCGGCGAACCAGGTGTCCCTTACCCCTTGCAGGGACCACAGCTGGTCCTGGGCGGCCAGGGCCGCGGCATTGAAGACCGGGTGATCGAACGCCTGATCCACCAGCACCGTCGCCGGGTCCGGATCGCGCTCGGGATTCAGCGTCACGAACAGGTCTTCGCCCGGCAGACCCTGCAACAGGTTCATCCAGTAGGTCACGCCCGGCTGGCCCAGCTGGCCGGGCGCTGGCCGATCGCCGACATAGTTCCAGGCCGCCCAGGCACCCTTGCGACGGGGCATCTGGCTGCGGTCGCGGTGCAGGACCACGCGGTTGCGGCCATATCCGATCGCGCCCAGCAATCGGGCCTCCTCTGTCGTGGGCTCGGCCAGCATCGCCAGGGCCTGGTCGGAGTGACAGGCCAGAACGACGCCGTCATAGGCTCTGGCCTCGCCCCCGGCATGGAGCGTGACGCGGCCCGGCGCACGTTCGATCCGCTCCACGGCCGCGTTGAGCAACACCTCCCCATTGAACGCGCGCAGCAGGGCCTCGACATAGGATCGGCTGCCGCCCTCCACCGTCTTCCAGTTCGGCTTCAGATCGACCTCCAGCAGCCGATGGTTGCGATAGAAGCGCACGAAGGCCGCAGCCGGATAGTCGGCCATCTGGCTCGACGACGATGACCAGATCGCCGCCGCCTGGGGCAACAGATGCAGGTCGCGGAAGGCCTGACCGTAACGCTTCTGGTCCAGGTACTGGCCCAGGGTACAGAGCGAGGCATCCATCTCGGCCAGGTCCGCCTCGGCTTCCCGATGAAAACGTTTCAGATCGAAAAGCATGGCCAGGAAGGCGGGATTGGCCAGATTTCGCTTCTGGACGAACAGACCCTTGAGGCCGTGACTGGAGTATTCGAACTCCCCGGCATCCATCGAGACCGCGAAAGACATGTGGGCGGGCCGGGCTGTCACATCCAGATGCGCCAGCATCGCCGTAAAGTTCGGATAGTTCGGCTCGTTGTAGACAATGAACCCGGTATCGACCGCGATGGATCCATTGCCGTTCGGTGCATCAACCGTACAGGCATGACCGCCGACGCGGTCACCCGCCTCGTAAAGGGTCACATCGTGGTGCTGCGACAAAAGCCAGGCCGCCGACAGGCCGGACACCCCGGATCCGACCACCGCCAGTCGACGGCGTGCATGCGTTGGAACGTGAGGCGGCGTGATCCGGTCGTACATGAAGCCCTGTGGTGTCGTCGTTGGGATGGTCGACCACAGCTACGTTGGGTTCGCCGATCCGGATGCCGCCACGGTCAAGCCCGTGCACCGCAACAAGTTCCCATCGACCGCGCATCCGGGAGACGACTGGTGCGTAACTGATCGTGGCGTCGTTGATTGCGCCTCTTGTGCGCGGAGAAAATGATGACGGCTCCCCTGGTCCACGATGTCACCGAGCGCGGCGGATTCGACCTGCCCCGTCCGACGCGACTGTTCTTCTGGGCCTTCAGGAGCGCCGAAAAGAACTGGCAGGGTCGGGGCCTGACGATCGTGACCCCGGATCGTACCGAACACACCTTTGGCCCCCGGGTGCCCGAACCGGCCGTCATCGACATCCGCGACTGGCGCGCCATCCGCAGGATCCTGAGCTCGGGCGCCATCGGCCTGGCCGAGAGCTATATGGCCGGTGAGTGGCGCACGCCGGACCTGGCCCGCACCCTGATGGTCCTGGCCGACAATTTCGACCAGCTGGCCAAACTGACCAGCGGCAGCGCGGTCTTCCGGGCCTTCAACTGGGTGGTCCACAATGTCGCCCGGCTGAACACGCGTGCGGGATCGAAACGCAACATTGTTGCCCACTACGATCTCGGCAATGACTTCTATGGGCGCTGGCTGGACGCCAGCATGACCTATTCCTCGGCCCTCTGGACCCAACCGGAACAGACTCTGGAGCAGGCGCAGACAGAGAAATATGCAGCCCTGGCCCGGAGTATCGACCTGCGACCCGACCACCGGGTCCTGGAGATCGGCTGCGGCTGGGGCGGTTTCGCCGAATATGCCGCGCGCGAGATCGGCTGTCATGTCGTCGGCCTGACCCTGTCACCATCCCAACAGGCCTTCGCCGTGGACCGCATGGCCAGGGCGGGCTTGTCGGACCGCGTCGAGATCCGGCTGCAGGACTATCGCGACACGCCCGAGACCTTTGATCGGATCGTCTCGATCGAGATGTTCGAGGCCGTGGGCGAAAAATGGTGGCCGACCTATTTCAAGGTGGTTCGCGACCGGCTGGTTCCTGGCGGGCGCGCGGGACTGCAGATCATCACCATCCGCGACGACCTGTTTGAGGCCTATCGCGGCGAGGTCGACTTCATCCAGAAATACGTCTTCCCCGGCGGGATGCTGCCCAGCCAGACCCGTCTGGATCAGGAGACCGCCGCCCAGGGGCTGGCGACGACCGACGTGCGCCATTTCGGCGGAGACTACGCCCGGACCCTGAACCTGTGGCTCAGGCGGTTCAATGAAACCCATTCCGGCATGGACGAGACCTTCGACCGCTTGTGGCGGTTCTACCTCGCCTATTGCGAAGCGGGGTTCGCGACCGGCCGCACCGACGTGGTCCAGGTCTCGCTGGCGCGCTCCGCCTAGGTTCGGTCGGCAGGCAGATGTCGGCCATGCGCTGGAACGCATTGCAGACCGGTCGTCAGTCGAATCGGCCCTCTCTGGATACGCCGGTATTTAGGAATATTTTCTCTTCTTCCCTTGCGTCCGGCACCCTTCACCGCTACATGCCTCGGCAGGTCTTTGACAATTCGGTTTCGAACGCCGGCGCTCAGGCACTTCGAATTTTCGCATAATCTGGCAGCACGTTCCCAATCATACCAATCAAGTTATTGATTTTGCTTGTTCGTACTTGGCGGCTTGGCGCTTTGGCGGTGTGTTTTCTGGATCGCCACCGCCAGTATCGCGAGATGGCATCGATTGCGCCCAGCGTTCCGGCCCGGGAAATCTGAACCAACCATCGCGCTTCGCATTGCGACTCCGCAACACGAGGAGTCGCGATCATGGCCGCCCGACCCACCTGGCAGGGACATCTGAAGCTGTCGCTCGTCACCTGTCCGGTGGCCCTTTACACCGCGACGTCGAGCGCCAGCGACGTTCATTTCAACCTGATCAATCCCGAAACCAACAACCGCATCCGCATGGTCGCAACCGACCCGGACACCGGCCCGGTCGAGCGGTCCAGCCTGGTCAAGGGCTATGAGGTGTCCCGCGACGAATATGTCCTGTTCGACGACGCCGATTTCGACAAGGTCCGGCTCGAGAGCACCCACACCATCTCCATCGACAGGTTCGTCGACGAGACCGAAATCGACCGGCTCTACTGGGAGGATCCCTTCTATGTCGTTCCGGAAAAAGGCGCGGGTATCGAAGCCTTTGTCGTGATCCGCGACGCCATGAAGAAGCAGGGCAAGGTCGCCCTGGGTCAGCTGGTCCTGAGGGGCAAGGAGCGCCAGCTGGCGCTTGAGGTGCGGGACAAGGGGCTGGTCGCCTATACGCTGCGTGCCCACGCGGAGGTCCGGAACGCCGAGGACTATTTCGACGACATCCCGGTGGTGAAGGCCGATGCCGACATGGTCGATATCGCCGCCCGCATCATCGCCCAGAAGGAAGGCCCGTTCGATCCGACCGTCTTCAAGGACCGCTACGACGAAGCCCTGCGCGAGATGATCAAGGCCAAGTCCCAGGGCGGCAAGGGGGTCGTCGCGGTCGAGGAACCTGACGACACCAATGTCGTGGACCTGATGGCGGCCCTCCGAAACAGCCTGAAGGGCTCAGCACCCCCGGCAGGCAAGCCCGGTGCCAGGAAGGCTCAGACGAGGAAACCGGCGTCAAGGAAGAGCGCCGCCTGACCTCTTGCCGTCGTGGGGCCGGACCTACAGGCCCATCGCCTTCAGCGCCGGTTTCAGGCTGGCTTCGGAGGCTCGGAAATCCTTCCAGGGGTCGGGTGCCTTCAACAGCGCCAGACCGGTCCACAGATTGTAGATCGACGGATCAAGCCCGGTCTTGACCTGGCTCCAGCTCAAGGGAAACGCCAGGCCTGCCCCGGGCCTGGCGCGCGGAGACCAGGGGGCCACAGCCGTGGCCATCCGACCATTGCGCAGGTAGTCGAGGAAAATCTTCCCGCCCCGCGCCTTCTTGGCCAGGGTCGTGGTGAACCGGTCGGGATCGGCTGCCCGGATTGCCTCCGAAACCGCCTTGGCAAAGGCCTTGTTCTGATCCCAGGTGATGCGGCTCCGGGCATCCGACCTGATCGGTACGACGACGTGAAGCCCCTTGCCGCCGGTGGTCTTGACGAACGGCGTCAGGCCCAGAGCCTCGATCCGCGTTCGGACCACCCCGGCCGCCGAGATGACATCGTCGAAGTCCAGGCCCTCGTCGGGATCGAGATCGAAGGTGATCTGGTCGGGGACCTCGGGATCTCCGGGCCGACACCCCCAGGGATGCAGCTCCAGTCCGCCCGACTGGCCGATCGCCACCAGACCGCCCACGTCGGTCACCGTCACATAGGGCTTTCTCTCGTTCACATCGACCAATTTGAGCCGGGGGTTGGATCCTGGCATCGCGTGACGCTGGAAGAAGGTCTCGCCGTCGATCCCCTCGGGGGCACGGATGATCGAGATCGGCCGGTCCGTGACATGGGGCAGGATGCGCTCCGCCGCCGCCTCGTAGTAGCGCGCGAGGTCGAGCTTGGTCAGGGCCGGATTTCCGCCGTGGGCCGGCCACAGCACCTTGTCCGGGCGGGTGATCGTCACCCCGGCGACAACGGCCTTGCCGCTCGGGCCCGTCGCGAGCCTGAACTGCGGGGGCGACGAGACCTTTCCGACCGCCTTCGAAACCCTGGACGGCGACTGCGGCATTGCATCGACCTCGGCCGCGGTCTTGTCCTCGCGCATCCCCTTGAAAGCGGCCTGTCTCAGCGACCCGCTGTCGGTGTATCCCCCGTGCTCGATCTCGGCGACAAGAACAGGCCTGAGCCAGTGGATCGTGCCCCGGGCCGAGGAAGGCCTCGGCGCACCCGGCCCCACGAATGGGCTCCCGTCTGAGGCCGCAGCCTCTAGCGCAGGCATCAACGCCCTGACCACGGCCTCGGAATAGCCGGTCCCGACCCGCCCCAGATGGCGCAGCCCCTTTCCCGCTCCGGCATCCACATCCTGAACCCCGACGATCAGGGATCGGAACCGGTCACCCTGCGAGGTCCAGCCGCCGACTACGACCTCATCTCGCCCCCGGCATTTCGACTTGACCCAGGCGCTCGACCGCCCCGCCGTATAGGGGGCGTCCAGTCGCTTGGAGATCACCCCCTCCAGGTCCATCCGGCACGCGCTTTCCAGCACCGCCTGCCCGGTCGTGGCGAAATGATCGACATAGCGGATGCGCGCGCCGGCGGCCCCGGGGATGCGGTCGATCCAGGCCTGAAGGCGCGCCTTGCGGTGCGCCAGCGGCAGGGGTCGAAGGTCCTCTGCCCCGTCGAACAGCAGGTCGAAGGCAAAATAGATCAGGTCATCCGTCTCTCCATCCGAGATCGCGACCTGGAGTGCCGAAAAATCAGGCATCGAGTCACCGGTCAGAGCGCAGATTTCGCCATCGACAACGCCGTCCGGCCATCCCGCGCCGTCCTCGGCCAGGGCTGGAAACCGGTCTGACCAGTCCAGTCCCTTGCGCGTCCGCAACACCGCCTTGCCGCCTCCAACCCCGATCTGGATGCGGTATCCGTCAAACTTGATCTCGTGAGCCCAGCCACCGGCACCGGGCGGAAAGTCAGCGACCGTGCACAGCTGGACCGGTACGAACCCCGGCGGCCGCTTCAGGGGCACGGGCGCGGGCCCGGGGCCCGGCGGTGCCTTGCGTCCCGTCGGCTTCGAGGAGGTCCACTGCGTCTTGCCCCCAGCGATCTGGGCCATGGTCCGGCCCGTCGTCACCGAAGCGTCGATCTCCATCAGGGCGTCACCTTCGCCGTCAACAGCATAGGCGTCCCGCTCCTTGATCAGCAGCCAGTTGCTTCGCGCCCCCTTGCCCGCCTTCGGCGGCTTGCCGTGATCGGTCTTCAGCCGGATCAGCGCCCATTTGCCCTGCAGGCGCTCGCCGTGCAGGATCATCTTGATCTGGCCCTTGGCGAAGCCCTCAACCACGTCTTCCTGCGGCTCCCAGGTCCCCGTGTCCCACATCTGCACCGTGCCGGCCCCATAGTTGCCACCCGGAATGGTGCCTTCGAACCCGCCATAGTCCAGCGGATGATCTTCAACCTCGACGGCCAGCCGCTTGACCTTCATGTCTCGCGATGGGGCCTTGGTAACGGCCCAGGATTTCAGAACCCCATCGAACTCGACGCGAAAATCATAGTGCAGCCGGGTCGCCGCATGACGCTGGACCAGAAATCGCAGCGGCGCGTTTCGTGTCGTCGGGCCCTTGACGCCCTTTGGTTCGGGCGTCTCGTCGAACCGCCGTTTCGCCCGATAGGTCGTCAACTCCCCCTTCATCGCGCGGCCCTCAGAGATCGCGCCAGCGCCTTGTCGAACCCCTTTGTCTCCGACCCCGGCAGGATCTCGGCCAGTGCGCCCGACTGATACAGCGTCAGCACCGCCGGGTGGATATAGGATGCCCTGCACACCGTCGGCGTATTGCCCAGAAGCCTTGCCGTCGCCTTGACGCAAGCCCTGATCTTGCGCGCCGCATCGGTCGCAGACGCCGGCGGCCCCATCGTCCGCAAGGCCCGTGCCGCCGACACCGTCCCGGCCCAGGTCCGGAAATCCTTGGCCGAGAACTGCTCGCCCATCGCCTCGCGGATATAGGCGTTCACGTCGTCGGAGGTGACCGGACACAGTTCGCCATCCGCACCGCGATATTTGAACAGGGACTGTCCGGGCAGGTCGCGCAGTCCCCGGATCACGGTAGCCAGCCGCCGGTCGCGAACGCTGACGCTGTGCTCCACGCCGCTCTTGCCCCTGAAGGCAAAGGTCAGCCCCGCGCCGTCCACGGCCAGATGTCGCTTGTGCAGCGTCGTCAGACCATAGCTGCGATTGGTCCTCGCGTACTCGGCGTTGCCGACCCGGATCAGGGTGATCTCCAGAAGCTGGACCGCCGTCGCCAGAACCTTGTCGCGACAGGGGCCGCAGCGGGCCATATCGGTCTCGATCCGCTTCCTCAACCGGGGCAGAGCTGCGGCGAAGGCCGACAACCTGTCGAACTTGTTCGTCGAGGCATGGCGGCTCCAGTCGTCATGGTATCGATACTGTTTGCGCCCCCTGGCGTCGCGCCCGGTCGCCTGGATATGGCCGCTCGCTCGCGGACAGATCCAGACATCGGTCCAGGCCGGGGGGATGGCCAGGCTGTGAATTCGCTCCAGAACCTTCTCTTCGGTGATCGCTCGATCCCGCGTATCGCAATAAGAATATCCTGTGCCCGATGGCTTGCGGCTCAGCCCAGGACTGTCATCTGAACTCCAGGTCAGCCCCCCGGGAATCGTCTCGATCGGAAAAGTCGCAAAGCCATCAGCCATGGTCGTCTCAGCCCTCTGATGCTGGCGAACGTCCGGCATTGGAGGCCGTTCCAGGCCCACACAGCCCAGACAGATCGGCTCTTGGAAACCGGGGCTCAAGCTGCGCGCCGAACTGCCGGGAAGGGCGCGCTTCAGCTGACAGGCCTGGACGACACGCCGCACGGACCCCTGTTGCGGACACGGCATGACGTCGCCCATGATCACGGTTCCGTGTTCTTGGCGTGGACAGGCTCGGTGCGCTCGCGCATAGGGAGGGCCGTGAGTCCCGCCCCTTCCCCGTCACGCCGATACGACCTGGACTGGCTTCGCGTCGGGGCCTTTGCCCTGTTGATCTTCTACCATGTCGGCCTGGCCTATGGTCCCTACGACTGGCACATCCATTCCAGTCATACGCTGGAGTGGATCCGGGAGGGGGTGCTGGTCACCAATCCCTGGCGGCTGACCCTGTTGTTCCTGGTGTCCGGTGCCGCGATCCGGTTCATGACCCTGCGCAAGACCCCGCGCGAGGTGGCCCGCCTGCGCGTCGCCCGGCTGGGCCCGCCCCTGATCTTCGGTGTGGCGATCCTGGTCACCATCCAGTCCTGGATCGAGGCGGTCGACAAGGCCTCGTTCAGCAGCGGCTATCTGGCCTGGCTGGGTCATGAGTTCGGCCCGACCGGCCTGTCCAACGGCGTGCCCCTGAACCACCTCTGGTTCGTGGTCTATATCGCAGCCTACAGCGCGGTCATCGTCGCCCTTCTGACCCGACCCGCCTGGATCGAGACGCTCGAGACCCGCATCGGTCCCTTCTTCGCTGGCTGGCGGATCCTGGTCTTGCCAGCCCTGTGGCTGATCGCGGTGCGGGTGACCCTTTATCCCGTGTTCGGCCTGACCAACTTCATCTTCTGGGACTGGTACAACCACGCCCAGTCCCTGGCCGCCTTCCTGTTCGGGTTTCTGGCCGTGCGCCAGGAGAGTCTCTGGCGCGATCTGGAACGGTTCCGGTGGATCGGCGTGGGCGTCGCCGCCATAGCCCTGCCGCTCATGATGCTCCAGGTTGCCCATCCCGGAGGCGGGGCCTTCCTGGGCATTCCGCGCAACGTCGTCGTAGCCATCGATCAGTGGGCCGTCATCTCCGCCCTGCTTGGCTTCGCCAGCCTGCATCTACGAAAGGCCTCGGGACCGGTCCTGACCTATCTGAACGATGCGGTCTTCACCCTCTATCTGGCGCATCAGACGATCCTGGTCTGTGCGGTCTGGTTGATCCGGCCCGCCGGACTTCCGGTGTGGATCGAGGCCCCCTTGCTGGCCGCCATCACCTGGGGTGGCAGCCTTCTGATCTACGAAACTGTGCGTCGGATACCGTTACTGCGCCCGATCTGGGGCCTGCGCCCCTTGGCCGGACGACCGACCCTGGCCTGGTTCACTGCCGAACACTGGGCGCTCGACCGGTTCCGCAGACGGCGTATCCTGCTGGCCATCGGTGTCGCAGCCCCGGTGCTGGCGCTTGGCTCGGTCGGCCTGGCCATTCTCGCCTATCCGGGTTTCGACCATGCCCGGCAATATCTGAGCGAACTGGGTAACGAGTCCGCAGCCCTGCCGATCATCTTCAACGGCGGAATGCTCGTGGCGGGCGCAATGGCCGGGTTCGCCGGCCTCGGATTCGGCCTGGCCATCAGCGCCATTTCCGGGCGTCGAATCGTGGGAGGCCTGACGACCGTAGTCTTCGTTCTGGCTGGCGCGGGCCTGGCGCTATCAACCCTGTTTCCCTATCCCGACCCGCGTCATCAGGTCATCAACATGGCCTTGGGAATCATGATCGCGCCTGTGCTGCTGCTTTGGGGACTGGCCGGCAATCGGGAGATGAGGGGGCTTCAGATCTTTCTGATGGCCGTCTTTGCCACCATGACGGCGCTGACGCTGATCACCTACCATCTGGTCCTGCCAGGCACCGTCAACCCGACCAATGTCGGATGGTGGGAACGCGCCTTCGCCATCGTACTGGTGACATGGGTCGGCATCGCGGCCCTGATCCTGGGACGTCACCTGCATGGCGCGGCCGCCGACACCGAACCGCGGTCCTAAAAATCACGGGACAATCACGAGTCCGTGATTGATTTTCACGAAAATGCGTTCATGCTGCGATGCAATGGCTGGCGCATTCTCTCCCTGGCGCGTCATCCCTTCCGGAACTCATAGACGCGATGAACAGCCTGGCCCTTCGCAGCGATGCCCTGGACGGAGCCGTCGATTTCGGTACCGATGCCTGGGCACCCGATGATGCGCCACTGGCCATGCCCCGCCAGTCCCTGACGACCGACGAAACCGGATCTCCTGCTTCGGTGTCAACTTCCCCGGCCAGGGTTGGACGGCGCCGTCTGGTTCTGGCCATGGCGACTCTCGCCATCACCGTCCTGGCTGCCATCGCCCCCTTCATCCTTTATGGCCGCAAAGGCTGGGACGGCCTGGAGATGCTGGCCTTCGGGCTGTTCCTGGTGCTGATCAGTTCGATCGCCTGCTGGTTCTCGAACTCGGCCATCGGACTGTGGGTCCTGATGACCAACCGCGAGCAGGAGGACCTTTCGTTCGCGCCTCACCCCGAGGCCCCGAAGACGCGCACCGCCCTGTTGATGCCGTTGTATAACGAAGACGCGCACGCCGCCCTGGCCCGCCTGTCGGCCATCGATGCGGGCCTCGCACGCCTGGGCGTCTCCGATGCCTTTGACCTGTTCGTGCTGTCCGACACGAACAAGTCCGAGGCCCTGATGTCGGAACAGGCCGTGTTCGCCGGCTTTCGCCTGCGTACCCACTCCCAAGCCTTCTACCGTCACCGCGAAAGCAACGTCGAGGCAAAGTCGGGTAATGTCACCGACTGGACCCGTCGCTTCGGCGGGGCCTATGAGTTCATGGTCGTGCTCGACGCCGACTCGACGATGGCGGGCGAGACCATCCTGCGCATGGTCGATGCCATGGAGCGCCATCCAGGCATCGGCCTGATCCAGACTGCCCCCACCATCGTCAAGGCCGGGACCCTGTTTGCCCGCGTGTCCCAGTTCAGCGTGCGCCTGTATGGCCGCGTCGCCGCCGCAGGCCTGGCCTGGTGGACGGGGGCCGAGGGGTCCTACTGGGGTCACAACGCCATTTTGCGCGTGAAGGCCTTTGCCGAATCCGCCGGTCTGCCGATCCTGCCAGGCAAGAAGCCCTTCGGTGGCCATATCATGAGCCACGATGTCGTCGAGGCCGCCCTGCTGCGCCGCGCCGGATGGGCCGTCCACGTCACGGCCGCCCTGGACGGATCGTGCGAGGAAACCCCGCCGACGATCACCGACTTCGTGCGTCGCGAGCACCGCTGGTGCCAGGGCAACCTGCAACACCTTGCCCTGCTCGGCGCGCCGGGCCTGACAGGGGCCAGCCGGACCCAACTGTTCATGGGCGTCCTGGCCTATGTCGCCTCGCCCCTGTGGTTCGCCTCGCTGGTAACCGGCCTGGTGATCCAGCTCTATTATCCGATCGACTGGGCCTCCTTCTTCTACTTCCTCAAGCCCCAGTTCACGCCCTTCATGCTGGCCTCGCTGCTCGCAGGGGTGCTGCTGATCGGGCCCAAGATCATGGGCGCTGTCCTGGTGCTGTCGCGTCCGCGCGAACGTCGAGCCTTTGGCGGCGGGGCCCGGATTATCAAGGGCATGACGGCCGAGATCTTCCTGTCGGCCACGCTTGCCCCGATCTTCATGGTCGCCAACACGGTCGCCGTGACCAAGATCCTGATCGGTCAGGACGCCGGCTGGCATGCCCAGCAGCGTGACGTTGACGGCGTGTCATGGAAGGATGCGTTCCGTTCGATGCGCTGGCAGATGGCGACGGGTCTCGCCTTCTGCGCCGCCCTCGTCTTCCGCCCGGATCTGGCCAGCTTCTTCATTCCCATCGTCGGGCCGCTGCTTCTGGCCGCCCCGATCGTGGTCTGGACCTCGCGCCGCGCCTCGGGTGATGCCTTTGCCCGACGCGGCTGGCTGGTCACGCCCAAGGGCGACGAACAGAGCGCCACCCCTTCGGTGCTCCACGGCCCGATGCGTCCCAGCCCCCTGCAGGACGGCGCGCGAGTTGCGGCGCTGCGGGCGTTGCAGAACGCCTGAGTTTCGTCATTCCGGCGAAGCGTAGCGGAGAACCGGAACAAGGCGGCGCGCGAGAGCGCAAAACTGTCGCATACCCACCCGTGTCTGGCATTTCGCCTTCGCTTCGCGACGGCTCCGCCTCGTTCCGGGTCTGCGTCTCGCTGCGCTCACCTTCGCCCGGAATGACGAGAGCTCAGAGCTGCCCCATCTGATTGTCGTGGTGCACAGCCTGCGCCTTCAGCCAGGCCACGAAGGCCACCGCGCTCGGCGAGGGCGGCCGGTCACGCGGCAGGACGACGTGATAGGCGAACCCCACCTGCTCGCTGCCATCCGGGAACGGTGCAACCAGACGTCCTGAGGCCAGGTCCGCCTGGGCCAGGGTGCGTTTGGCCAGAGCCACGCCCCGTCCCGCCGCCGCCGCCTCGATCAGCATCGACGACTGGTTGAACCGCGAACCCTTCCGGGGGTCCGAATGCTTGACCCGCCGGGCCTTCAACCACATGGCCCAGTCCGGCCGCGACGGGTCGCCGTCGTTGGACATATCGTGCAGCAGAACATGTCTTGCCAGATCGGCCGGGGTCCGTATCGGATGCTCGCCGGTCATGAGTGTCGGCGAAACCACCGGCAGGACCGTCTCGACCATCAACCGCTCGACCACATGGCCCGGATAGTCGCCCGGGCCATAACGCACGGCCAGATCGGCCCCGCCCTCGCCTACCACCGCCGGCTCCAGATCGGCCGAGATCCAGACCTCGATCTCCGGGTGGGCGGTATGGAAGTCGTCCATGCGCGGCATCAGCCATTTGGCGGCAAAGGACGGCGTCACGCTGATGGACACCTGTTTCTTCCTCGGCGGTTCGCGCAGCAGGGAAGAAGCATCCATCAGACGTTCGAATCCCTCGCGCAGCAGGGGCACGGCCCCTCGCCCCAGATCGGTCAATTGCAGTCCCTTGGCCTCGCGCCGAAAAAGGGGGCCGCCGACGATGTCCTCCAGCAGGCGGATCTGCTGGCTCACGGCACCGGGCGTCACGGAAAGCTCGTCGGCGGCGCGGCTGAAATTGAGATTTCGCGCCGCGCTTTCGAAGGCGCGCAGGGCGTTCAGTGGAAGGAGCGGTCTGGCCATGGCCGTTAGAAATCCTATCAGATCGTCAAAGACAATCTGGTTTGTGCATCGCACGCACGCGGGTCAGGGTTCGTCACGACCCACGGACAGGCTGCGCCCTACCCGATCGAGGCCGGTGGAGCCAGTTCATGCGTGTTTTTCTCGCTTCCATTCCAATGGAGGGTGCCCGCGTCGTCATCGTCGGGAACGGCGAGGCAGCCCTGGCCAAACTTCGACTGTTCCAGAAGACCCCCGCCAACCTGACCTGGTTCGCGCCCGATGGAGCACCTGTCGGATCGGGAGCCCTGATCGGTGGCCCCGTTGCGATCGAGCGCGTGCCGATCGCCGAGGATCTGGCCGGAGCCCGGTTGGTCTTCATCGCCGTCGAGGACGAAGCGGCCGCGATTGATCTTGCCGCCCTGGCCCGCGCCTCGGGGGCGCAGGTCAATGTGGTGGACAAGCCGGGCCTGAGCGATTTCCACACCCCGGCCCTGATCGACCGGGACGAGGTGGTCATCGGCATCGCTACCGGCGGCTCGGCCCCCATTCTGGCGCGCGACATACGCAGCCGGATCGAGGCGGTCCTGCCCGCCGGTCTGACCCAGGTGGCCAGACTGGCCCGTGAGATGCGCGACACGGTGATCGCCAGCGTCCCGGACTTCATGGCGCGACGCCGGTTCTGGGAGAAGGCCTTCCGGGGGGCCGCCGCCGATCTGGCGGCCTCAGGTCGTACTGCCGAGGCACGCCGCGAAATGCTGCGCCTGTTGAACGCTGCCAGCGAGATCACCACCGGGCCGGACCAGGGTATCGTCCATATCGTCGGCGCAGGCCCCGGAGATCCCGAACTGCTGACGCTCAAGGCCCTGCGGGTGCTTCAGGACGCCGACGTCATCATCCACGACCGACTGGTGCCCGACGCCATCCTGGATCGCGCCCGCCGCGACGCCCACCGCCTGTATGTCGGCAAAAGCCGCAGCCATCATTCGGTGCCGCAGGACCAGATCGAACAGTTGATGATCGAGGAAGCCAGAAAGGGTCATCGCGTCGTCCGGCTGAAAGGTGGCGATCCGTTCGTCTTCGGGCGCGGCGGCGAAGAGCTGGAGGCCATGCGGATCGCGGGCATCCCTGTCTTCGTCATCCCCGGCGTCACGGCGGCGCTCGCCTGCGCGGCCTCGGCCGGCATTCCCCTGACCCACCGTGACCATGCCCAGTCGGTCACCTTCGTCACGGCCCAGGAAAAGCCCGGCGGCGTCGCGCCGGACTGGTCACGTCTGGCCGGGCCCAACCAGACCCTGGCCATCTATATGGGGGCCGGCCGTGCGGGCGAGACGGCGGCGGCCCTGATCGCAGCGGGGCGTAGCCCGGCCACCCCAGTCGCCATCGTCGAAAATGGCAGCCGCCCCGACGAACGGGTCATTACCGGGGCTCTTTCAGATCTAGGTGACCTGGTCGCTCGCGCCAGCCTGACCGGCCCGGCCCTGTTGTTCGTTGGCGAGTGCGCGGCGTTCAGCGCGGCTCAACTCGATGTGCGCGCGGAGCGGGTCGCATGAAGATCATCACCGCCAATCGCCTGTCCGACGGGCGTGTCATCTATGTCGGAAACGACGACTCGGCGGTCGAGGCCCTGGCCGACGCTGCCCTGTTCGATCCGGACGCCGCCGACGCCGCCCTGGAATTTGCCGCCGCCCGGCCTGCAATCTTCGTGAACCCCTATCTGGTCGAGGTCACAGGCCATACGCCCTCGGGTCGCGACCGGTTGAAGGAAACCATTCGTTCCGCCGGCCCTACTGTCGGAAACTCCCTGAACCACCGCCCCGCCGAAACCGAGCCCGCCTGATGTACCGCTATGACGAGTTCGACGCCGCCCTTGTCCGCGAACGGGTCGAGGAATTCCGCGATCAGGTCGAACGCCGCGCATCCGGGGCCCTGACCGAGGACCAGTTCAAGCCGCTGCGGCTGATGAACGGCGTCTATCTGCAGCTGCACGCCTATATGCTTCGGGTCGCGGTACCCTATGGCGTGATGAACGGGGCCCAGATGCGGGGTCTGGCCCACATCGCCCGCACCTATGACAAGGGTTACGGGCATTTCACGACCCGGTGCAACATCCAGTTCAACTGGCCGGCCCTGACCGACCTGCCCGCGATCCTGTCCGACCTCGCCGACGTCGAGATGCACGCCATCCAGACCTCGGGCAACTGCATCAGGAACACCACCACCGATGTCTTCGCAGGCGCTGCCGCCGACGAGATCGAGGATCCGCGACCCTGGTGCGAGATTATCCGCCAGTGGTCGACCATCCACCCCGAGTTCTCCTTCCTGCCGCGCAAGTTCAAGATCGCCGTCATCGGGGCCGAGACCGACCGCGCCGCGATCCGCACCCATGACGTGGGTCTCCAGATCGTGCGTGGCGCGGACGGCGGCACCGCCTTCCGCGTCTTCGTCGGCGGCGGTCAGGGGCGTCTGCCCCATATCGGCCAGGAGATCGCGACGGTCCCGGCCGTCGACCTGCTGGCCTATCTGACCGCCATCATCCGGGCCTGGAACCTGGAAGGGCGGCGCGACAACATCCACAAGGCGCGGATCAAGATCCTCGTCGCCTCCCTCGGCCTCGATGCCTTCCGCGAGAAGGTCGAGGCCCACTACGCCACGCTGCAGCGCGAGGCCCTGGCCATTCCCGAGGACGAGGCCGCCCGGATCAAGGCCTACTTCGCCCCGCCCGAATTCTCCGACCTGCCCCGGACCAGCGCTCCGTTCGACCGCGCCGTCCTTGCCGATCCCGACTTTGCCCGGTTCAGCCGCAACAATGTCCGTCCGCACAAACAGCCGGGCTATGCCTCGGTGGTGATCTCGCTGAAGCCGCTGGACGGCGTGCCCGGTGATATCACCGACGCCCAGATGGAGGTCGTCGCCGACCTGGCCGCGCGCTACTCCTTCGACGAGGTCCGCGCCGCCTATGAGCAGAACCTTGTCCTGCCCCACGTCCGGCTCGATGACACCCCTGGTCTGTGGCGCGACCTGCTGGCCGCGGGTCTGGCCACGCCCAATGCCGACCTCGTCACCGACATCATCGCCTGTCCGGGCCTTGACTATTGCAGCCTGGCCAATGCCCGCTCGATCCCGGTGGCACAGGCCCTGTCGAAACAGCTCGCCGACCTCGACTATCAGGAGAAGGTCGGCCCGGTGCGTATCAACATGAGCGGCTGCATCAACGCCTGTGGCCACCACCATGTCGGACACATCGGCGTTTTGGGCGTCGACCGGAAGGGCGAGGAATACTACCAGATCACCGTCGGCGGTTCGCCCGACGAACAGGCCGCCCTGGGAGAGATCGTGGGCAGGTCCGTACCCGCCGACGAGGTCGCGCCCGCGATCGCCCGCGCCCTGGACCGATATCTGGAAATCCGCCGGGATGGTGAGCGGTTCATCGACACGGTTCGCCGGACGGGGGCCGATCCGTTCCGTCAGGCCATCTATGCGCATGAGGTTGCCGATGTCGTCGTCTGAATTGCTTCTGCTCGACTCTGTCCAGAACGGCCCGCGTCTGAACGTGACCACGCCGCTGGCCGAGGTCGAGGCGGCGGCGGCGACCACCGATGTCCTGGTGCTGGAGTTCGACGCGTTTCGCGACGGGCGTGGCTTCTCCCTGGCCTCGATCCTGCGCGAGCGGGGCTATACCGGGCGTCTGATCGCAGCCGGAAAGCTGCTGCCGGATCAGGCGCGGCACCTGCGGCGCACGGGTTTCGATGCGGTCGAGCTCAACCCCGGTTCGGACCTGGCGACCTGGACGCGGATGGACCGGGCTTTCGATGACGCCTACCAGGCCGCCGCTCCCTTTCCCGAAACCGGTCCGGTGCTGACCATCTGGCAGCGCCGGGCCGCCGCCCGACCCACCCAGCCGACACCGCCGTCCAGCCCGGCCCCGAAGACCGAGGTCGAACTCAAGGCCCTGGCCGATCGCCTGAACCTGCAACTGGCCGGGGCCGATGCCGCGACCATACTGAAGGCCGCTCTGGACCGGGGCCTGGGGCTGAAGACCGCTGCCATCTCCTCGTTCGGTGCCGAGTCGGCGGCCTTGCTCCACCTGATCGCCAATGAGGACGCCGACCTGCCCGTCGTCTTCCTGGAAACCGGTCAGCATTTCTTCCAGACCCTGCAATACCGGTCCCAGCTCAGTGACCGTCTGGGCCTGACGGACGTTCGGCTGGTCACGCCTGACGCGGCCGAGAAAGCCGATCTGGACGCCCGAGACGACCTGTGGAAGACCGATGCCGACGCCTGCTGCGACCTGCGCAAGACTCGCCCCCTGGCCCGGGCCACGGCCGGTTTCACGGCCCTGATCACCGGCCGCAAACGCTATCAGAACAGCGACCGGGCGGCGCTCAAGCCCTTCGAGGTGCTAGATGGGGTGCTGAGGATCAATCCGCTGGCTGACTGGACCTCCGATACGGTCGAGGACCATCTGGTCGCCCACGCCTTGCCTCGCCATCCGCTGGTCGAGCAGGGCTATCTGTCCATCGGTTGCCACACCTGCACACGGCCGGTCGAAACAGACGAAGATGCGCGCGCTGGTCGTTGGTCGGGGCTGGACAAGACCGAATGTGGTATCCACGTCCAGCGTCGCGAACAGATCGCGGCCTGACGACCCCCGCTGCTGAAAGACGCCCCTGTGCCCGTGACCCGTTCCGTCATCGACCTGATCGGCAAGACGCCCCTGATCCGGCTCAACCGCCTGTCCGACGCGACCGGCTGCGAGATCCTCGGCAAGGCCGAGTTCATGAACCCCGGCGGTTCGATCAAGGACCGGGCCGCCCTGTCGATCGTCCAGGGAGCCCGGGCCTCGGGGGCCCTGAAGCCCGGCGGGACCATCGTCGAGGGCACGGCTGGTAACACCGGCATCGGCCTTGCCCTCGTCGGGGCAGCGCTCGGCCATCCGGTGGTCATCGTCATCCCCAGGACCCAGTCCGACGAGAAGAAGCAGGCGATCCGCGCCCTGGGGGCCCGGCTGATCGAGGTCGATGCCGCGCCCTTTTCCAGCCCCAACCATTTCGTCCACTATTCGGGTCGTCTGGCCGCCGAATTGAACGAGAGCGAACCCAACGGCGCGATCTGGTCCAACCAGTTCGACAACACCGCGAACCGCGATGCCCACTATACGACCACCGGCCCCGAAATCTGGGACCAGACCGAGGGTCAAGTCGATGCCTTCGTCAGCGCCATCGGTTCGGGCGGCACCATCGTGGGCGTCTCGGCCTATCTGAAGGCCCAGAATCCGGAGATCCGCATCGCCATAGCGGACCCGGCCGGAGCGGCCATGTTCAACTGGTTCACCAAGGGCGAGATGACCGGCGAAGGGTCCTCGATCACCGAGGGGATCGGCGTGGCCCGCATTACCGGCAATCTGGAAGGGTTTCGGCCCGATCACGCCTATCGGATCGAAGACGCCGAATTCCTGCCGCTCCTGTTCGACCTGGTGACGGACGAAGGTCTGTCTCTGGGCGGATCGGCCGGCGTCAATATCGCCGGGGCCCTGCGGCTGGCCCGCGACCTGGGACCTGGCAAGACCATCGTCACCTGCCTGTGCGATGCGGGCTCGCGCTATGCCTCCAAACTGTTCAATCCAGGATTCCTGAAGTCCAAGGGCCTGCCGGTTCCGGCCTGGACGGCGGAAGCGGACGCCGTCGCGGCCTGACGTCCGTCTTCCATCGGGAGAGGGACAAAATTACAGCCGCCACACTTCCGCCTTCGCTCCCTTGTCGCCCAACGTCTCTGCCACCCAGCCACAGATCTCGGCCGCCACGGCATCCGCCCCCTCCGGCGGATTGACCACCACCATGGCGCAGCCGTTCATCTTCATCGGATCGGTCAGAGGCCTCAACCGCGCCTCGGCCACCAGCACCGGTCCCGCACCGTTCAGCCTGCGCAGGAAGCCGTCGAAGGTCTCCAGATCCTTGAGCGGGGTCCAGATCGCCACGGTGGCGGCCGGGTCCGCCCGCACCAGGGCCAAGGCCGTGTCGGCCGCCCGGACATAGTCGTCGGGTCGCTCGAACGGGGGGTCGATCAGGATCAGGGGCCCCCTGGCCTGCCCCGCCGCCGCGATCGCGGCGTCATAGCCGTCTGCGGCCTGGCCGTCGGCCTCGGGGAAGGGCGACAGGCTCTGTGCCAGCAAGGGCAGGACGGTCTCGTTCAGTTCAAAGCCCAGATACCGGTCGTCGGGCCGCAGCAGACGGGCGACCAGCACCGGAGATCCGGGATACCAGCGGATCGTCCCACTCTCGATCGGCCCCGGCTTCAGACCGGGATTGACCGCCCGCACCTCGGCGGCCAGGGCCTCCAGCGGGGCCGGCAGGTCCCCGGAGGTCATCAGCCGCGCCACCCCCGCCTCGGCCTCGCGCGACCGGGTCGCCTCGCCCGTCAGGTCATAGAGGCCACCGCCCGCATGGGTGTCGAGCACCGCGACCGGCCCGGTCGCCTGACGTGAGCGCACCAGCCACAGCACCAGGGCGTGCTTGACCAGGTCGGCGAAATTCCCGGCGTGAAAGCTGTGGCGATAGTTCATCCAACCCGGCCCTGACGAGGTCGAAAACGCGCCCCCGGATGGCGGTGGCGGCCCGGAAAAACACACCGCCAAAGCGCCAAACCGCCACACCGCCACTGTGTCCAAGAGGGGGCTGCACCCGGAATTTTCGCCGATCTGGGGGTCATTGGAGCATTATACAGCGGATTGAAGAGGTGCTGGTTCAAAGAGACTGAAATTTTTCAGGTCCTTGAAATGACAGGACTTATGCTTCGCCGATGCGCGCGCTGAAACCGCCGCTTCCGAAAAACTGCAAACCCTGCACAGCATAATTCTACTTTACAGATAGGCATTTAATGACACCCTGATTTCGCCGCATTTCGCGAACGCAGGAACACCCATGCCTATCTCACACATCGCCCTCCGGACCGGCCTGCTGGCCGCTGTATCGACGGCCGCGATCTGCTGCGCCGCTCCGGCCCTGGCCCAGACCGTGCCTCTCGCGGTCCTGTCCACACAGACAACTCAGCAACCAGAGATCGACCCCGGTTACGCCAGCGTCGGCGACATTGTCGTCACGGCCCGCCGTCGCGACGAACGCGCGCAGGACGTGCCAATCGCCCTGACCGTCATCAATGAGGAGTTGCTGAACCGTACTGGAGCCTACAACGTCGGTCAGGTCACCCAGTTGGCCCCCAGCGTCCAGCTGCTCAGCCCCAATGCCCGCAACACGGCCATTACCATCCGGGGCCTGGGTGCCAGCTATGGCCTGGCCAACGACGGACTCGAACAGGGTGTCGGCATCTATATCGATCAGGTCTATTACAGCCGCCCGGCAACGGCGACGCTCGACTTCGTCGATATCGACAGGATCGAGATCCTGCGCGGTCCCCAGGGCACTCTGTTCGGCAAGAACACCACCGCCGGTGCCCTGAACATCACCACCCGCGCCCCGTCCTTCACGCCCGATGCCCAGGGCGAGATCACGATCGGTGACTATGTCTTCCTGCAAGCCAAGGCGTCGGTTTCCGGCCCTCTGATCGACGACAGGCTGGCCGCCCGCCTGTCGTTCGTCTCCACACGCCGCAACGGCGTCCTCGACAATGTGACGGTCGGCCACGATCAGAATACCCAGAATTCCATCAGCCTGCGTGGCCAGTTGCTGTTCGAGGCGACCGACAACCTGCGCGTCCGGCTGTTCGCCGACTACTCGGACCAGACACCCGACTGCTGCACCCAGATCTATGTCCGTGTCGGCGACACCGCCAAGCCCGTCAATCTGCGTTTCCCGGCCCTGGCCGCCGGTCTCGTCTATGTGCCGGCCAGCACTAACCCCTATGACCGGATCGCCGATGTCGACGGCGCCATCGGTGCCGACCAGATTCAGCGCGGTTTCTCGGCCATCGTCGACTATGACTTCGGCTTCGCCACCCTGACCTCGATCTCATCCTGGCGGGCCTGGGACTGGCGTCCGGCCAATGACCGCGACTACACCTCGCTGGACATCACGCGGCAATCCGCCAATCCGTCCGATCAGGACCAGTGGAGCCAGGAGTTCCGCCTGTCCTCCAACGGGTCCAACCGGGTCGACTGGACCCTCGGTGGCTATGCCTTCCATCAGGCGGTCGAGACCCACGGCGTCACCGAATATGGCCGGAATGCTTCCTACTGGCTGACGACGGTCCGCGACCCCAACACCAACGCCCTTATCCCAGGCACCAATCCTGGCCTGCTCGACGGCTACAAGGTGTTCAACGATTCAAGGATCGAAACGGACTCGATTGCCGCCTTCGCCCAACTGACCTGGAACATCACCGATCGCCTGCATCTGACACCGGGCATTCGCTACACGCATGAGGAAAAGGACGGCTTCTATGTCTCCACCGTTACCGGTGGCGGAACGGGCAGCGCCGCCGATCTGACCCGCCGCCTCGGTGTCGCCAGGCCCCAATCCTATGCCGCCGACATCTCCGACGGCGATCTTTCGGGTCAGGTGTCCCTGTCCTACGACCTGTCCGACACAATTCTGGCCTACGGCTCGCTGGCGCGGGGGTACAAGTCGGGCGGCATCAACATGGCCGGCATCCCCAACCTGCCATCCGGTGCCCCGTCACTGACCAACGCCACAGTCGAGCCCGAAGTGGTCACGACCTATGAGCTGGGACTCAAGACCCAGCTGTTCGACAAGCGTGTGACCGCCAACCTCGCCGCCTATCGCACCGACGTCGAGGACTATCAGGCCAATGTCGTCGACACCGGCCCCGGTGCGCTGCGCGGCTATCTGGCCAATGCAAAAAGGGTCGAGATCCAGGGCGTCGAACTGGACGCGTTCGCCAGGCCGACGGCATGGCTCGACGTCTATGCAAACGTCTCGTGGACCGACGCCAAATACGCAGACTTCATCAACGGGCCCTGCCCTCTGGAGTTGATCGGCACCGCCACCCTGGCCTGCGACCTGTCAGGCAAGGACCTGCCCGGCGTTTCGCCCTGGGCCGGTTCCTTCGGCGGAGAACTGCACCGTGACACGACCGCGCTTGGCCAGTCCGGCGAGGCCTATCTCGGTGGCGATGCCAGCTATCGCTCGACCTACAATTCCGACGCCTCGGTGTCGAAATACACCGAAATCGATGGCTACGGCATCGTCAACCTGCGTGCGGGTTTCCGTTCCGACGCGGGCTGGGAAGCCTTCGTCTTCGTCAAGAACGCCCTGGAAGAGGAATACCTTCAGTTCGTCACCGTCCAGGCCGGTAACTCGGGCCTCGTCATCGGTGCCCCTGGCGACCCTCGCACCATCGGCCTGACCCTCAGAGCGCGGTACTGAGACCCGCCCCTTCTCCCTTGCCGGGGAGAAGCGGCTCGCTCACCAGGTCAGCCAGGGTGCGGCGTTCCAGGACTTCGGCCAGGGCGTCGCGACCTTCCAGCAGGACAAACCGGATGCGGCAGGTCTCGACATCGGGGCAGTCGTCACAGGCCTCGAACCGGGTCCGTGAGGCACAGGGGGCCAGGGCAAGCGGCCCGTCGGTCGACCGGATGATGTCGGCGACCGAAATCTCGTTTGCCGGCCGCGCCAGGCCATAGCCACCCGACCGCCCCCGTTGCGAAACCAGAAGCCCGGCCAGCTTGAGCCGCAGCATGATCGATTCCAGGTATTTGCGCGGGGCCGACGCCTCGGTCGCGACCTCCAGGATCGAGGCAGGCGTCGGTGCGCGCTCGGCCAGGACCATCATCGCCCGCATGGCATAGCGGGCCGTGTCAGACAGCATGGATCATGCGGCCTTCTCCCAGTCCAGAACCACCTTGCCCGACTGTCCCGACTTCATCGCCTCAAAGCCTTCGGCGAACCGGGCATAGGACAGACGGTGGGTGATCAGCGGCTCCAGGTCGAGCCCGGCCTTCAAAAGACCCAGCATCTTGCGCCAGGTCGTGAACATCTCGCGGCCATAGACGCCCTTGATGGTCAGGGCCTTGAGGATGATCGTGCCCCAGTCGGTCTCCATAGGTCTGGAGGGAATGCCAAGCATCGCCATGCCGCCGCCCATGATCAGGGTGTCCACGCATTGTCCAAAGGCGATAGGCGAGCCCGACATCTCCAGCGCCACGTCGAACCCGACCTTGAGGCCCAGTTCCTTCATGACGTCGTGCAGGTCCTCGCGGCTGGTGTTCACGGTCCGCACACCCGGTGCGACCTTGTTCCCGAGCGCCAGTCTGTAGTCGTTGATGTCGGTCAGGACGACGGTACGCGCGCCCGCGTGCCGCGCCACGGCCGCCGCCATGATGCCGATGGGGCCGGCACCCGTAACCAGCACATCCTCTCCCAGCAGGTCGAACTGCTGCGCCGTGTGCACGGCGTTGCCGAACGGATCGAGCATGGAGGCGACCTCGTCCGACACATCGTCGGGCAATTCGATCACGTTGAAGGCCGGGGCGACCACGAACTCGGCGAAGGCCCCCTGGCGGTTCACGCCGATGCCGCGCGTGTGCGGATCCAGATGGAAATGTCCGGCGCGGGCGGCCTCGGAGTTCAGGTCGATGACATGGCCCTCGGCCGAGACCCTCTGGCCGATCTTGAGCGGGCGATGGACGTCGGAGCCGATGGCGACGATCTCGCCGCTGAACTCATGGCCCGTGATCATCGGGGTGGGCACATTCTTCTGTGACCACTCGTCCCAGTTCCAGATGTGGATGTCGGTGCCGCACACGGCCGTCCGATGGACACGGATCAGCACGTCGTCGGGGCCGGCGACCGGGATCGGCGCGTCGATCAGTTCAAGGCCGATGCCGGGTCCAGTCTTGGCCAGGGCCTTCATGGTGGGGGTCATACTCAACTCCTGGGTACAGGGTGGTCGGCAAGGCCGACGCTCAAGTCGGGATCAGCAGCAGGGCCGAGATCACAGCCATTACAATCCATGCCGGATGGCCGAAGCGTGTCGCGATCGCCCAGAATATGGTTGCGGCGAGGAAAATGAGACCGATCGCCATCTGAACCCCGATACTACCCAGCGCATCGGAAAACAGCAGGGCCGCAAGGCCTGCCCCCAGGATCGTGACCAGATGCCATGTCGCGCGGATTGCCCACCAACGCCGACGCTCCAGCAGGCTCAGGGCCGCTTCGGTCCAGCGCCCATCCTTGCGTAATCTGGCAAACACCAGTCGTTCTCCGACGAGAGAATGGGCGACCGACAGGAGCAGGGTCAGCCCCGCCGCGAGCAGAAGAAGCCGATCCGTCACGGGATCACACCCAGTTCCCTGCCGGCAGTGGTGAAGGCCGCGACCGTCTGATCGATGTGGTCGAACGTATGGGCCGCCGACATCTGGGTGCGGATCCGCGCCGCGCCCTTTGGCACAACAGGGAAGGAAAACCCGATCACATAGACGCCGAGCTCCAGCATCCGCGCCGCCATCGTCTGGGCCAGCCTCGCGTCGCCGAGCATGACCGGGATGATCGGATGTTCGCCGGGCAGAAGATCGAAGCCCGCCTCGGTCATCGCCGTGCGATAGCGATGGGCGTTGGCGGTCAGTTGCGTCCGCAACGCATCGCCCTCGGCTCCTTGCGCAATGCGGATCGCCTCCAGCGACGCGCCACAGATCGACGGGGCCAGGGCGTTCGAGAACAGATAGGGCCGCGCCCTCTGCTTCAGCAGTTGCACCACCGCCGAGGTCGCGCAGATGAAGCCGCCCATCGCTCCGCCCAGAGCCTTGCCGAAGGTGCCGGTGACGAAGTCGACCTTGACCCCGTGCTGGGCGAAAGACCCCCTGCCCTGCGGCCCCAGGAACCCTGTCGCATGGCAGTCGTCGACCATGATCAGGGCGTCGTAACGGTCGGCCAGGGCCCGGATGTCGGCAAGCCTGGCGATATAGCCGTCCATCGAAAACGCCCCGTCGGTGGCGATGAGGATGTCACGCGCCCCGGCCGCCCGCGCCGCCATCAACTGGGTCTCCAGATCGTCCATGTCGGAGTTGGCGAAGCGATACCGCTTGGCCTTGCACAGGCGCACCCCGTCGATGATCGAGGCGTGGTTCAGGCTGTCGGACACGATGGCGTCGGCTTCGCCGAACAGGGGCTCGAACAGGCCGCCGTTGGCGTCGAAGGCGGCAGCGAACAATATGGCGTCCTCGAACCCCAGATAGTCGGCGATCGACCGTTCCAGATCCTTGTGGATGTCCAGCGTTCCGCAGATGAACCGCACCGAAGCCGTCCCGGCACCGCGGCGATCGCTGGCCGCATTGGCCGCAGCCACGATCCGGTCGTCACCCGCCAGGCCCAGATAGTTGTTGGCGCAGAAGTTCAGGACCTTGCGGCCGCCGACCTCGATCACCGCCCCCTGTCGGGACTGGATCACCCGCTCGGGCTTGGTCAGGCCCTGGGCCTCGATCTCGGCCAGTTCGGTGGACACGCGGGCGTGAAAATCGGTCGGCATGGGGCCTCGGCAACGACGGATACAAGCTTGCCGGTTACGCCGATTTCCGTGCCTGCGCCAGCGGGGCGGTAGGGGTCAACGAGCCGGTCTGACCGGCGCTGAGACCCCGATATGACCCTGTCCGCGCGCCTGGGCGATCTCGATCTGGCGACGGCGCTCTTCATAGCCCCGCCGCTGGTCCTCGGTGCGGACGTCGTGACAGCGGTCGCAGGAGACCCCCTCGACATAGTGGGGCGAGGCCCGCCCCTGGGGGCTCACCGGCATCCGGCAGGCGCGACACAGGCTGTGGTCCCCGACCGACAATCCGTGGGCGACCGACACCCGTTCGTCGAAGACGAAACACTCGCCCTCCCACAGGCTCTGATCGACCGGCACGGTCTCCAGATAGGCCAGGATGCCACCCTGAAGATGATGTACGTCCCGGACCCCTTCGGCCTTCAGAAAGGCCGTCGCCTTTTCGCACCGGATGCCGCCGGTGCAGTACATCGCGACCCTGGGCGGATCGGGCTGGTCCAGAAGCGCCCGTCCCTCGTTCCGGAACCAGTCGGGGAAGTCGCGGAAGCTGCGGGTATTGGGCTGCACCGCCCCGACAAAGGCCCCGATCTCGCCTTCGTAGTCGTTGCGGGTGTCGATCAGGATGGTTCGGGGATCGGCAATCAGGGCGTTCCAGTCCAGCGGATTCACATAGACGCCCACGTCGCCCACCGGATCCAGGTCCGGCTGGCCCATCGTGACGATCTCGGCCTTTATCCGGACCTTCATCCGATAGAAAGGCGTGGCATCCGCGAACGAGATCTTGACCTCGATACCGGAAAAACCAGGCTCCGCGTCGATGAACGCCAGAACCGCATCGATGCCTGCGGGCGATCCCGCGATCGTGCCGTTCAACCCCTCGGGCGCGACCAGCAGGGTGCCGCGCACACCGGCCTCGGCACAGGCGGTTTCCAGCCGGGCGCGAAATCGCTCGCAATCCTCCACTGGCGCAAAGCGGTAGAGGGCCGCGATCCGAACCTGATTCGAAGGGATCGCAGTCGACGACGTTTGGGTCATTCCGGATCATAGCCGAAAGCCACCGGGTCGGTCACCATGGCGCCATGGCAATCGGCCGCCTGATCTTGCCCTAGCTGGCCTTGCGATACGTTTGGGTGCCCGAATCCTGGACCATGCTGCTGTGGGCATCACGCGATGTCCCCGACGAGGTCTTGGATGACGCCGTCCAGCTCGACTGGCCACTTGTGGTCTTCAGCCGGAAGCGGGCGACCAGGGTGGCCAGTTCGTCGGCCTCTGAGGCCAGGATACCGGCCGCAGCGGTCGCTTCCTCGACCATGGCCGCGTTCTGCTGGGTCATCTTGTCCATGCTGGAGACGGCACCATTGACCTGTTTCAGGTTGTCGGCCTGGGTCTCGGTACGCTGGGCGATCTCGTTGATGATCGTATTGGCATCGCCGATCTTGGCGACGATCTTGGCGAGCATCTGGCCGGACTCGCCGACCCGATCCACACCGCTCGTCACCTGTTCCGAAGAGGCGTTGATGAGCCCCTTGATGTCCTTGGCGGCATCGGCAGAACGCTGGGCCAGGGCACGTACCTCGGTCGCCACGACCGCGAACCCGCGGCCCGCATCGCCCGCCCGGGCCGCCTCGACCCCCGCGTTGAGCGCCAGCAGATTGGTCTGGAACGCGATACCGTCGATCAGATTGATGATCTGGCCGATCTCCTGCGAGCTGGTCTTGATGGCATCCATGGCCGAAATCGCCTGATCGACGATGGCGCAGCCCTCGCTCGCATTGCCGTTCGCGATCGTGATGGCCGAGCGTGCTTCGGCGGCGCTCCGGGCAGTTTCACCGACCATGCCGGTGACCTGATTGGTCGCCGTCGTGGTTTCCTGCAGGTGCCAGGCCTGTTGTTCGGTACGACGCGACAGGTTCTCGGAGGCGGAATAGATCTGGGCCGCACCCGAATGTACGCTCTGAGCCGACATCGCTACGCCGGAAATGCTTTGCTCCAGCCCTTCGACCGCGCTGTTGAACGACTTCCGCAGCCGCTCGTACTCGGGCGGGAAAGGTGAACGGATCACATGGGTCAGGTCGCCAGCCGCCAGGGCCTCCAGGGCGGTGTCCAGCGCCTCCACGACCTCACGGGCCGCAGCGTCGGCTCCGGCCTTGGCGAGGTCGGCCTCGACCTTGGCCAGGTCTGCCTCGGCCTTGGCCAGGTCTGCGGCGGCCTTGCCCTGATCCGCCTCGGCCTTGGCATGGTCGGCGGCGGCCCGGCCCCGGTCGGCCTCGGCCTTGGCCAGGGCTGTATCACGGAACACCAGCACGGCGCGGGCCATGTCTCCCAGTTCGTCAGCACGGTTAGCATCGACGGTGATGTCATTGTCGCCCCGCGCCAACTGGGCCATGGCGGCGGTCAGGGTCGAAATGGGGCGGGCGATCATCCGGCTCAGCACTACGGAAAGCACCATGGCGATCCCGATCAGGGCGATTCCTCCGACGATCAGCGCCGTCATGGCTGTCGAAATGGCTGATTCCTGGCGCGCCCCGTTTTCGGCGATCAGAGCAACCTCGCCATCCCGAATTTCGCGCAGCGGCAGCACCGCAGCGCTTACGAACACCTTGCTGCCGGCATCGCGAACGATCTGCTGGGCCTCGTCACGCCGACCCGCACGGACGATGGCGATCAGACGGTCGCCCCAGTCCTTGCGCCAGGCCACCGTCGCGACCCGTGACTTTTCGAGGCGTTGCTGGTTGGCAGAATCGACAAGCATCGGTTTGAGCGTGGCCAGCACGCTGTCGTACTCGTCGCGACCCTCATAGTAGGACTTGAGGTAGGATTCGTCGCCCGTCACGAGGAAGCCCCGCAACTGGCTGTTCTGTCTCAGGATGGCCGTCTCCAGCGACAGGGATTTCGCGTGGATCGATTGACTGAGGTTGTTGCGATCAGTCGACGTACTGATCATCGAGGTGGTCGCAAAGAACACCAGCATCATGATCGCAGCCGAGACGCAGATCAGGACGAACGACAGACTCAGCTTTCGAGGAATGCTCATCGACTTGATCATGATCTGATACCGTAATCCTGGTCGCCTGTGCAGTGGATGATGGAACCGCACCAGGTTCGACTTGAGCGTGATTTGGAGAATAGACCGTTAAGGAACCGGGCGTCGGGGCCTGTCCGCCCCGAATGGCTTGATCGGCCCCATACCGGACTGCCCTTCCTGTGACCGGTCCGACGCTCGACCCAACTCATGGGAATCCTTGAGTTACCAGCCCTTGCTGCCGTCGGCCTGGTTCCGGGAGGAACAAAACCGGGATCGTGATCGTCATCGTTTCGCAGAGCGGTGCAGATACGATGGTCTTGTGCTGTTGCGAAACGCATTGCGGCGATCACGATCCGGTATCGTTGGCCCACGCCCTGCCCCTAGAAGAAGAAGCGCACGCCGGCTGTGACGGTCCGCCCGTACAGGGTCTGGGCGAACACGACGCCTCCCGTCGGGATCGAGGGTGCGGAAACATCGGTGATGGCCATCTCGTCGAACAGGTTGTTGGCATTCAGGGACACGACGACCCGATCCATCGGCCGAACCTGAAGAAACGCATTCACTGTTGCAAAGCCCGGCATCTTCAGCAGATTTTCGTCCTGGCTATAGCTGCTGGTCGTACCCACCACACTCGCACCAACCGTGAGAAGGTCGATTTCATACTGTGGCATCAGTTGATAGATGACCTTGGCCTGGTGACGCGGCGTGTGGCCGACCAGAGCAGCATCGTCCGCTTCGACGATCTCGGCATCGGTGACGGTCGCGCCGGCCGTGAGACTGAACGGACCTCGCCGAATGCCACCTTCGAACTCGGCTCCATAGGCGCGATAGCCTCGCGTCACGAGCTGTAGGGCCGGCAATCCATTGGCACCGGGTCTGATCTGGGTGTTGGTCTCATTGGAGGCAGCCCAGTAACCGGTCAGGTTGGCGAACAGGGCTTCGCGGCGATATTTCACGCCCACCTCAGCCTGTTTCACCGGATCGTAGGCGGCGGTCTCGTTCAGCAGGCTGCCATCGAGGTTGCTGATCGCGGGGGTCAGGAGAATCCGGTCCGCGCCGGCGCGAGCGCCGCGGCTGTATCGGGCGAAAGTCGAAAACACTTCCGATACGCGATAGTTGATGCTGCCGGAGTAGGACGTGTAGCGATAGTCATAGTTGACCGGCGTCGCGTTGGCGTTTGGAATAAAGGCAAAGGTCCGCTCGGCATCCGAGATGACGCCGTCGTTGTTGCTGTCGATCGTCCTGACGTCGGTCGAACGATTTGCGCGAACCGATCCTTCGACCTGACCGTCATCAAGGCGAACCGAGGCACCGATCGAAATCGGACCCCGATGAAAATTCAGTGAACCATAGGGCGCAAGCACGCGATATCGCACGTCATTATCCATGCTCAGGCCTGCGCGCGGGCCGGAAAAGTCCAGCGCTCCGTTCTGGCTGCGCGGGGTGCCGTTGGCATTGATGATGTTGATGAGGGCGGAATTGCCATCGCCCCTCACGTCATGAAGGACGTCGGTCATGCCCCGGCTGAACTCCACGTCCTGGGCAGAGTTGTAGATGCCGACCGTGGTGGTCAGGTCGCCGCCGCCGATTTCCCAGACACGGCTTGCACGGAGATCGTTAGTGAGATTGTTGAAGCTGCGCATCTCGGCATCGACAATCCCGGTATACAGGACCAGGCCATTGCCGTTGAGGGTACTGGGGGACGTGATGACCTGTCCCGTCTGCGGTCCGCTCGCATAGGTCAGGCGACCACCCGGTGATCCGAAGGCCGCCGACGCGAACGCCGCAGGCACCGCCGAAAAGGGATACATGATCGCGCCGCTACCCGACTGAATCGCGTAGCGGACATGCTCTGAGATCGTCCAGTCCGATATCTTGAACCGCGTCTGGAATCCGATGGCTTTCACGACGGAGTGGTTGCCGTCATGGACATTGAGTTCGTCCAGATTGTTGTTCGAGTCCAGAATCGGGAATGTCGAGATGTTGCGCGAGGTCAGAGCATCGCTGGTGACCGAGAAATTGGGCACGTCCCGGTAGGTGGGATCGTCATTGGTCCCACTGACCAGCAACGGCATCGGTCCGTAGTGGGCCACCGTATCGTCCAGCAGCTTGCCTTCCACACGGAAGAAGCCGCCGTCGAAGTCCTTGGTGATATTGAATTTTATCTGGCCGCCGTGGTTGCCGGTATAACCATTGTCGCGCACGCCCTCGCCTTCGCGATAGAAGCCGCCAATATGAAACCGCAGGGTCTCGGACAGGTGCCCGCCATAGTCGAAGTCGGTGCGATAAAGCCCATGGTCAAGCCCGGTCGATGCCTGGATCGAACCGCCCTCGATCTCCCCCGTCTTCGAGACCAGATTGATCACGCCACCCGGCGCATTCGAGGCAAAGGTCGAGGCCGAGCCGCCTCTGATTGATTCGACCTGGGCGACGTTGAAGTCAGCCCGCAGGAAGTTGTCCGGCGATCCCACCAGAAGGTCTCCGAACTCCAGGACCGGCAGGCCGTCCTCCTGGAACTGAAGATATTTCGCTCCGGTCGAGACCATCGGCAAGCCACGGATCGTGAAGTTGCCGAGGGACTCGCCTGTCGACGCTTCCGAGCGGACGCCAGGAATCGTGCGGAACAGATCACTCAGCGAAACGGGCGAGATCTTGGCGATGTCGCTGTCGTCGAGCGAACTGGTGGATGTCGCGCTGTCCAACCTGTCACGGGCGCGGGCGACACCGGTCCTGATGACGCCGTCATCGTCGCGTGCACGGCTGGCCTCCCAGGCGGTCTGCGGTGCCCGATCCTGTGCGGCCTGGGCGAATGTCGGTGTCGCGATGGCGGCAATCGCAGCAAGCGCTGCGGACGAAACTTGGAAATTCATGACCCCCCCTTTGTTATCTGTCGTTCATTGGGTAGGTGTTGATTATTCCGAACTTCATAAATTTTAGTAAATCATACCCACACGCCCGCCGTTATCAGCATCGCGTCCACGTCCTGAAGCTTCTGTTGGTTACCGACTTATGTTTATAGGTAATACTACGTATTCTTACCTTGACCTATTTCACCGCAGGTCGCTGGCGAATACCAGGGTAAGAGAGAGTTCGTAGGGCTGGATCACGGGCTGCGCCAAGGTCGACCGGCAGGGCCAGAGGCGTACCATGGCCCATGAAGACGGACGGCGGGTCGAAGATAGCCCCCGAAACCACGGGATTTATTGATTGCTAGGGCAGAAGACGTAACAGCCGTATCCAACCGGCTCGACCAAAGTTCTTCGGGATTTCAATGCCCAATTGATTGATATCCTCGTCTGCCTGACGCCACGGCGTGGCATCGTGACGCACAGACAGTCCACCATGCAGGCGGAACGAGAGACGGCGGCGTAACGTCCTCTGCTGCGCTGGCCGAGAATGTGACGTTGCGAACCCGGAATTTACCACCCGGTAGGGATAGCGTCGTAGTCCTAGGGACCACAGAGTGCAGGTTAGCGTCGCGGCCTGGTGGCATCAGGCCACCATCGGATACTCTCGCAATACTGCGTTCTTTCAGTCTGGAGAGACAGACCCATGCATATCGCGATGTCATGACCATGCTCGCTACCATTGGCGGCAGGCACGAGTTGTTGCGCCAGGCGCGTAAATGCCGGTCGATGGGTTCGTCCTTCGTCGCTTCCGTCCTAGAGGCTGTGGACCGCCAGCTTCCGAATGCCCCGGTCAGCGCGGCCATGATCATCGGCTGGCCGGGCGACCCGGCTGCGGCCGCCATCGCCATGCGGGTCAACGGCGCGCTTCACGCCCTGGCCCGACGGGCCGAGATCCCCTACCTCTCCGCCCTGTACTGCGGCGAACACGACGACTTCGACGGCGCCATCGCCGCCGCACTGGTCCAGAAGGACCAGTTCATCGCCGACTGGCTTCTCCACCCGACCCAGACCAACGAAGTCGCCCGGGCGGCGGCGATCATGTCGGCGTTGATTGCGGTTCAGACGCGCTGGCCCATGCCGGTCGATCTTCTCGAACTGGGGTCCAGTTGCGGGCTGAACCTCAATCTTGCCCACTATGCCTACAATCTCGGCACGGCACGCGCCGGCAACCCGTTGTCCGCTGTCAGGATCGAGCCCGAGTGGCGAGGTGGATTGCTTTGTGATTCGCCGGTTCTGATAGGGAGTGCGCGGGGGGTTGATCTGCATCCGTTGGATGCGTCGGATGCTGGGCATCGAGAGCGTCTGCTGTCCTTTGCCTGGGCGGATCAGCCCGCCCGTTCGCGCCGTCTTGAAGAGGCGTTGCAGATTGCGATTGAACATCCGCCGCGTGTGGAATGTGGAGACGCGGGGGACTGGCTGGCGGAGCGACTGGTGGAGCCCCAGCAGGCGGGTCAATGCCGAGCGGTCGTGCACACGATGTTTCAGCAGTATCTGGATGAGCACGAGCGGCTGAGGATCGCGTCCATGATCGGAGCGGCCGGTATGCGGGCAACCGCTGACCGTCCGCTGGTCTGGATCGGGCTGGAGTGGACACCGGATCGTCGACGCGTGGATCTGCGCCTGACGTGCTGGCCTTATGGAGAAAGCGTGGTCCTTGCCGAGTGCCATCCGTATGGTGACTGGCTTTTGTGGCACGGCCGTACGTTGTGACCGGCGTGCCCCGTGTTTGAGCGTTGGTTGTATGTGATTTGACGTCAAAAAGCCCCGCAGTATGTCTGCGGGGCTTTTGAAGGTTTGGGTGCGGGAGCAGGATTTGAACCTGCGACCTTCAGGTTATGAGCCTGACGAGCTACCGGGCTGCTCCATCCCGCGGCAGATGGGAGTTGTGTGAAGGAAGGAGTTCGAGAGATATCAGATAATCTGTTGTCCGACTGGTAGACCCGGCGGCGACCTACTCTCCCGCGCCTTGAGACGAAGTACCATTGGCTCTGGAGGGCTTAACGACCGAGTTCGGAATGGGATCGGGTGGGGAACCTCCGACATAACCACCAGGTCAACCAGGCGGACAGCAGATTATTTCTGGGGCTCAAGTCGCGCGAACGCGGATTAGCCCAAGAAGAGATGAAGACATTGTCGTAACGTAATCGAATGAGTTTTGCTGAGAAACGATCAAGCCGATCGGATTATTAGTACCAGTAAGCTTCACGCGTCGCCGCGCTTCCACACCTGGCCTATCAACGTGGTAGTCTTCCACGATCCTCAGCGAAGCCTTGTTTTGAGGTTAGTTTCCCGCTTAGATGCTTTCAGCGGTTATCTATTCCATACTTAGCTACCCTGCTGCACAACTGGCGTCATGACAGGTCCACCAGAGGTATGTCCATCCCGGTCCTCTCGTACTAGGGACAGATCCTCTCAAGCTTCGAACACCCACGGCAGATAGGGACCAAACTGTCTCACGACGTTCTGAACCCAGCTCACGTACCACTTTAAATGGCGAACAGCCATACCCTTGGGACCTGCTCCAGCCCCAGGATGTGATGAGCCGACATCGAGGTGCCAAACTTTGCCGTCGATATGGACTCTTGGGCAAAATCAGCCTGTTATCCCTAGAGTACCTTTTATCCGTTGAGCGATGGCCCTTCCACGCGGGACCACCGGATCACTATGGCCGACTTTCGTCTCTGCTCGACTTGTCAGTCTCGCAGTCAGGCGGGCTTATGCCATTGCACTCGACGACCGATTTCCGACCGGTCTGAGCCCACCATCGCGCGCCTCCGTTACACTTTAGGAGGCGACCGCCCCAGTCAAACTACCCACCACGCCATGTCCCGGGACCGGATAACGGCCCTCGGTTAGACGTCAACGACAGTAAGGGTGGTATTTCAAGGATGACTCCACCAGAGCTGGCGCCCCGGTTTCATAGTCTCCCACCTATCCTACACATACGGTCGCTAACGCCAAGGCGAAGCTATAGTAAAGGTTCATAGGGTCTTTCCGTCTGACCGCGGGAACCCCGCATCTTCACGGGGAATTCAATTTCACTGAGCCTATGCTGGAGACAGTGGGGAAGTCGTTACGCCATTCGTGCAGGTCGGAACTTACCCGACAAGGAATTTCGCTACCTTAGGACCGTTATAGTTACGGCCGCCGTTTACCTGGGCTTCAGTTCGTCGCTTTCACAACTCCCTTTAACCTTCAGGCACCGGGCAGGCGTCAGACCCTATACGTCGCATTGCTGCTTCGCAGAGCCCTGTGTTTTTGCTAAACAGTCGCTACCCCCTGGCTTGTGCCACTCAGTCTAGCTTGCGCTAGGTGAGTCACGCTTATTCCGAAGTTACGCGTGCAATTTGCCGAGTTCCTTCAGCACAGTTCTCTCAAGCGCCTTGGTATGCTCTACCTGACCACCTGTGTCGGTTTCGGGTACGGTCTCTGCTAGAGTTATTTCCAGGGACAGCTTCCCTACCAGGAACAATCCAATAAGCCCTGATAAGTTACGCCATCCGTCACTTCTAGCTGGTGCAGGAATATTTACCTGCTTCCCATCGACTACGCTTTTCAGCCTCGCCTTAGGGGCCGACTAACCCTGCGCAGATTAGCTTTACGCAGGAACCCTTGGTCTTTCGGCGACAGTGTTTCTCACACTGTTTATCGTTACTCATGTCAGCATTCTCACTTCCGATACCTCCAGCCAGGCTCACGCCTGACCTTCACCGGCTTACGGAACGCTCCGCTACCGCGCACTTACGTGCACCCATACCTTCGGCGAACGGCTTGAGCCCCGTTACATTTTCCGCGCAGGATCGCTTGATCAGTGAGCTGTTACGCTTTCTTTAAAGGATGGCTGCTTCTAAGCCAACCTCCTGATTGTCAAAGCAATCCCACATCGTTTCCCACTTAGCCATGACTTGGGGGCCTTAGATGATGGTTAGGGTTGTTTCCCTTTTCACGACGGACGTTAGCACCCGCCGTGTGTCTGCCCGATAGTTCTCTCAGGTATTCGGAGTTTGGTTAGTATTGGTACCGCTCGCGCAGCCCGCAACCATCCAGTGCTCTACCCCCTGAGGAATTCGTCGGACGCTCTACCTAAATAGATTTCGCGGAGAACCAGCTATGTCTAGGTTTGATTGGCCTTTCACCCCTATCCACAAGTCATCCCAGAATTTTTCAACATTCACGGGTTCGGACCTCCAGTAAGTGTTACCTTACCTTCATCCTGCTCATGGATAGATCACCTAGTTTCGGGTCGTCATACGTCGAACTTAGCGCCCTATTCAGACTCGCTTTCGCTGCGCCTACACCTAACGGCTTAAGCTTGCTCGACACATGAAGTCGCTGACCCATTATACAAAAGGTACGCCGTCACCCCGCTTGGGGGCTCCGACTGCTTGTAGGCTTCCGATTTCAGGATCTGTTTCACTCCCCTTGTCGGGGTGCTTTTCACCTTTCCCTCACGGTACTTGTTCACTATCGGTCGTAGAGGAGTACTTAGGCTTGGAGGGTGGTCCCCCCATGTTCAGACAGGATTTCACGTGTCCCGCCCTACTCGAGTCTCTTGCTGTTTGACGCCTACGGGGCTTTCACCCGCTATGGCCGACCTTTCCAGATCGTTCGGCTTTATGTCACAAGAGCACTGGCCTGGTCCCGGTTCGCTCGCCACTACTACGGGAGTCTCGGTTGATGTCCTTTCCTCCGGGTACTGAGATGTTTCAGTTCCCCGGGTTTGCTTAATGAACCCTATGTATTCAGGTCATTATACCTTTGAACAATCCGCCAATCCTCGCCCTTCCGAGGAAGAGCAAAGTTGGAAGACTGTAAAGGTGGGTTTCCCCATTCGGAAATAACCGGATCAAAGGGTGCTAGCGCCTCCCCGGTTCTTATCGCAGCTTGCCACGTCCTTCATCGCCTCTCTACGCCAAGGCATCCGTCAGAAGCCCTTCAACGCTTGATCGTTTCTCAGCAAAACTCATGCAGGAAATAATCCGCTGACTGGAAAGAAATGCCAGCGGGTTCCTGCCTGATTTTTGTCAGACAATGTCTTCTCTCGAACGGATCCTCAAAGCCTATGAACAGGCCGGATCAATTCTTCCTTCACAATATCAATGCCATCGGCTGCGAAGCAGCCGGGGCAATCCATTCAATGCGATCTACGAGTTCCAGGGAAACACCGAGACGTCCAACGGAAGCCTCAGGTCTATTCCAGGGCCGCGGGGCGGCCTGGTGGAGCCGGACGGAGTCGAACCGACGACATCCTGCTTGCAAAGCAGGCGCTCTACCAACTGAGCTACGGCCCCATTCCAGGGAACAGTGCGAGGCTCAGGAGAGCGTGTCGGTGCGAAGTCGTGCTCTGACAAAACCCATAGGCCTTGCGCTCAAGCAGCAGACGCCCGCGGCGTCTGCGTTAGCGCCCTCCCAGCGTAAGGCTGGTAGGCCCGGGCAGACTCGAACTGCCGACCTCACGCTTATCAGGCGTGCGCTCTAACCAGGCTGAGCTACGGGCCTATGGCCGCACGACAGCCTGCATTCCCATTTCTGGGCCCAAGGCTCGCGATCGCACACTTCAGAATGTTCGACACCGTCTTCAAATGAAGACGATGGGCCGAACGCCCCGAAGCGTGAAATAGGAAAGAGAAACGAAGACGGCGGCGAACCGCATTTGTGCCTGGCGTTTTCACGCTTCAGCTAATCGGAGCTTCAATAGAAACCCTCGTGAGAGAGCTCTGGAGAAACATCCTTAGAAAGGAGGTGATCCAGCCGCAGGTTCCCCTACGGCTACCTTGTTACGACTTCACCCCAGTCGCTGACCCTACCGTGGTCGACTGCCTCCTTGCGGTTAGCGCATCGCCTTCGGGTA
>Ga0209066_10000668_pt1 | contig 49278 bp, 58 predicted proteins | sample All_14_2_FD_187198 | JGI IMG/M metagenome (GOLD analysis project Ga0209066, IMG submission 187198) | Freshwater microbial communities in response to fracking from Pennsylvania, USA - Allegheny Zone_MetaG_DW_15 (SPAdes) (version 2) ... | reverse complement strand
GGCCTCGTAATGCTTCCCGGCCTTGCGCTTCGGGCAGCGGGTGGCGCGTTGAGCGCTTGACGGCCGGGAAGCAAACGATGCCTGGCTCGGTCGGACAGCCGACAGCCCTTGCCCGGCCCGCGACGCCACGCTTGAGGTGGAGCGGAAGGGTGTTCGGAAGAAAAATGTGAATGGGGTGCAGGGGACGTGTCCCCTGCCCGCCGGAGGCACTCTTCATGGGAGCCGCGTGGCGTCGCAGGCCGGGCAAGGTCTGCCGGAACTTCCTCGTGGGCCTCGTAATGCTTCCCGGCCTTGAGCTTCGGGCAGGGGCGGCGCGTTGAGCGTTTGACGGCCGGGAAGCAAACGATGCCTGGTTCGGTCGGACAACCGACAGCCCTTGCCCGGCCCACGACGCAACGCTTGAGGCTGTGCGGAGGGGGGTGAGGAAAGAAAGACGTGAATGGGGTGCAGGGGGCGAGCCCCCTGCCCGCCGGAGGCTTTCTTAATGGGAGTCGGGTTGCGCTGGTGTGAAGAGAGAAAGACATGAATGGGGTGCAGGGGGCGAGCCCCCTGCCCGTCGGAGGCATTCTTCGCAGCTTCTAGAGAGGGTAGGGGCAGACGATCCGGCGGCGTTTGGGGGGTGGGGTGCAGGCGAGCAAGGCGCTGTGCAGCAGGGTCAGGGCGGCGAGGAGGAGGACGCGGCGGCGGGTCATGGGCCGGTCTGGCGGTCGGCCAGTTTCTGGACGACGGTGCCGGCCAGGATGAAGGCCAGGCCGACGAGGGTCGAGGGCAGGATGGCTTCGCCGACCAGGAAGTGGATGATGAAGAGGGACAGGAAGGGGGCCAGGTAGATGAGGTTGCTGACCTGGGCCGTGGTGCGCGAGAGGCGCAGGGCGGAGATCCAGAGCACGAAGGTCACGCCCATTTCGAAGGTGCCGATGTAGGCCGCGCCCAGGAGGCCCGGGAGGTTCGGCGTGAGGGGGAAGCCGGCCAGCAGGGCCCAGGCGCCGGTGTAGAGCGTGCCGCAGCAGAAGTTGAGGAAGAGGCGCAGGGTCGGGTCCAGGTCGTCGCGGACGCCGAAGATCCAGAACAGGGCCCAGATGACGGTGCTGCCCATGGCCAGGGCGAAGCCCGTGGGGCTTTCCATGCGGAAGCCCAGCAGGTCGCCGTGGGTGGAGATGACCAGGGCCCCGAGGTAGCTCAGACCGATGGCCACGAACTGCAGGCCGCGGATGCGCTGCCCGAGGAGCGGGATGGACAGGAGGCTCATGGTGATGGCCCAGGTGTAGTTGATGGCCTGGGCCTCCTGGGCGCGCAGCAGATCGTAGGCGCGGATGAGGATGAGGTAGTAGAGGAAGGGGTTCAGGGCGCCCAGGATCAGGGAGAAACGCGCCCGGGTCCAGGACAGGGTCCTGAGCTCCCCGATCCGTCCCTGTACGGCCAGCACCAGGGCCAGGACGACGACGGAGGTCAGGCTGGCCCAGAAGACCATGGGCTCGGGCCCCAGGTGGCGCAGGGAAAGCTTGAAGGCCGTGGCCGCCGTGGACCACAGGCAGACCGCCGCGAGGCCCAGGGCGTAGGCTTTCTTCTGGTTGGCCCGCTTTTCCATGGTCGCGTCCGAGTTGCGGTTTTTGAAAAATGAATATACCGACTCTGTTGCGGAGTGAGGCTGCAAATCGTTCGCTTTTGCCCGCACGGCACCGCAAATTGAACTGTGCCGACGACCAGGAAGGTTTCCGGCCGCCGGTCCGGTTTCGACGTACTTGTGGGGGAAGCCCATTTTTTGTCAAACCTTTTCATGAGGATGGAGAACATGCTGAAACGTGCTGCTTTCGTGATCGCCTGTCTGCTGTGCATGGTTGCCGGCCCGGCCGTGGCCGAGGAAAAGGTCTTCATCAACGGCATCGACGCCAACTATCCGCCGTTCGCCTATGTGGACCAGAGCGGCAAGCCCAGCGGCTTCGACGTCGACGCCGTGGACTGGATCGCGGCCAAGATGGGCTTCAAGGTCAAACACGTGCCCGTGGACTGGGACGGCATCATCCCCAACCTGCTGGCCAAGAAGATCGACTTCATCTGCTCCGGCATGACCATCACCAAGGAGCGCGCCGAAAAGGTCAACTTCAGCGCCCCCTACTGGGAAGTGAAGAACGTCTTCGTGACCAAGAAGGACTCCGCCCTCAAGGCCGAGGAGATCTACGGCAAGGACGTGACCGTGGGCATGCAGGCCGGCACCTCCGAGGCCAAGTGGATGGCCGAGGAGAAGGAGAAGCAGGGCTGGAAGTTCACCATCAAGTACTATGACTCCGCGCCCATGGCCATCGAAGACCTGGTCAACGGCCGCATCGAAGCCGCCGCCATGAACTATCCGCCCGCCCGCGACGCCGAGAAGAAGAAGCCCGTGCAGATCATCGGCATCTTCGGCGAAGTCGAGGAATTCGGCGCCGCCGTGCGCAAGGAAGACAAGGAACTGCTCGACATGCTGAACAAGGGCTTCGAGCTGCTCAAGGCCGACCCCTACTGGGAAGAGCTCATCGCCAAGCACCTCAACAAGTAGGCCCCGCGCCGTGTGAATCCATGGGAAGGCCCGGAATCGTCCCGGCCTTCCCGTTTTTTTGCCGCCTCCAGACCCTGAAGGAACCATCCCGGACATGAACGAAACCCTGACCGTCCTCCTCGACGCCCTGCCCTTCGTGCTGCAGGGCGCCGCCGTCACCGTCACCGCGGTGGTCGGCGCCATGTTCCTGGGTCTTTTCATCGGCGTTCCTCTGGCCGTGGGGCAGGTCTACGGCGGCAGGGCCGTGCGCTTCGTCTGCGACACCTACGTCTGGTTTTTCCGCGGCGTGCCCATCCTGGTGCTCCTTTTTCTCTTCTATTTCGGCCTGTTCAACTTCATCGGCCTGAACCTGAACGCCGTGGCCGCCGCGACCATCGTGCTGGGCATGACCAGCGGGGCCTATCAATCGCAAATTTTCCGCGGGTCCATCCTGTCCCTGCCCAAGGGGCAGCTCAAGGCCGCCCGCGCCCTGGGCATGTCCGACGCCCTGGCCATCCGGGCCATCATCCTGCCCCAGGCCCTGCGCCTGTCCATCCCCGGCTGGTCCAACGAGTACTCCATCATCCTCAAGGACTCGGCCCTGGCCTTCGTGCTCGGGGCCAGCGAGATCATGGCCCGCACGCATTTCGTGGCCTCCCGGACCTACCAGCACCTGCCCCTCTATATCAGCGCGGCGGTGCTCTATTTCCTCCTGACCTGGGCCGGTGTCGCCGCCCTGCGGGTACTGGAGAAACGTGTCAGAATAAAAGGGTATGTGCACTAGACCATGAAGACCAACGACAAGACGCCGCTGATGCGGGTGCAGGGCCTCTCCGTCAGGCTGGGCGGCCGCGAGATCCTCAAATCCGTGAGCCTCGACCTGTACGAAGGGGAGATGAAGGTGCTCATCGGCCCCTCGGGCGGCGGCAAGAGCACGCTTTTGCAGTGCATGAACTATCTCATCCTGCCCGACCGCGGCGAGATCGAGCTGGAAGGCCGTCACGTGGACCCGCACAACGCCCGGGAGCTGTGCGGCTTCCGCCAGCAGGTGGGCATGATCTTCCAGGATTTCAACCTGTTCGACCACCTGACCGCCGTGGACAACGTCAGCATCGCCCTGCGCAAGGTGCGCGGCATGGGCAAGGCCGAGGCCCGGGAGCGGGCCATGGCCGAGCTGTCTCGCGTCGGTCTGTCGGACAAAGCCCGCCTCTACCCGGCGGAGCTGTCGGGAGGCCAGAAGCAGCGCGTGTCCATCGCCCGCGCCCTGGCCATGGACCCCAAGGTCATGCTCCTGGACGAGCCCACCTCGGCCCTGGACCCGGAGCTGGTCAGCGAGGTTCTGACCGTCATCCGCAGCCTGGCCCAGAACGGCATGACCATGGTCATGGCCACCCACCAGATGGGCTTCACGCGCGCTCTGGCCGACGAGGTCCTGTTCATGCAGGAGGGGCGCATCATCGAGCAGGGCAGCCCCAAGGAGCTGCTGGCCGAGGGCTCGGGCACGCGCACCCTCGATTTCTGCTCCCAGATCCTCGAAGTCGAGGGCTGCACGCCGTGATCAGCGAGGAACTGGCCTTCCTGCTGCAGAAGCTCATCCCGGCCCTGAACGAGGGCGTGCTGATGAGCATCAAGCTCATCGTGCCCTCGGCCGTGCTGGGCCTGGCCCTGGGCGTGGTCGTCGGGAGCCTGCGGGCCTACGGGGGCCGCTTTTTCTCGCCCCTGGCCAACGGGTACGCGGCGCTCTTCCGCGGCACGCCGCTGGTCATCCAGCTCTTCATCCTCTATTTCGGGCTGCCGAACGTGGGTATCTACTTCAAGCCCTACACGGCGGCGGTGCTCGGCTTCATCATGTGCAGCGCGGCCTACCACTCGGAGTATATCCGCGGGGGGCTGCTCTCCATCCGGCGCGGCCAGGTCCTGGCGGCCCAGGCCCTGGGCTTCTCGACCTTCAGGACCCTGGTCTGGATCATCATCCCCCAGGCCTTCCGGCGGGCCCTGCCCGGGTGCGGCAACGAGATCGTCTACCTCATCAAGTACTCGTCCCTGGCCTACGTCGTGACCTGCTTCGAGCTGACGGGCCAGGCCAAGATCGTGGCCAGCGAGACCTTCCGCTTCAGCGAAGTCTTCATGGTCGTGGGCGTGTACTACCTGGCCCTGGTCACCGTGGCCTCCTGGGGCCTGCGCCGGCTGGAAAAGAGGCTGGAAATTCCGGGCTTCGGCCATTAGATTTCACCGGCGGTGCGATGAACCGCCGGACCGACCGACTCCCCGGCCGACCGGCCGGGGCCATCATCCGCAAAAAAACACACGAGGTTATGCCATGAGCGACGAGCCAAATAAAATCATCTATTCCATGATCCGGGTCTCCCGCTTCTACGACAAGAAGCCGGTCATCAAGGACATCTCCCTGTCCTTCTTCTACGGCGCCAAGATCGGTGTCCTGGGCCTGAACGGCTCGGGCAAGAGTTCGCTGCTGAAGATCATGGCCGGCGTGGACAAGGAGTACAACGGCCAGATCGTCATCTCGCCCGGCTATTCCGTGGGCTACCTGGAGCAGGAGCCGCAGCTCGATCCCGAGAAGACCGTGCGCGAGGTCGTGCAGGAGGCCGTGCAGGAGACCGTCGACCTCCTGCAGCAGTTCGAGGAGATCAACGCCAAGTTCGCCGAGCCCATGAGCGACGACGAGATGGACGCCCTCATCGCCCGCCAGGCCGAGGTGCAGGAGAAGCTCGACGCCGCCGATGCCTGGGACCTGGACTCCAAGCTCGACATGGCCATGGACGCCCTGCGCTGCCCCGAGCCCGAGACCAAGGTCGCCGTCCTCTCGGGCGGCGAGAAGCGCCGCGTGGCCCTGTGCCGCCTGCTGCTGCAGAAGCCCGACATCCTGCTTCTGGACGAGCCCACCAACCACCTCGACGCCGAGACCATCGCCTGGCTTGAGCACCACCTGCAGCAGTACCAGGGCACCATCATCGCCGTGACCCACGACCGCTACTTCCTGGACAACGTGGCCGGCTGGATTCTGGAGCTGGACCGCGGCGTGGGCATCCCGTGGAAGGGCAACTACTCCTCGTGGCTGGACCAGAAGCAGAACCGCCTGGCCCAGGAGGAGAAGGAGGAGAGCGCCCGCCAGCGCACCCTCAAGCACGAGCTGGAGTGGATCAGGATGTCCCCCAAGGGCCGTCACGCCAAGTCCAAGGCCAGGATCTCGGCCTACGAGTCCATGCTGAACCAGGAGACCAGGGACAAGATCAAGACCCTTGAGCTCTTCATCCCCTCGGGCCCGCGCCTGGGCGACGTGGTCATCGAGGCCGACCACGTGAAGAAGGCCTACGGTGACAAGCTCCTCATCGAGGACATGAGCTTCGCCCTGCCCCCCGGCGGCATCGTCGGTGTCATCGGCCCCAACGGCGCGGGCAAGACCACGCTCTTCCGCATGATCACGGGCCAGGAGCAGCCCGACGCGGGTTCCATCCGCCTCGGCCAGACCGTGAAGCTGGCCCACGTGGACCAGGACCGCGGCGTGCTGGACCCCAAGAAGAGCGTGTGGGAGATGGTCTCGGACGGCTACGACATGATCAACCTGGGCGGCCGCGAGATCAATTCGCGGGCCTACGTCGGCAAGTTCAACTTCACCGGCGCCGACCAGCAGAAGCTCGTCGGCATGCTCTCGGGCGGCGAGCGCAACAGACTGCACCTGGCGTTGATGCTCAAGAAGGAGGCCAACGTGCTCCTGCTCGACGAACCGACCAACGACCTGGACGTGAACACCATGCGCGCCCTGGAAGAGGCCCTGGAGAACTTCGCCGGCTGCGCCGTGGTCATCTCCCACGACCGTTGGTTCCTGGACCGCATCGCCACGCACATCCTGGCCTTCGAGGGTGACAGCCAGGTGGTCTGGTTCGAGGGCAACTACTCGGAGTACGAAGCGGACTACAAGCGCCGCACGGGCTCGACCCTCGCGGTCCCGCACCGCATCCGCTACCGTCAGTTGACGCGCTAGGGACGATGAAATGGAACCCGGCCGTATTTTTTCCGCGCCGGGTTCTTTTCAATCCCGCCCGGCGGTGCTATTTTCGTCTTTCCCGTGAATCCCCATTTCCCGACGAGGTGAGAGCGATGAGTTCCAAAAGCGTTTCTTCCAAGATTCTTGGTCCCGGATATGGCGTCATCGTGGCCGGCTGCGTGGTGGAGAACTTCATCATCCGCACGGAATGGTTCAAGCTCGGCTCGGTCATCGGCCTGCTGTGGATGGCGGCGGGGCTGGCGGCACTGATCCTCGCCCTGCGCGAGCTGCGCAAGGGCGAGGGCTACATGCTGGTCGAGACGGGCCTCTACGCCGTGAGCCGCAACCCGATCATGGCCGCCAACCTGCTGGGCGTCATGCCGGGGCTGTGCCTGGTTCTGAACACCAACATAGGCATCCTGGGCATCGCCCTGGCGGCGTACTCCTTCTTCAGCACCGTCGGCGCCGAGGAGGCGGCCCTGGAGGACGAGTTCGGCGAAGCCTACCAGGCCTACCGCGAGCGGGTCAGCCTGTTGGTGCCCGTACCCTTTGGCGGCGGTGCCTGATCCGGATTCCGACCTTTCTGCCCTGCAATGAAAAAACGCCCTTTGACGGGCGTTTTTTCATTGCAGGGGAGTGTCTGTCGGTTATCGCGGCAAAACTTCCTTCAGGTTGCCAAGCTGCTGGATGAGCCGTCCGTATTCCTTGATCCGCTCGGCATCGCAGGCGTCGTTCCGCACGCCGGAGACGATCTCGGCGTTGGCTTTCTTCAGGGTTTCGATGGCGGTCTGCATGCGCAGGCCGATCTCCACGGCCCTGACCCTGATGTTCCTTGCCTTGTAGGACGCGAGGACGATCCGTCTGCGTTCCCCCATGTCCGAAAATTTTCCCGTGTCGAGCATGAAGTCGGCCATGCTCTGGAGCTGGCGTGCTTCGGATTCGTAGGCCGCCAGAAAGCTGGCATCCTGACCGTCGATGACGAAGTCGGCCAGGATGCGGTCCGCCAGGGCGTTGATTACGTCCTCAAAGGCGAGGACGACTTCGCGGATGGAGGCGGCCTTGCGTTTTTCCGTCCAGAGGCGTGAGACCCCGGCGATGATGTCGTCGATGGCCGCCTGCTGGCGCGGGTTCAGACTCGTCCCCATGGTTTCGGCGGCGCTGTCGGCGAAGGTGATGGCGGATCTGCGGACGAACTGGGAGCGGTCGTCGGAGGCCAGCCGCATGAGCAGGTCTCCGTACATGCGCAGGGTCTTGCAGGCCGAGATGCGCTCGGCCGTGGCCGCTGCCGTGGCGGGGCCGTCATACTGCAGGTCGTCGGATTTCGCGCTGCCGTCGAGAATGGCCTGGTACGTGTTCAGACGAATGATGCCGGCACGTACCGCGGCGAATTCGTCTTCACCGAGGCGGCCGATGCGTTCCGTCGCCAGGCCGAATGCCTCGGTCGCGTCCCGCTGCGGAGCAGATGTGGCGCACCCAGCGGCCAGGATGAAGAGGCCGGCGCACAAGAGGTGTTTCATGCCATTTCTCTAGTTTTTCCGATCGGATGCATTATGATTGCGTTGTAAATCCTTTTGGTGATCCGGATGCTTTTCCAATGCTTATACGAGATGAAATAGCTTCGTGCAAGGGTAATGCATTTTTTATGTTGTCATACAACATAAAAAGATGGGCCTCAATGCGCTCAATGGTGTGCACCATTTTGTAGTCAGTCTTGATGTGTATTCAGCTGGCGACTGTGGTCATTGAGTATCTTGACTAGGTGTTGGAGCGACTCAAGTATCGAAGCGGACGTATGGCTGGGTTCGTGGTCTCCATGCTTCACGGAGCTGGCGCACTGCATTCTGTCGATTATGACATGAATCGTGTCTTCATGTTTCGATGACGAACTGCACCCGGTCGGCGCAGAAGCGGGATTCACAGTATTCGATGGGCCAGTCGCGGGCGTCGACGTTGACGCTCTCCGTGACCAGGATGGGGCGGGTCCGGGGCTGGGCCAGAATGCGGGCCTCGCGGGCCGTGGGCAGGCGTCCGGAGATCTGCGTCCGCCTGCGGCGGTAGTCCTTGACGCCGAAGTGCCGCAGGGCCTGGGTGACCGAGCCCGTCTGCCGGTACAGGTCGTCGAGGCCGGGGAAGCGGGACTGCGGGAAATGCGCGTTGGCCAGACAGATGCGCACCCCGTCGGCTTCGCCGAGGGTTTCGAGAACCAGGACCGGATCCCCCTTTTCCAGCTCCAGGGCCCGCGCCACCACCGTCGTGGCGGGGATGACGCTGGACGAGACGAGCTCGCCGCGCGGCTTGCGTTCCTGTCGCAGGAGATTCTCGTGGAAGCGCGTGCGCGTCCCCACGGCGTAGTCGATGAGCTGTTCGCGAACGAAGCTCCCGCTGCCCTGTTCCGTGCGCACGAGGTCCTTTTCGGCCAGCAGGGACAGGGCCCTGCGCACCGTGTGGCGGTTGACCCCGAACTGCGCGGCCAGATCCTGTTCCGTGGGGAGCCTGCTTCCGGGCTTCAGTTCACCTTCCTTGATGCGGTATTCCAGCCAGTCCTGGATCTGCCTCCACAATGCCACGCCGCTTCTGCGCTGTAACTCCATCGCCGCCTCCCTGAATGCAAGCTGTCACAATCCGATGCCAAACCGTGCTTGTCGAAAAGACATAGACATCTAGACAAATTTTCCTATTGTGGAGTTTCTTTCATGTCAACAACCGAATCGCGACGCAGGGAGTGGATGGACGCCCTGGCCCTGGCCGACGGGGCCAGGCTGCGGGAAGCCTGGGAAGAGCTGTCCGCAGCGCCTGCATACCATGTCATCCGCGGACCCGAGACCGGGCTGGTCATGGTGCGGGCCAGGGCCGGCAACACCGGCCGACGCTTCAACCTGGGCGAAATGACGGTCACGCGCTGCACCGTCGGGCTGGCCGACGGCACCATGGGCCATGCCTGGATTAAAGGCATCAGGCCCGAACACGCCAGGCTGGCGGCCCTGTTCGACGCGCTCATGCAGATGCCGGAACACTCGGATGCCCTCCGCGCCACCCTGGTCGAGCCCCTGCTGCGCGACCGAAGCGCCCATCTTGCCCGCCGGGCCGACGAGGTGCGGCCCAGCAAGGTCGACTTCTTCACGCTCGTGCGGGGGGAGGACTGATGCTGCAGCCCATTCCAGCCGGTTTCTCCCGTCCCGTCTTCGAGAGCCAGAGCACATTTCGGGCCGTGCTGCAGGCCATGGCCAATCCGGGCCGGACCGTTCCCATGCCGATCGCGGCCCAGGGCCCCCAGGGGTGGCCCGGGACCATGGCCGCCCTGGTCCTGACCCTGTGCGACATGGACACCCCCCTGTGGCTCGACCCCGTGGCCAGGACCGCCGAAGCCCTGCGTTTCCTGCGTTTCCACTGCGGCAGCCCCGTGTGCGACAGGCCCCGGGAGGCGGCCTTCGCCGTGGTCATGGACCCGCCGGTCATGCCCGGCCTCGACGGTTTTCATCTGGGTGACGCCGAATACCCGGAACGCTCGACCACCGTCCTGCTGTGGTCCCCAGGCATCGGGTCGAGCGGGCGCGGCGCGCGGATTCACGGGCCGGGCGTGGACGGGCTGGGGGAACTCCCCCTGGAATGGCTGCCCGAGAGTTTTTGCGGGCAGTGGCGTTCCAATGCCGGGCTTTTCCCCTGCGGGGTGGACATCGTCCTCGTCGGGGCGGAAGCCATCGTCGGATTGCCGCGAACCCTTAAGGTGGAGGAGGGCGCATGTACGTAGCAGTCAAAGGCGGGGAAAAGGCCATCGCCGCAGCCCACAGGCTCCTGGCCCGCGAGCGCCGCGGAGCCCCGGAGATTGCGGAGATTTCCCTCGACCAGATCCGCGAACAGCTCTCCCTGTCCGTGGACAGGGTCATGAGCGAAGGGGCCCTGTATGACGAGGATTGCGCGGCGCTGGCCGTCAAGCAGGCCCGCGGCGACCTGGTGGAGGCCGTCTTCCTGCTGCGCGCCTACCGCACGACCCTGCCGCGTTTCGGGTACAGCCAGCCCGCGGACTCGTCGCGCATGCACGTCCGGCGGCGCATCTCCGCAACCTTCAAGGACGTTCCCGGAGGCCAGGTCCTGGGACCGACCTTCGACTACACCCACCGTCTCCTGGACTGGAGCCTGGCCGGGGAAGGGAAGGAGGCCGGAACCGAAGAGAGTTCGGGCGGTGATTCCGGCGTCGGGGTCCCGTCGCCCATGCCCCGTGTCCTCGACGTTCTCGGGCGCGAGGGCATCATCGAGTCCGAGGGCAGCGGGGACGACCACGAACCCGCGGACCTGACCCGCCAGCCTCTGGACCTGCCCGCCGGCCGGGACGTGCGCCTGCAGAATCTGGCCCGGGCCGACGAGGGGTTCCTCCTGGCCATGGGCTACTCCAGCCAGCGCGGCTTCGGCTCCACACACCCCTTTGTCGGCGAGATCCGCATGGGCGAGGTGGAGATCGAGTTCGTTCCCGAGGAGCTGGGCTTTCCCGTGACCATCGGCGAGATCACCCTGACCGAGTGCGAGACCGTCAATCAGTTCATCGGCTCCGGCGAGGCGCGCTTCACCCGCGGCTACGGCCTGACCTTCGGCCAGGGCGAGCGCAAGGCCATGAGCATGGCCCTCGTGGACCGCGCCCTGCGCGCCCCGGAACTGGGCGAGGAGAAGAAGGGACCGGCCCAGGACGCGGAGTTCGTCCTCTACCACAGCGACAACGTCGAGGCCTCGGGCTTCGTCCAGCACCTGAAGCTCCCGCACTACGTCGATTTCCAGTCCGAGCTCGTCCTCGTCCGAGGGCTGCGCCGGACCGTGCGGGAGGAGGAGAGCGGCCATGACATCTGAAACCATGCCGGGCTACAACTACGCCTACCTCGACGAACAGACCAAGGCCATGATCCGCCGGGCCATCCTGAAGGCCGTGGCCATCCCCGGCCACCAGGTGCCCTTCGGCAGCCGCGAGATGCCCCTGCCCTACGGCTGGGGCACGGGCGGCATCCAGATCACGGCCAGCATCATCGGCCCCGAAGACGTGCTCAAGGTCATCGACCAGGGCTCCGATGACACGACCAACGCCGTGTCCATCCGCTCCTTCTTCGCCAAAACGGCCGGGGTGGCTACCACCACGCGCACCGAGGAGGCCACGGTCATCCAGACCCGCCACCGCATCCCCGAGACGCACCTGACCGACGGGCAGATCATCGTCTACCAGGTGCCCATCCCCGAGCCCCTGCGCTTCATGGAGCCGAGCGAGTCCGAGACACGGACCATGCACGCCCTGGAGGAATACGGGGTCATGCACGTCAAGCTCTACGAGGACATCGCCGAGCACGGCCGCATCGCCAAGAGCTACGACTACCCCGTCAGGGTCGAGGGACGCTACGTCATGGCCCCGTCGCCCATCCCCAAGTTCGACAACCCCAAGATGCACGACTCCCTGGCACTGCAGCTCTTCGGCGCCGGGCGAGAGAAGCGCATCTACGCCATCCCGCCGCACACGCGGGTCGAAAGCCTCGATTTCGAGGACCATCCCTTCGAGATCCAGAAGTGGGACTATGCCTGCGCCATCTGCGGGGCCCGCGACAGCTTCCTGGACGAGATCATCACCGACGACCGGGGCGGGCGCATGTTCGTCTGCTCCGATTCCGACCACTGCGCGCGCAGGGTCGGGGAGGACAGCTAGATGGACCAGGAACTGCTGCGGGTCTCCGGCCTGACCCGCTACTACGGCAGCCGCGTGGGCTGCCGCGACGTGAGCTTCAGCCTCTGGCCGGGCGAGGTCCTGGCCATCGTCGGCGAGTCCGGGTCGGGCAAGTCCACGCTCCTGAGCCTGCTTTCGGGACGGCTCGCACCCACCGCGGGCGACGTGTCCTACCGCGACCGCGACGGCCGATGGCTGTCCCTTCCGAACCTGTCCGAAGCCGACCGGCGGCGGCTGCAGCGCACGGACCTCGGCGTCGTGCACCAGAACCCGCGCGACGGGCTGCGCATGCGCGTCAGCGCCGGCGGCAACATCGGCGAACGGCTCATGGCCCTGGGGCACCGCCACTACGGCCGCCTGCGAGGCGCCGGTCTGGACTGGATGGAACGCGTCGAACTGGACCCGCAGCGCATCGACGACCACCCCTCGGCCTTTTCCGGCGGCATGCAGCAGCGCCTGCAGATCGCCCGCAACCTCGTGACGGAACCGCGCCTGGTCTTCATGGACGAGCCCACCAGCGGCCTCGACGTCTCGGTCCAGGCCCGTCTGCTGGACCTGCTGCGCCACCTCGTCGCCGCCATGGGCCTGGCCGTGGTCCTGGTCACCCACGATCTGGCCGTGGCCCGCATCCTGGCCCACCGCATGATGGTCATGCGCGGCGGCGAGGTCGTCGAGACGGGCCTGGCCGACCAGGTCCTGGACGACCCGTGCCACCCCTACACCCAGCTTCTCGTGTCATCCATTCTGCAAGCCTGAGGAAGCCATGAACGCCCCCATGATCTCCATCCGCGCCCTGGCCAAGACCTTCACCCTGCATACCCAGGGCGGCACGCGCATCCGCGCCTTCGACGGCGTGGACCTCGATGTGGCCGCCGGCGAGTGCGTGGCCCTGCACGGCCCCTCCGGCGCCGGCAAGTCGAGCCTGCTGCGCTCCATCTACGCCAACTACCGCCCCAGCTCCGGTCGAGTCGTCGTCCGCCACAACGGCGGCAGCGTCGACATGACCGCGGCCGAACCCCGCGCCATTCTCGACGTGCGCCGCAAGACCCTGGGCTACGTCAGCCAGTTCCTGCGCGTCATCCCCCGCGTCTCCACCCTCGACCTCGTGGCCGAGCGGCTCACTGCCATGGGCGCGGACGCGGGCGAGGCAAGGGACCGCGCCGGGGAACTCCTGGCCCGGCTGAACATCCCCGAGCGGCTCTGGTCCCTGGCGCCGGCCACCTTCTCCGGCGGCGAACAGCAACGCGTGAACATCGCCCGCGGCTTCATCCGCGACTACCCCGTCCTGCTCCTGGACGAGCCCACGGCCTCCCTCGACGGCGAGAACCGCCGCACCGTGGTCGACATGATCCTCGAAGCCAAAGGGCGCGGCGCGGCCATCGTCGGCATCTTTCACGACGACGAGGTCCGGGACGCCGTCGCCGACCGCTGCCTGCACCTGACCAGGCCCAAGGAGGCATGACCCGCATGATCCTGACCAACGCCCGCATCGTCCTGGCCGACCGCGTCGTCCACGGCACCCTGACCGTGCGCGACGGCCGCATCGAGTCCGTGCGCGAAGGACGCGCCGACAGCCCAGACGCCCTGGACATGGGCCTGGATTTCCTCGTACCCGGCCTGGTCGAACTGCACACGGACAACCTCGAAAAGCAGCTCCTGCCGCGCCCCGGCGTCCTCTGGCCCTCGGCCCGCGCGGCCCTGCTGGCCCACGACGCGCAGCTCGTGGCCGCCGGCATCACCACCGTCCTCGACGCCCTGTCTTGCGGCCAGTACTACGAAAAGAGCGACCGCCGGACCATGCTGACCCTGGCCCTCGACGCCCTGCGCGAACTGCGGCCCGCGGGGCACCTCCGCGCCGACCACCTCCTGCACGTGCGCTGCGAAATCTCCGACCCCGACCTGCCGCGGCTCTTCGAGCCCTTCCGCGACATGGACGAGGTGCACCTCGTTTCCCTCATGGACCATACCCCCGGACAGCGGCAGTTCGTCGACCTCGGCGCCTACCGTACCTACTACAGCAAGGACCGGCAGTGGACCGACGAGGAGTTCGAAACCGAGATGGCCCGCATGCGCGACGCCCAGGCCCGCTTCGCCGGACCCCACGCCGCGGACATCCTGGCCTGGTGCCGTGAACGCGGCGTTCCCGCGGCCAGCCACGACGACGCCACCACCGCCCACGTCGACTGGGCCCATTCCCAGGGCATGGCCATCAGCGAGTTCCCGACCACAATGGACGCCGCCCGCCGCGCCTGCGAACTCGGCCTCCTGACCCTCATGGGCTCGCCCAACGTCGTGCGCGGCGGCTCCCACTCCGGCAACGTCTCCGTGCGCGAGGTCGCCGCCGCCGGCTACCTCGGCGGACTGTCCTCGGACTACGTGCCCGCGAGCCTCCTGCACGCCGCTTGGATCCTGCACGCCGACGTCTCCCTGCCCCTCTGGGACGCCGTGGCCCTCGTCACCGTCAACCCCGCCCGCGCCCTGGGCCTGTCCGACCGCGGCCGCATCGAACCCGGACTCAAGGCCGACCTCGTCCGCGTCCACGTCGACCGCGACCTCCCGGTCGTGCGCCGGGTCTGGCGGGATGGGGTGAGGGTGTATTGATGATTTCTGTACGAATTGTGTCATCGTTCTGGTGATTGATTCCGGTGCGATTTACGTAGGGGCAGGCCTGCGTGCCTGCCCTTCCTCGGCGCAGGACCGGGCGGCCACGCAGGACCGGGCGGCCACGCAGGACCGGGCGGCCACGCAGGACCGGGCGGCCACGCAGGGCCGGGCGGCCACGCAGGACCGGGCGGCCACGCAGGGCCGCCCCTACGAATTGTGTCGTTGACGTGGTGATTGATTCCGGTGCGATTTACGTAGGGGCAGGCCTGCGTGCCTGCCCTTCCTCGGCGCAGGACCGGGCGGCCACGCAGGACCGGGCGGCCACGCAGGGCCGCCCCTACGAATTGTGTCGTTGACGTGGTGATTGATTCCGGTGTGATTTACGTAGGGGCAGGCCTGCGTGCCTGCCCTGCCTCGGCGCAGGTCCGGGCGGCCATATTTTCTGATTTTACGGACGAAATATTTTTCGCGTGCATGGCGGATAAGGATAGATATGCCAAGACTGGTCTACATCATGGGCCCCTCGGGGTGCGGCAAGGACGCGCTGATGGGCGAGGCGAGAAGAATCTTGCCGCCGGAGAAGCCGGTGGTTTTCGCCCACCGATACATCACCCGACCCGCCGACGCGGGCGGGGAGAACCATGTGGCCCTGTCGCGGGCGGAGTTCGGGCTGCGGCTGGTCAGGGGGCTCTTCGTCCTTTCCTGGGAAAGCCACGGCTTCGCCTATGGTGTCGGACGGGAAATCGATCTCTGGCTGGGGAAGGGGCTGACGGTTGTGCTCAACGGTTCGCGAGAGGCCCTGTCTGAGGCGCTGCGCGCGTATCCGGACCTGCTGCCGGTGCTCGTCAGCGTGCCCGAGGACGAGTTGCGCCGGCGCCTCGGAGGCAGGGGCCGGGAGGATGGGGCGGAGATGGAACGCCGTCTCGCCCGGGCCCGGATGATCGTCCCGGACGTCCCGGGACTCGTGCGTTTCGACAACTCCGGCCCGCTGCCCGAGCGCGGGCGTGCCCTGGCCGACCTCATCCTCGAAACCCTGGACGGAAGAAGGAAATGATCATGCTCTCACCCGGACCGACCATCCACCCCACGGCGGTGGTGACCGACAGCACCCTCGGCACCTGGACCGAGATCGGCAAGCAGACCGAGATCATCTCCTCGACAATCGGGGACTACTCGTACTTCTGCGATCGCTGCCACGTCATGTACGCGGCCGTGGGCAAATTCTGCTCCGTGGCCAACCACGCACGCCTGAACCCGAGCAACCACCCGACCTGGCGCGCCACCCAGCACCACTTCACCTACAGAAGCGCCAAGTTCGGCCTGGGGCCCGACGACGACGCCTTCTTCGCCTGGCGCAAGGGACACCCCGTCACCCTCGGCCACGACGTCTGGGTCGGCCACGGCGCCCTCGTCATGCCAGGCGTGACCGTGGGCACGGGCGCAGTGGTCGCCTCGGGTGCCGTGGTCACCAAGGATGTCCCGGACTACGCCATCGTCGCCGGCGTCCCGGCCAGGGTCATCAAGTACCGCTTTCCGGCCGAGCTGCGGGACAAACTCCTGTCCCTGGCCTGGTGGGACTGGGAACATGCGAGACTGGCGGCGGCGATGCGGGATTTTCGGACGATGAGCGCGGAAGCGTTCGTGGAGAAACACGGCTGAAACGCATCGCGGGAGTCTAGCCGTTTTTGTAGACATCCCGCCGGTGACCGACTTTCACCACCACGACGATGAGCTCGTGGTCGCGAATTTCATACAGTATTCTGTATACACCTTGCCGGACCCTGTACCGCTCCTGCCCTGAGAGCTTCTCGCATCCAGCGGGCCGGGGATCCTCGGCCAGACCTTCGATCCTCCCGAGCACAAGGCGTACGTCCCTGGCGGGAAGGCTTCGCAGATCCTTGGCCACCGAGGCTTTGATGCTCAGCTCATATCTTGCCATGGGCCTTGAGGTCGTCGAGGAGCGCTTCGTAAGTCATGGTCGGTTCGGCCAGGCGCATCTCAAAGGCCGCCAGGTCTTCCTGGTCCTCGGCCAGGGCTCGTCTGACGGCATCGTTGACGATATCGGACAGGGAGCGGTTCGCGTGCGCAGCCTTGAGCCGGAGCGCCGCATGAAGCTGTGGGTCGAAGTAGATAGTTGATCTTCTCGTGTTTTCGGACATGGCACACCCTCCGCTTCATATCTGACGTTGTGACGTCATGACGTCAATGGGCAAGATGCCTTATTTTGAGAATGCTTGGGGGATGGGGCGGTCCCGAGTTCGCCGATCCGACAGTCTTAGGCATGCGGGCTCTGCACTTTTGTGCTGCTGTCAATGGTGGGGACAAGTTCGATCCTGGGCCGGCGGGCCCGGCAAGTCATATTGTTCTGGCAATGCAGGATTTCAGGATGCCTGCGCTCGGTCTTTCGCAGAGAAACTTGGAAATGGAGCAGGAACGATGTCAGTGGAATGATGATTTGGAAATTATTTTTCTCGGAATTTATATTCATTTAAACGATAAAATAGAGACGATTGAATACAAATATAAGATTTGTGAAAAAATAAATTTATAATATTCATTGACAATGTCTATCCACGCCCATATTTGTCTCTGGCTTCGCAGGATTTCGTGTTTTCATTCTTTATGACTTGAAAGATGAATCTGAATTTTTGATGATATCTGTTTTCATCGGAATTGAAGCATTTTATTCCTTTTTTTCTCTGGAGTTATTCTTTTGTCTAAGAACATCTATGTTGGTAATCTGTCCTGGTCGACCTCCAATTCCGATCTTAACGCCATGTTTTCCCAGTATGGTCAGGTCACGTCCGCGAACGTGATCGAAGATCGTGACACCGGCCGTTCGCGCGGTTTCGGTTTCGTCGAAATGGACGAAGACGGCGCTCGCAAGGCCATCCAGGCTCTGAACGGCACCGATTTTCAGGGACGCAACCTGAAGGTCAACGAAGCTCAGCCCCGCGAGAGCCGCAGCCGCTACTAAGCCTCTGCAATAAGCACTCTGAAAGCCCGTCCCCGACGGGCTTTTTTTTTGCCGTGCGCCCGGCAGGGTGTGCGGACTTTAAGGTGGAAGCCATCAGCGCGTCCGACAGAGAGAAACGTTAGCCGGACCAAGGGTGCCCTCTTTGAGGAGAAATCTGCAAGAAGACGAGGTGTGTGGAGAGATGTTTTGAATTCGTCAGAATCAGGACGTTTCATCCAGCTTCGTGAGCAATCGCTGGCCATGGATTACTGCGACTATCAATACCCGTTCTGTTTCTATGCGATAGATGAGACGGTAGCTGTAGATCAATCGTTCCCTGATGCGTGGATCGCCGAATTCCGGAACAACTCGTCCACGGTTCGGCATGGTGCCAAGGCTCCGTGCGCTTTCCACAACCGCCTGAACGACAGCGCGCGCATAAAAATCGGAATCACGCGCAATATACTCCGCGATCAGTTCCAGGTCTTCGAGCGCCTGGGGTGACCAGTCGATCAGGAGATCCATCGAGCAAGCTTTTTTTCGACGTCCTTTTGGCTCAACGTCCCATCCTGCTCCGCTTTGGCAATACCACTGCGTATTTTTTCAACAACGTACAGATGATATTGGACATCCTGTAGAGAACAGTCGTCGGGAAGGGAATCAAGGAGATCTCTGACGGTTTCTTTTGCGGCATTCATGGTTGCGCCTCCGAAGCGAATTTGGGGCTGTCTTCGAGTTGAGTCAAGGGTCATTTTTTCCGAGTGTCTTTAACGTACACCCCCTTTTCCCGCCGGTCGATTTCAAAAAGACCGATGGCTGCGATGAGTTCGCTCAACTTGTTGAATCCATAGTTTCGAGGGTCAAAATCGTTGGCAGTCTTGTTCATGTACCCGCCAACTGGTCCAAGTCCAGCCCAGCCGTTTTCATCGGAAGTCGCCTCGACGGCTGACCTGACGAGTGTCATGAGCGCAGTATCTCCCCTCAATTCTTTTGCGGTTTTGGGGAGTTTTGCTTTTGCCACGACGGTTTCCTGAGTTTCCGCGAACACGTCAGTATAAATGAATCTGTCGCAGGCGGAAACAAAGGGGCGCGGAGTTTTTCTTTCCCCGAACCCGTACACGCTGCGCCCTGATTCGCGGATGCGTGCAGCCAGGCGAGTGAAGTCGCTGTCGCTGGAAACGAGGCAAAATCCTGAAAAATGGCCTGAGTACAGCAAATCCATGGCGTCAATGATCATGGCGCTGTCTGTAGAATTTTTGCCCGTCGTATAGCGGAATTGCTGTATGGGTTGAATGGAATATTCCAGGAGCTTCGATTTCCATGTTCCCAGATTCGGCGTTGTCCAGTCCCCGTAAATGCGCTTGACGCTTGCAACACCGATCTTTGCGATTTCGGCGAGCAGGCCTTCGATGACAGCGGGACTGGCGTTATCGGCGTCAATGAGAACCGCCAGTGATGAGTTCGATTCAAATCCGTTTGCCATGCAAGCCTCTGTGTCGATGTTTTCTTTCGGCATCAAGCGTGTTCAGCCGCCTGCCGATGGCAATGCTGTGGCGCGGCACGACATGCTTGAGCCAGATAACGCGGCATCATTGCACGACGCAAGGGTAAACGCGACGGCGTTCGGACCTTATGATCACCAGGCTCAAGAAATGTCCGGTTCGGGGATCAGGGCGAGGTCGAACCTTTGCATCACGGCGAAGGGTTCTTTCGGACACCTCTGGCGGAACACGCAGATGTCCCGAATCTGGACGGGCGTGTGGAGAACGGGGGAAAGCAGGGGGGCGAGCGCAGCGCGGAGGCGTTCCCGCTCTTGGGAGGTCGGGATTTTGCCCGTCAGGGTCAGGTGGAACCTGAACTCGTCCAGCACATAGGGGTAGCCCCAGCGTTCCAGCAACCGATCCTGGGCGGCTGTCAGTCCCACGGAACGGCGTCTGGCCAGCTCTTCTGCCGAAGGCGGACGCCGGAAGGGGTCCAGTTCCGTGACGCAGGCCCGGGCCAGGGCGTCCAGTTCAGGGCAGGGTGCCGAGGGGGTCAGGGCCAGGAAGGAACCGACGCTCTCCAGACGCAGCGGCGAAAGCTCGAAGGAGGTCCTGGCCGCGGCCAGCCCGGCCACGGCGTCCAGCAGGCCGGCCTCCGTCATTCCTTCGGCCAGGAAGAAGGGCGGCTTGAGGGTGCCGTGGAGCCCGTAGCGTCGCGGCGAAGCCGTCAGTTCGGCCAACCGCTGCGGCTCCACGCCCGGAAGCACGGGCTGCGCCAGCTCCTTCCCCGTCCGGGCGCAACGCCCGAGAATCGAGGCGCAGACGCGCTCCAGCCCCGACCCCGGACCCGGCGCAAAATATACGGCATACCGCGCATCGGCCATGCTCACGCCATTCGCATCACATAGCATCGATTTTCCTCCCCCATGATCGGGGTGCAGGGGGCGCGCCCCCTGCCCGCCGGAGGCATTCTTTCTCTCCATTCCCATCCCCATCACATCACCTTCCGCCCTTCACGCCATACTGCGACAACAACCGGCACGTCGTCCACCATGCGCACGCGCAGGAGGTCGGCTCGTTTGCCCGGGACGAGTTCGCCGCGGTCGGTCAGGCCAAGGGCCTTGGCCGGGTTGGCGGTGACGGTGGCCAGGGTCTGGTGCAGGGGCGTGCCCAGGCGCTGGGCCATGACGAAGGGAGCCTGGAGGAGGCTTGCGGGCATGTAGTCCGAGGACAGGATGTCGACGAGGCCGTCAGCGGCCAGGTCCAGGGCCGAGACGTTGCCGGAGTGGGATTCGCCGCGCACGACGTTGGGTGCGCCGAGGACCGTGGCCAGTCCCAGTTCGCGGGCCCTGGCTGCGGCGGCGCGGGTGGTGGGGAACTCGGCGATGCGCATGCCCAGGCGGGCGGTCTCCTCGACGTGCTCCACGGTGGTGTCGTCGTGGCTGGCCAGGGGCAGGCCGCGCTGTCGGCAGAGGGAGAGGATGGTTTCGCGGTTGGGCTCGGCGTGGCTGGCCTGGACGGCGCGCAGGCGTTCGATCTCGGCCAGGAGTTCCTCGTCGGTCCATTTCTTGTCGGCGTGGAAGGACCGGTACTTGTCCAGGTCGCTCCATTGGCGCTGACCCGGCGTGTGGTCCATGATGGAGACCAAGCGCAGCAGTTCGTGGTCCATGACCGAGGTGAACATCTCGACCACGGCGCGGTCGGCCAGTTCGCAGCGGATGTGCAGGAGGTGTTCGGCCCGCAGCAGATCGTTGCCCATGGCCTGGTCCAGTGCCTCCAGGGTGGCGCTGAAGATCTCGCGGCGCATGCGCTTGGCGCTGAATTCCCCGGCGCTGACGGCGTCCAGGACCGTGGTCACGCCGGCGCCGACCATGTGCGTGTCGTGGGCCATGATGGCCGTCAGGCTTGTCGGCCAGCGCACGCCGGAGCGGGGCATGAAGTGCTTTTCGATGTTGTCGGTGTGGATCTCGACCAGGCCGGGCAGGAGGAAGTCCCCGTCGAAATCGACGGCCGGCGTGGAGGTGTTGGATCCGAGGTCGGTGATCAGACCGACCGCGGCGGCCAGGGAACCGTGGACGACCCCGCACGGGGTGACCATGCGGGCGTTGGTGCAGCACAGGGAAGGCATGGGGGGCTCCGGTTCAGACGAAGAGTTTGCGCAGGCGTTGGGAGGCCAGGTCGATGAGGGTCACGGAGACGATGATGAAGAAGATGATGGAACAGGTCTGGGCGAAGTAGAAACCGCGGATCATCTCCCACAGCACAACGCCGATGCCGCCCGCGCCGACCATGCCCAGCACCGTGGCCGAGCGGACGTTGGATTCGAAGCGGTACAGGGAGTAGGAGATCCACAGCGGGATGACCTGCGGGATGACGCCGAAGATGACCTCCTCCAGAATGCTCGCGCCCGTGGAGCGGATGCCCTCGACGGGCTGCGGGTCGATGGCCTCGACGGCCTCGGAGAAGAGCTTGGCCAGGACGCCCGTGGTGTGCACCCACAGGGCCAGGACGCCGGCGAAGGGCCCGAGGCCGACGGAGACGACGAAGAGCATGGCGAAGACCATTTCGTTGATGGCCCGGCAGGCGTCCATGACGCGGCGCATTGGCTGGTAGACCCACCAGGGGGCGATGTTCTCGGAGCTGAGGATGCCGCACGGGATGGCGCAGATCACGGCCAGAAAAGTGCCCCACAGGGCTATCTGGAAGGTGATGACGATCTCCTCGACGTACATCCGCCAGTCCGTGAAGTCCGGAGGGAAGAAGTCGCCGGCCAGGGTGGCCATGTTGGCGGAATCCTTGATCAGGGCCAGGGGCCGCATGTCTGCGCCGTCCCAGGACCAGGCCAGGGCGGCCAGGACGAGGCCCCAGCCGAACAGGCTGCCGAGGGTGTTCTGGAGGGACCTGGGCGGTCGGGTGGCGACGAGGATCGTTTGCTGGGTGGTCATGAAGTCGTCCTTGTCGGCGGCCGGCATTTACGCGCCGACCGCCGGGGGGAGTGGAAGGCTACATCCTGGCCTTGATGGCTTCGAGCTTGGCGTCGATCTCGGCGAGCTTTTTGGTCTTTTCGTCGGCGGCGATGCTGGCGTCGCCTTCGACCTTCATGCGGCTCTTGAAGAGTTCGAGCTGGCGGATGGGCAGGAGCTGGTCGTCGGTGGACTCCTTGAAGGGGGCCCAGCCCAGGGCCGCCAGGATGGCCTTCTCGTTTTCCTTGCCCGTGGTGCCGTAGGTCATGATGAACTTCTTGACCTTGGCCTTGACGTCCTCGGGCAGGTCCTTGCGCCAGACGAGGGGGTCGCTGGGGATGAGGGGCGAGGTCCAGATGACCTTGATGTCCTTGCGCTTGTCGGGGTGGCTCTTGTCGAGCTTGGCCAGGTTTTCACTGTTGTTGGTGGCCACGTCGACCTGCTTGTTGGCCACGCTCAGGGCGTTGGTCTCGTGGTTGGCGTTGACCACGTTCTTGAAGATCTTCTTGGGGTCGACCTTGTTCACGGCGAAGACGTAGTAGCCGGGAACCAGAAAGCCCGAGGTGGAGTTGGGGTCGCCGTTGCCGAAGGCCAGACTGCCGGCCTGCTTCAGGACATCCTCAAGGGAGTTGAGCGGAGAATCCTTGTGGGCGATGAGATGGGAATAGTAGCCGGGGGTGCCGTCGGCGGGCACGGTCTGGGCGAAGATCTCGCCGTCGGCGCGGTCCACGGCCTCCATGGCGCTCTTGTTGCCGTACCAGGCCACCTGCACCTTGTTGAAGCGCATGCCTTCGATGATGCCGGCGTAGTCCGAGGCGAAGAAGGCGTTGATCTTGAGGCCCGTGGCCTTCTCCATTTCGGCCAGGAAGGGCTCCCAGTCCTTCTTGAGGTTCATGGTCGCCTCGGTGGAGATGATGCCGAAGTTGATCTCCTTGACCTCGGCGGACACGGTCTGCGCCCCCAGCAGGGCGACGAGGACGAAGAGGCCGAATAGCTTGCGAATCATGGTCTGGACTCCTTTGAAACGTGATCGGTTATTAGGCCGCGGCGGGCGCCGCGGCCGATTTGCTGTGCAGGGCTTTCTGGCTGCGCGCCGCGCCTTCCACTGCGGGGGAGAACAGTTCCTCGGTCTCGGCGCCGTAGATGTCCTTGAGGAAGGAGGGGGTCAGGGCGTGGCTCGGACCGTCGTAGACGACGCGGCCGCGGCGCAGGGCGATGGTGCGCGGGCAGTAGCGGATGGCGTACTCGACCTGGTGCAGGGAGACGACGATAGTCATTTTGTCCTGGCGATGGACCTCTGCCAGGATGTCCATGACCACGCGGGAGGATTCGGGGTCGAGGGAGGCGATGGGCTCGTCGGCCAGGAGGACCCGGGCCCGCTGGGTCAGGGCGCGGGCGATGGCCACGCGCTGCTGCTGGCCGCCCGAGAGTGTCGAGGCTCGCTGCCAGGCCTTGTCGGCCATGCCGACCCGCGCCAGGGACTCCAGGGCCAGGCGGCGTTCGGCCGGAGGAAAGAGGTTGGACACGGCCCGCCACGTGGGCACGCGGCCCAGGGCGCCCATCAGCACGTTGGTCATGACCGAGAGGCGGTCCACGAGATTGAACTGCTGGAAGATGACCCCGACCTCCGTGCGCACCTTGCGGGCGTTCCGGGAGAGGCGCCCGTCGCGCTGCATGACGTGGTTGAGGACCTCGATCTGCCCCGAAGTCCCCGGGTCGCAGCACATCAGCCCCGAGATGTGGCGCATGAGGGTCGACTTGCCCGAGCCGGAAGAGCCGATGAGGGCGACCATCTCGCCGCCTCCGATCTCCGCGTTCACGTTGTCGAGGCCCTTGGTGTTCCTGAAGGTCTTGGTCAGCTGCTTGATCTGAATCATGGCGTTTCCTCGCGTTTTGTCTTCACTAGGAAACATCTGTGACGGGACTGTGTCCGGAAAAAGACAATTCCGGAGCGAGATGTCTATACAATTTCGGAGTTTGTCGGGATCTTCGGCGGGGAAGCTCCACGGGTCGGCGAAGATACGGCCTGGCGGACGGGCGGGGTGATGATTCAGTCGTCTTCGAAACCGGCCGCGGCGAGGTCGCGCTTGAGTTCGTCGAGTTCCGTCAGGATGGCAATGATTACCTCGCGCCGCGGGTCGTCCTCGGCCAGGCCGGAGAGACGGTCCTGGAGCCTGAGGATGCGTGTGCCGAGGATGTCGTAGAATCGGGCGGATTGGTTCGGGCGCATGGTCATACGCTCTTGGGAGAAGGGTTCTGGCTTGGGTCCGCGTTTGGGATGCCTGGAAAAGGCGACGCCGCCGAGATTCCAGCCGCAAACGAGCGCCAGTTTACACCGGCTCACGGCTGGATGTCGACTCTTTCCCCGGGGGCGGCCCGCAAGGCGCGTTCACGCAGGGCGGCGGCATCCGGGCGCAACGGGTCGTCCCCGGGCAGGGTGCGCAGCACGCCGTCGAGGAGGGCGACGGCTTCGTCCCGGCGGCCGGCCTGGAGCAGGGCCAGGGCTCTGGTGCATGCGAACAGCGGGTTGCCGGGGTCCAGGTCCAGGGCCTTGCCCGACCATTCCAAGGCCTCGAAGTCGCGTCCCTGCCGCGCCAGGCTGTAGGCAAGGTTGTTCATGGCCTCGGGGTTGCCTGGGTTGCGGCGCAGGGCCATGCGATAGCCGTCTTCGGCCTCCGCCCACCGGCCGAGGGCCGCATGCACGTTGCCGAGGTTGATGAGCGGCTGGTCCCAGGACGGGTCCTTGTCGGCGGCCTCTGTGTAGGCCTGCAGGGCCAGGTCCGGTTCTCCGGCCGATTCGTGGGCAACGCCGAGGTCGTTGCGTTCACGGGCGTCGAGGGGGTCCGAGAGCACGACGACCCTGGGCGCGGCGCATCCGGCGAGGAGCAGGGTCAGGAAAAGGATGGCGTGCAGGGCGATGTTCACGGTTCACTCCACCACGAGGTACAGTCCGTTCATGCGTTTCCAGCCCTGCAGCAGATCGTCGTCCCGGACGTACAGGTTGCCCTGCGTCCCGGCGTGCAGGAGGAAGCCTGCCGCGTCATGGCCGTAGACGACGAGGAAGTGCCCCTGGCTGTAGAGAGGGGCGCCCATGTCCGCCAGGACGATGACCGGGGAGCCGGCGTCGAGAGCGTTCCGGAGCTGGGCCGCGTCTCCCCGGCCCGAACGGGTCGAAAGGCCCAGGGAGCGCGCGAAGTTCTCCATGTCCGGCAGCAGGGTGCGCTGCATGGCGGGCGTGTAGACACGCGCCGTCACCTCGGGCAGAGGCACCGGCCGCCCCCGGAAGGCCAGCACGGAAGCCAGGGCCGCCGGGCCGCAGTCGGTCCTGTCGGTTTGGGCCACGAAGGGCACGTCGAGACGAACGGCTCCCGGGCCCGCAAACGATTCCGCGCGGAATGCGGATCCGAGCCCGCACCCCGCGCAGAGCAGAAGAAGGGCCAGGGTCACGGCCCTGCAGAGGTCATTGGACGACAATGCGTCTGTCGCTGATCTTGAGGATGACCACGACCAGGAGGATGATCAGCAGCACGCCGATAACCACGCCGATCACGCCGCCGCCGACGTCGTCCGAGAGACTGGCCAGCTGGTGGAGCTGTTCGTCGTTCAGGGAGCCGAGCTTGGCTCCGACTTCCTCCGGGGTCAGGCCGTAGTCGGCCAACCGCTGGGCCACGACTTTCTGCTCCAGGGCGCTACGGATGGACGCGATGTCGGCTTCGCGCTGTTCGATGGACTGGCCCGTGGACAGTCTGCTCTGGGCCAGGAAGGCCGCCGCGTCGGTCGGGATCAGGGCGAGGATGAGATAGGAGAGCAGGACCGCCCAGCAGAGGCGGGGGTCGAAAAACCATTTGTCGCTGAACATTGCAGCCTCCTTCGGAAAGTGGGTCTCAAACAGGTACGCCGGAAAGAATGGCTCATGCACCTGTTCCCAGTCAAGCCTACCGCGTCGGCCGGAGCACCTTCGAGGAAGCCGGGGCCAGACGGTTTCGCGGATTCCTTCGGCTGAATCCGGGCTGCTTTGGTGACGGCGTTCCGTCAGACGAAGGCCTTCCCGCGTCCACACGGCCATGAACGCAGGAGGCCGGTCTATTTGCAGGAATTCAGGGGCTCGCTGTCGATCTCGTGAACCCTGCCGTTTCGGATATTCACCTTGGCGCAGCCGCCGATTTCCAGCGGGCCTTCGACCTGGTCGAACTCCGTCGCCGGGTCGGCCAGCACGACGCGCCCGCCGATGACCCATTCACCGGAAAGCCCGCCCGCCGGCATTTCCGTGACGATGCCGCGGAACTCGCTGCGCATCTCGTCGCCTCCTCGCTTGGCCGAGGCGGGGGAGAGGAAGACGGCCAGGAGCAGAAGGACGCAGATCATGGCCGTTATCGTGATCGGTATGCGGTGCATGCTTTTCATGAGGGGCCTCCTCGGTGCAGGTTGGGGGAGGGGCTCCCGCGGCTGGTCCGTACATCGCTGGGTGCATGCCCGGAACGCCTCTCTGGCTGGGGAGCAGCATTAAGATATTTACTTACGTTCGCTGCGTGCGAAGTCAATGCCGGCGGCCGTCTCGTCCACGGCAAAGGCGCGCTCAGGGACAAGCCGCGGGGAGGGGGCGCCGTGACGCAGGCCGCCCCGGACCATGCCCGGGGCGGTCTGCAGAATGGCTGGATGAGCAGGCCCGGGCGCTTCATGCCCGCTCCCTGCCGGGTGTCGTCACTCGCGGAAGCCCTGTCAGGCCGGGACAGGGATGTCAGCAGTTTCCGCCGTCCAGGCATTCCTGGCGCGCGACCAGGGCCTGCAGTTCGTCGGCCTGCAGGGGCCGCCCGGCGCGCCCGGCCTTGTCGCGGATGGCGCTGACGATGCCGCCCAGGGAATGCAGGGGTTTTTCCAGACCCATCTGCCGGAGCATGGTCCCCACGGCCCCGCGACCGGCCTTGGAGCCCAGGCCCAGGACGCGGTTGGCGCCCGTGTGGCAGGGGTCGTAAGGCTCGAAGAGGTCCGGGTTCTTCAAAATGCCGTCCACGTGCAACCCCGACTCGGCCGCGAAGATGTCCTTCCCGGCCACGGGCCGGTTGCGGGCCACGGGGATGCGCGCGTGCTCGGCCACCAGGTCGCACAGGCCGCGCACGGCGTTCATGTCGTAGATCTCGTAGCGCTGCACGAGCCGCAGGTGCGCCGCCACCTCCTCCAGGGCCGAGATGCCCGAGCGCTCGCCGATGCCCAGGACCGACACGTCGGCCCAGTGGGCCCCGGACTCCAGGGCCGTGACGGCGTTGGCCGTGGCCATGCCGAAGTCGTTGTGGCAGTGGATGGCGATTTCCATGTCCACGCCGTCGGCGAAGAAGCGCACCAACTCGGCGATGCGCAGGGGCGTCATGACGCCCAGGGTGTCGGCCAGGCGGATGCGCGCCGCGCCCAGTTCCCTGGCCGTGCGGGCCATGGCCAGGGCGAAGTCCTGGTCGGCGCGGGTCACGTCCTCCAGACCCACGCTGATGCGCCGGATGCCGCAGGAGTGGGCCAGGCCCACGGTCTCCTTCAGCATGCGCGTCAGCCCTTCGCGGTCCGTGCGCAGGCGCTCGGCGATATGCAGGTCCGAGACGGGCAGGCCGATGTTGATGGTGTCTATGCCCAGTCCCGCAGCCCGGTACACGTCCACGGGCCGGCAGGGCGACCAGACGCTCAGGTCCGCGGTCACGCCCTGGGCGCGCAGGGCGCCTACCAGCTGCCCCAGCCCTTCCTGGCCGACCCAGCCCACCTCGATCTCCTCCACGCCCATGGCCGCGATGCGGCTGGCCATCTCTATGCGCACGGATTGCGGGACATAGTTCCCGAACATTTGCGCCCCTTCCCTCAGTGTCGTGTCGATCAGCATGCTACCTCCCGTGTTTGCCTCTTCATGTGCACGGTCGATGCCAACGACGACTGTACGCTAACATACTGAAATACATTCTGCAGACGTGTGGTGGCGGTGTACGCCGCGTCGGACGGAAGTGTGGGAGCCTACATTTTCGTCTGTGTAGGCAGTGTAGATCGCAGTGCTCCGAAAAAGCCGGTTTGAACGATAATAATAAATTATTTCATGGTCTTATTATTATGGTGGAGTTTTGGCACGGCCGTTGCCCTAGGCTGCTCCAGGTACGGCACATCAAGCACACCACAAACTCTCACATAAAGGAGCACACGTCATGAGGAAGATCGCGATTTACGGAAAGGGCGGCATCGGCAAGTCCACCACCACGCAGAACACCGTCGCCGGCCTGGCCGAGATGGGCAAGAAGGTCATGGTCGTGGGCTGCGACCCCAAGGCCGACTCGACCCGCCTGCTGCTGGGCGGCCTGGCCCAGAAGTCCGTCCTCGACACCCTGCGCGACGAAGGTGAGGACGTCGACCTGGCCGACATCCGCAAGCCCGGCTTCAAGGGCACCTGGTGCGTCGAGTCCGGCGGACCCGAACCGGGCGTCGGCTGCGCCGGCCGCGGCATCATCACCTCCATCAACATGCTGGAGTCCCTGGGCGCCTACCAGGAGTCCGAGAAGCTCGACTATGCCTTCTACGACGTCCTGGGCGACGTGGTCTGCGGCGGGTTCGCCATGCCCATTCGCGACGGCAAGGCCGAGGAGATCTACATCGTCTGTTCCGGCGAGATGATGGCCATGTATGCGGCCAACAACATCTGCAAGGGCATCATGAAGTACGCCGAGTCCGGCGGCGTGCGCCTGGGCGGCCTGATCTGCAACTCCCGCAACGTCGATAACGAGCGCGAGATGATCCAGGAGCTGGCCAAGAAGATCGGCACCCAGATGATCTACTTCGTGCCCCGCGACAACGACGTGCAGCGCGCCGAGATCAACCGCATGACCGTCATCGAGTGGAAGCCCGAAGCCCCCCAGGCCGACCACTACCGCAACCTGGCCCGGGCCATCGACCAGAACCAGATGTTCGTCGTGCCCAAGCCCCTGGAAATCGAGGAGCTGGAGCAGCTCCTGATGGACTACGGCCTTCTTGAGGCGGTCTAGGCGGTCGTCCCAAAATCCGTTCTGGACTGCGTTGCTCCCCGATTTCGAAGGGTTCATGTAGTCGGCTACACTTCACCCTTCAAAATCGGCTCGCGCCTTGCCAGAACGAATTTTTGAACGACCTTGGTGCTAAAGTTAAAGAATAAAAAATACTTACACGAGAAACGAAGGAGAGAAAACATATGATCATGGTCAGAGCAATCGTACGCCCCGAAAAGTCCGACGACGTCCTTGCCGCCCTCATGGATGCGGGTTTCCCGGCGGTGACCAAGTATTCCGTGGCCGGTCGCGGCAAGCAGCGCGGCATCAAGATCGGCGAAGTGACCTATGACGAGATCCCCAAGACCATGCTCATGAGCGTGGTCAAGGCCGAGGACAAGGACTTCGTCATCAGCGTGATCATGAAGGCCGCCCGCAGCGGCGCCAAGGGCGCCTTCGGCGACGGCAAGATCTTCGTGAGCGAAGTGGCCGACGTCTACACAATCAGTTCCGGCATCTGCGACAGCGCCACCGCGGGAGCATAGCCATGAAAGAAGTGATCGCGGTCATCCGCATGAACATGATGAACAGGACCAAGAAGGCCCTGCAGGACGCGGGAGTGGTCGCCTTCTTCGCCCACGAGGCCTACGGGCGCGGCAAGGGTCTGGTGGACCTGAAGCCCCTGGAGGGGGCCAAGAAGGGGATCGAGGAGGCCGTGGCCGTGCTCGGCGAGAAGGGGAAGCTCTACCCCAAGCGCATGCTGACCGTGGTGGTCACCGACGACCTGGTGCCCGAGGTGGTCAGAGTCATCACCGACACCAACAAGACCGGCCAGCCCGGCGACGGCAAGATCTTCGTCCTGCCCATGATCGACGCGGTAAGGGTCAGAACCGGAGAAAAGGGCGCCAAGTCCATCGAATAGACCCGATTTCGACTGAAATCGGGACAGATAAGGAGAACACCATGGCATCGACTGCGAAAAAGCTCGTCAACTGGACGCCGACGGACGTGAAGGCGGAAATGCTCGCCAAGTATCCGCCCAAGGTGGCCAGGAAGCGCGCCTCCCAGATCCTCGTCAACGAGGCCCTCGGCAACGAGACGCCTGAAATATCGGCCAACGTGCGCACCATCCCCGGCATCATCACCATGCGCGGCTGCACCTACGCCGGCTGCAAGGGCGTCATCCTCGGGCCCACCCGCGACATCGTCAACATCACCCACGGCCCCATCGGCTGCGGCTTCTACTCCTGGCTGACCCGCCGCAACCAGACCGACGCGTCGGGCGAGGGCGACGAGAACTTCATGCCCTACTGCTTTTCCACGGACATGCAGGACCAGGACATCATCTTCGGCGGCGAGAAGAAACTCGAGGCGGCCATCCAGGAAGCCTACGACCTCTTCCACCCCAGGGCCATCGCGGTCTTCGCGACCTGTCCCGTGGGCCTCATCGGCGACGACATCCACGCCGTGGCCCGCAAGATGAAGGCCAAGTTCGGCGACTGCAACGTCTTCGCCTTCAGCTGCGAAGGGTACAAGGGCGTCAGCCAGTCGGCCGGTCACCACATCGCCAACAACAAGATCTTCAGCGAGGTCGTGGGCGAGAACGATGCCGAGAAGCCCGGCAAGTTCAAGATCAACCTCCTGGGCGAGTACAACATCGGCGGCGACGGGTTCGAGATCGACCGCATCCTGAAAAAATGCGGCATCACCAACATCGCCACCTTCTCCGGCAACTCGACCTACGACCAGTTCGCCTCGGCCCACAAGGCCGACCTGTCCGCCGTCATGTGCCACCGCTCCATCAACTACGTGGCCGACATGCTCGAGACCAAGTTCGGCATCCCGTGGATCAAGGTCAACTTCATCGGCGCCAAGTCCACGGCCAAGTCCCTGCGCAAGATTGCGGAATACTTCGGCGACCCCGAACTGACCGCGCGTGTGGAGGAGGTCATCGCCGAGGAGATGCCCCTGGTCGAGGAAGTCATCGCCGACGTTCGGCCGCGCACCGAAGGCAAGAAGGCCATGCTCTTCGTCGGCGGCTCCCGCGCCCATCACTACCAGGACCTCTTCGCCGAGATGGGCATGAAGACCCTGGCTGCCGGCTACGAGTTCGCCCACCGCGACGACTACGAAGGCCGCCAGGTCATCCCGGACCTGAAGGTCGACGCCGACAGCCGCAACATCGAGGAAATCCACGTCGAGGCCGACGAGAAGCGCTACGCCCCGCGCAAGAGCTCCGAGGAGATGGCCAGGCTGGAAGCGGCCGGGTTCAGGTTCAAGCACTACGACGGCCTGATCCCGGACATGGACCACCAGACCCTCGTTGTCGACGACCTGAACCAGTACGAGGCCGAGAAGCTGGTCGAGATCGTCAGGCCCGACATCTTCTGCGCGGGCATCAAGGAAAAGTTCTCCATCCAGAAGCTGGGCGTGCCCATGAAGCAGCTGCACAGCTACGATTCCGGCGGCCCCTACGCGGGCTTCCAGGGCGCGGTGAACTTCTACAAGGAGATCGACCGCCTCGTGAACAGCAGGGTCTGGGGCTACATGAAGGCGCCCTGGCAGGAAAACCCGGAACTCTCGGCCACCTACGTCTGGGAATAATGAGGACACAGTCATGCTACTTCGACACACCCCCACCGAAATAAAGGACCGCAGCGCCTTGACCATCAACCCGGCCAAGACCTGCCAGCCCATCGGGGCCATGTACGCGGCCCTGGGCATCCACGGCTGCCTGCCGCACTCCCACGGCTCCCAGGGCTGCTGCGCCTACCACCGCAGCGCCCTGACCCGGCACTACAAGGAGCCCGTCTCGGCGGCCACCAGCTCCTTCACCGAGGGCGCGTCGGTCTTCGGCGGCGGCGCCAACCTGCAGACCGCCATCGAGAACATCTTCACGGTCTACGAGCCCGACGTCATCGCCGTGCACACCACCTGCCTGTCCGAGACCATCGGCGACGACCTGCCGCAGATGACCGACAAGGCCATCAAGGCCGGCAAGGTCCCGGCCGGCAAGCACGTCATCTACGCCAACACCCCGAGCTACGTCGGCTCCCACGTCACGGGCTTCTCCAACATGGTCAAGGGCATGGCCAAGGGCTTCGCCGTTGCCACGGGCAAGAAGAACGGCCGCGTGAACATCATCCCCGGCTGGGTCGAGCCCTCGGACATGGAAGAGGTCAAGCGCCTGGCCGCACTCATGGGCCTCGACATCATCCTCTTCCCCGACACCTCCGGCGTCCTGAACGGCGCGCTGACGGGCGAGTACAAGATGTTCCCCGAAGGAGGCACACCCATCGCCGACCTCGTGGCCGCGGGCGACGCCATCGGCACCCTGGCCCTGGGCGAGTGGTGCTCGGCCGACGCGGCGCGCTGGCTCGACACCCAGTGCAAGGTGCCGTGCACCGTCCTGGACATGCCCTTCGGCCTCAAGGCCACGGACCGTTTCATCGACACCCTGCGCAAGGTCGGCGGCGTGAGCGTACCCGAGTCGGTCGCCTTCGAGCGCGGCCAGCTCGTGGACCTCATCTCCGACATGCACCAGTACTTCTACGGCAGGAAGGTGGCTCTGGTCGGCGACCCCGACCAGGTCATCGCCCTGACCGAATTCCTGGTCTCCATCGACATGTTGCCCATGCACATCGTCACCGGCACGCCGGGGTCCAAGTTCGAGAAGCGCATCGACGAGATCACGGCCGAGGCCAAATACAAGGCCAACGTCAAGGCCGGCGGGGACATGTTCCTGCTGCACCAGTGGATCAAGAACGAGCCCGTGGATCTCATCATCGGCAACACCTACTGCAAGTACATCGCCCGCGACGAGGACATCCCGTTCCTGCGCTTCGGCTTCCCCATCCTCGACCGCGTCGGCCACCAGTACTTCCCGACGGTCGGGTACAAGGGCGGGCTGCACATGCTGACCAGGATTCTCGACCTGATCCTGACCCGCACGGACCGCGACGAAACCGAAGAGAAGTTCGAACTCGTCTACTGATTGCCCGGCGGCGGGACTTTCCCGCCGCCACCCAAGGAGCCGATCATGACATTTACGCCCCCCCAGAGAACCCGGCCCCTCGTGGCCGTCGCGAGCAGCACCGGGACGACCGTGGACACCCACCTCGGACATGCCCGGGAATTCCGGATCTACGGCAGCGACGAAGGGGTGGTCGGCCTGATCGGCACACGGCCCGCTCCCCAGCCCGGTTCCGGCGACGCCCGCTGGGAGGGCGTGGCCGAGATCCTTTCGGACTGCTCGTACCTGCTGGTGGCCGGGGTGGGGCGCAAGCCGCTCGAAATCCTGGCCGAGAGAGGGCTGACGGTCATCGAGGCCGAAGGCTACGTGCAGAGCCTCGTGCGGCAGCTTTACGGCGGCATAGAATAAACATTTCAATATAGTGGAGAGAGAGATGGCCATTCCTGAGAGACAGATCCTGGTGTGTCAGAGTTTCAGGGTCGGTGGCGACCCCAAGGGCGTCTGCTTCAAGCAGACCGACGGCTTCCTGCAGTACCTGGAGGAGGAGATCCTGGCCCGGGGCCTCGACATCCTGGTCACGGCCACGGGCTGCATGAAGCTGTGCGAGAAGGGCCCGGTCATGGTCGTCCAGCCCGACAACTGGTGGTTCGGCGGAGTGAACAGCGAGGAGGCCATCGACGCCATCCTGGACGGCATCGAAGCGGGCGAGCCCTGCGCCGAGTATTCCCTCGGCTAGACTCGGAACACAATTTTCGTCCCCCGGCCCCGCCCGGGCGCACCTCCCTCATTACCGGGGCGGGTCCGGGGGTACGGAAGCGAGAGCGCGGCCCGCAGGAGCCGCACCAAGGAGCACACCATGAACCAGACCATACTCGACGAAAGAAAAAGCCAGGTTCACCGCATCGGCGAAGAGCCCTTCGCCATGGCTTGCGACCGACCCAGCCTGGCCGGCGCGGTCAGCCAGCGCGCCTGCGTGTTCTGCGGCTCGCGGGTGGTGCTCTACCCTATAGCCGACGCCCTGCACCTCGTGCACGGCCCCATCGGCTGCGCCACCTACACCTGGGACATCCGCGGCGCTATCTCCTCGGGCCCGCAGTTGCACCGCCTGAGCTTCTCCACTGACCTGCAGGAAATGGACGTCATCTTCGGCGGCGAGAAGAAGCTCGAGGCAAGCCTTCGCGAACTGATCCAACTGCACGCCCCCAAGGCCGCCTTCGTCTACTCGACCTGCATCGTCGGCCTCATCGGCGACGACATGGAGGCCGTGTGCCGCCGCGTCGCGACCGATACGGGCATCCCGGTCCTGCCGGTCATGAGCGAGGGCTTCAAGGGCAACAAGCGCGAGGGGTATACCGCGGCCTGCAAGGCCATGTTCCAGCTGGTCGGCACGGGCGACACGGCGGGCATCTCCCCCATGAGCGTGAACATTCTGGGCGACTTCAACCTGGCGGGTGAGACGTGGATCGTGCGCGAATATTTCCGCAGGATGGGCGTGGAGGTCGTGGCCAACATCACGGGCGACGGCCGCGTGGACGACATCCGGCGCTGCCACGGCGCGGCGCTCAATCTGGTGCAGTGCTCCGGGGCGACCATGGAGCTCGCCAAGATGATGCAGGCGGAATACGGCACGCCCTTCCAGCGGGTATCCTACCTTGGCGTGGAGGATATGGCCGACTCCCTGTACAAGGTGGCCGACTTTTTCGCGGACAAGGACCCGTCCATCAAGGCCAGGACCGTGGAACTCGTCCGCGCGGAGCTTTCGGAGCTCATGCCGAAGCTGGCGGAGCTCAGGAAGGATCTGGAAGGCAAGAAGGTCGCCATGTACGTCGGCGGGTCCTTCAAGGCCTTTTCTCTCATCAAGGCCTTCCGGCATCTGGGGATGCGGGTCGTGGTCGTGGGCTCCCAGACGGGAACCGAGGAGGACTACAAGGAACTGGCCGAGATTTCCGACCCCGGGACCATCATCGTCGATGACGCCAACCCCCTGGAGCTGGCCCAGTTCATCAAGGAGAAGGACGTCGACGTCTTCGTCGGCGGCGTCAAGGAGCGCCCCATCGCCTACAAGCTGGGCGTTGGCTTCTGCGACCACAACCACGAGCGCAAGATCGCCCTGGAAGGGTTCGTCGGCATGTACAATTTCGCCAGGGAGATTCACGCCTCGGTCATGAGCCCGGTCTGGAGGTTCATGCCCCGGCGTTCCCCCGTCCGCGCGGCCTGCGCCGCCAAGGAGGCCGTCAATGGCTGAGAACTACGTATCCACCACCAACGCCTGCAAGATGTGCACGCCCATGGGCGCGGCCCTAGTCTTCAAGGGCATCGAGAACGCCGTCCCCTTCCTGCACGGCTCCCAGGGCTGCGCGACCTACATGCGCCGCTACATCATCAGCCACTACCGCGAACCCGTGGACATCGCCTCCTCGGCCCTGGGCGAGAAGAGCGCCGTGTACGGCGGCGGGCCGAACCTGAAGAAGGGCATCCTGAACGTCATGCGCAAGTACGACGTGTCCCTGGTCGGCGTGGCCACGACCTGTCTGACCGAGACCATCGGCGACGACGTGGGGCGCTACCTGAACGAGTTCCGCGAGGAGTTTTCCGACCTGTCCCTGCCCGAGCTGGTCCACGTGTCCACCCCGAGCTACTCGGGCACGCACATGGAAGGCTGGCACGCGGCCGTGCGCTCCCTGGCCGACCAGGTGGTCAGGGAGAAGGGCAAGGCCCACGACGGGGTGAACCTGCTGCCCGGCTTCCTCTCGCCGGCCGACTACCGTTTTCTGAAGGCCCTGGGCCAGCGCGCGGGCGTGCGCTTCACCATGCTGCCCGACCTGTCCGAAACCATGGATGGCGTGATCTGGGACGACTATCACAGCCTGCCCGACGGCGGCACCCCCGTGGCCGAGATCCGGGCCATGGGCGGCGCGGCCGGGACGGTCGAGTTCGGCATGTCGGGCGGGCTGTTCGAGTCCGCCGCCGGAGTGCTGGAGCGCAAGTTCGGCGTGCCGGCGCGGCGGACCACGATGCCCATCGGCCTGCGTGCGACGGACCAGTTCATGGACGTCCTGGCCGAATTCGCCTCCTGCGACATGCCGGCCAAGGACGCCTTCGACCGCGGGCGTCTGCTCGACGCCATGGTCGACGGGCACAAGTACATCTTCGGGAAAAGGGCGGTGGTCTACGGCGAGGAGGATTTCGTCGTGGCCCTGTGCTCCTTCCTGGGCGAGATCGGCATCCAGCCCGTCCTGGTGGCCACAGGTGCCAAGAGCGACCGTTTCAGGACCGCCGTGACCGCGGCCCTGGCCGAGGTCTGCCAGACCATGCCGGTCATCCGCGACGACGCGGACTTCAAGGACATCGAGGACGAGGCCGCCGAGCTGAACCCCGACCTGCTGGTGGGGCACAGCAAGGGCTACAAGCTGGCCCGGGCCAGGAACATTCCGCTCATTCGCGTGGGTTTCCCCATCCACGACCGCTTCGGCGGCCAGCGCATCCTGCATGTCGGCTACGAAGGGGCGCTGGCGCTTTACGACAAGCTGGTCAACGCCGTCCTGGAGAAGAGCCAGGACGAATGTCCGGTCGGATACGGCTATCTCTGACACCTGAAGCTCAACACGTTACCAAGGGAGGACGCCATGTCCGAAGCCAAAGACAGATCCAAGCATCCCTGTTTCAATAAGAGTTCCTCCGGTTCCTGCGGCCGCGTGCATCTGCCTGTGGCCCCGGGCTGCAACATCCAGTGCAATTACTGCAACCGCAAGTACGACTGCGTGAACGAGTCCCGCCCCGGCGTGACCAGCGCCGTGCTGCCGCCGGACAGGGCCGTCGAGTACCTGGACGAGGTGCTGGAGAAGGAGCCGCGCATCACCGTGGTCGGCATCGCCGGGCCCGGCGACCCCATGGCCGAGGCCGAAAAGACCATCGCCACCATCGAGCTCATAAACGCCAAATACCCCGACATGCTCTACTGCCTGTCCTCCAACGGCCTGGCCCTGCCCGAGCATGTGGACCGCCTGGTCGAGCTTGGCGTGACCCACGTCACCGTGACCATGAACGCCGTGGACCCCGAGATCGGGGCGAAGATCTATTCCTGGGTCAGGGTCGGCAAGGTCGTCTACCGGGGCGTGGACGGGGCCAGGATGCTTCTGGAGAGGCAGCTCGAATCGATCCGCCTGCTCAAGGCCAGGGGCGTGACCGTGAAGGTCAACAGCATCGTCATCCCCGGCGTGAACGATCACCATTTGGCGGAAGTGGCCAGAGTGGCGGCCGAGCTCGGTGCCGACATCCAGAACCTCATCCCGCTGCACCCCACGGCAGACACGCCGTTTGCGGGCATGGACGAGCCGTCCAAGGAGCTGATCCACGAGTTGCGGGCCAAAAACGGTGAGACGATCCTGCAGATGACCCATTGTCGCCGCTGCCGGGCCGACGCCGTGGGCCTGTTGTGCTCGGACCGCTCCAGCGAACTCATCCCGACCTTGAACGCACTGGCCTGCGGGTCGAAGAAAACAGCCAGGCCATACGTAGCCGTAGCCTCCCGCGAAGGCCTGCTCGTCAACATGCACCTGGGCGAGGCGCCGTCCTTCCAGATCTGGGCGCCGCAGGGCAAGGGCGCGCGCATGATCGAGGAGCGGACAGCCCCGGAAGTCGGCTGCGGGCCGGACCGCTGGCGCAAACTGGCGGAAATTCTGCATGACTGTTCGCTGGTGCTGGTCGAGGCGGCGGGCAAGCAGCCCAAGCAGGTGTTGGGCGAAGAGGGGATTTCCGTGCTGGAATGTTCCGGTCTCATCTCCGACATAGTTGCCGAGCATTTCCAGGGAGGGAACATCACCCGCTACAGGATCCGCAGCCACAAGGCGGGGTGCGCAGGAATGGGAACGGGGTGCGGATGATCCGTGCTGGACGATCATGACGATATGAATCGGCGGCCGGGATGCCCGCCGCCGATTCAGCGGCATGAACCAGGACGGCCGCCACGATTTCCCCGGCGTCCCCCCCCGTTTTTCCATCCGGTGGAGACACGTCGCCTGGCCCTTGTCCTACAGGATGCGTTTTGAAGGTCAGCGGTGTCTGACCGCTTTGATTCATTCGCAATACGGTTGTTTTTCCAGCGTTTCCGATTGAAATGCATGAGAAATTGATGTAAGACGCTATTGTCTGAAGGAAGGGCGGCTGCTTCCGTTGTTCTGCTGAAAAGATGTAGTAAGTTGAATTTACAGGATAAAGTTTGGTTTATCGGGCCGCATTCTTCCTTGACCTGTGTCTGCTTCAACCGTATGGCAAGGCCCATGAAGAAAAGAGCTTTTTTGACCTGTCTGTGTTTTCTTCTTCTCCTCGTCTCCGCCGGACAGGCTGGACCCATCGAGGTCGCCTCCGCGCCTTCCGGGTCACATGTCTACAGGGCTTCCATCGGACCCCGCCCCAAGGTCAAGCCCGTTCCTGCGGCTGCCGCGGCGGAAGCGTCCAAGGCCCAGGCGAAGGCTCCGGAAACGACGGCACCTGTTCCCGCTGCGGCTAACGTCGCCGCAACCGCTCCGGTTTCCGCTCCTGCGGTTGCCGAGGTGAAGTCCGCACCTGAGAAGCCGGGGAAGAAGTCGACCGCCTCGTCCCGGGCCAAGGCTGTCAAAACGGCCGCCATCGCGCCCGCCGCTGCGCCTGCGACCGAGGTCAAGAAGGCTGTCGAGGCGCCAAAGGACGCGCCTGCGGTCAAGGCCGCACCCAAAGGGGAGCCGCCTGCGTCGGCCAAGGAACTGTTCCTCAACGTCAAGTCGGCCATTCTCATCAACATGACCACGGGCCAGGTCTACTACGAACACAACGCCGACAAGTCCATCCAGCCCGCCTCCATCACCAAGCTCCTGACGCTCTACCTGATTCGCGAAGCCATTGCCCAGGGCCGGATTTCGCCGAATACGCCCATTCCCGTCAGCGTCCAGGCGGTCAAGACCGGCGGCTCGCGCATGCGCCTCAAGCGCGGTGAGAAGGTCCCCCTGAGCGAACTCATCAAGGGCATCAGCGTGGTCTCGGCCAACAACGCCTGCGTGGCCGTGGCCGAGTACATGGGCGGCGGAGACCCGTCGAAGTTCGTGGCCCAGATGAACGACAAGGCCAGGAAGATCGGCATGACAAGCAGTCGCTTCAGGAACCCCAGCGGCCTGCCCGACAGGGCGCAGCTCTCCACGGCCAGGGACATCGCCAAGCTATCCATGAACTATCTGCGCACGTTCCCCGAATCGCTGCAGATTCACTCCATGACCACCCACACCTTCCACGGGTCGACCCACCGCAACGCCAATTCGCTCCTGAAGACGTACAAAGGGGCGGACGGGCTGAAGACCGGCTTCGTCTGCGAGGCGGGGTACAACATCACCGCCACGGCCAAACGCGGCAACACGCGCCTCCTGGCCGTCGTGCTCGGGGCTCAGAATTCGGCCGTGCGCCAGCGGGAGACCGCCAAGCTGCTCGATTTCGGGTTCAAGAGGGTGGAACGTGAGAACGGCCTCGGCAACCGGGCGTCAGGTCCGTCCAAAAAGCCCAAGGCCTGAACTGCGCGACGGGGACTGAGCCCCGAAAGAAGAGAAGGGATTTTGGCGACAAAATCCCTTTATTTATGGTTCGCCGGACAAGGGGTGTTCCTGGGGAAAATCGTCCCGGGGGCTGCCGGCCATGAAACGGGTTCCGGACTTCTGGAGCAGATGAGCGGGCCCGGCAGGCAGTTCGGGGCCCGGCAGTTCCGACGATCAGAACCTCTGCGAGGCGGCCTGCTTGAGGGGCAGGAGGTCGTCGAACTCGACGCCGACGTAGAAAAGACCCATCAAGGATACCGTGTCGAGCTGACCCCAGCGCACTGTGCCGTGCACCTCGTCGAGGCCCCCGAAGCGGTCCGCTTCGGATTCCGCACCGGTGGCGATGATGACTCTGGCGCCGGTGGGGAAATCATAGTCGGCTTCGATGAGCACCCCGCCTCGCCCGATGTTGATGATGCGGGCCGAAATGAACATGTCGGCTTCCTTCTCGGGGATGACGCGGCATGGGAGCAGGCATCCGTACCGTTCCCATTTTCTGTTCCGGGGCGTCTCGTCTGGCATTGCTGTGTTCCTGGGATTGTGAATGCACGGGTGATGAACAATCAGTATCTCCCTGTATCCATAGAAGACCAGAGGATACAAGACAAGTAGAATAGGGCTGGGTTATTGCTCCGTAAGCAAAATTCTTGTCGGCAGTTCCGCCTCCAGGGCGATGCCAATATGGTAAAGGGAGCGCCCGGCTTTCGCGGCGGCCTGGCTCCAGCGAACGGTACCGCGCATCGTCTCGGCGAACTCGAACAGGAGGGAGTCGTTGCCGTCCTCCAGGGTTATGGAGACGCGCTCGTTGGCGATGAAGCTCTGCTCCGCGGCGAGCATGAGCCCGCCCGGGCTCAGGTTGACGATGCTGGCCCTGGCCGGGTTCGGGATGCCGTGTGAATAGCTGATGGTGCAGGGCACCTCGACGGGCTGTCGCTCCCAACGGCGGTTGTTGCCGGTCATGTTTTCTCCTCGGCACTCTGAGGGTTACGGCGTTCGGGTGCCGGTTCGAGCCGGACCGACTGCCTGGGATGTTGCGGCGGGGTACTTGAATCTCGGAAACAGTACGGCACCCGCATCGTCAGGATTCAATATGTACGTGTTCGTGCCGTTATTCAAGGCAATCTTCGCCTGCGAAGGCCGAGGCCGGCGCTCATTCAGTGTGACCTGCCCCCGGAGCGACTTCCGAAAGCTGGGCGAGGTCCAGGCCAAGAGCGAACTTGCCGGCGCGCACGTCTCGGACATCATCGCCGAGCCGACCCTGGCCCTGCAGCTCGGCGCCAAGGCGGAAGACCTGGCCAAGACCATCCATGCCCATCCCACCCTGGCGGAAGGGATCTTCGAGACCGTTCATCTGCTCTAGACCCCGCGTCATATATTCAGGGGGGGCCGATCTTGGTGCGCCCCCTGAAATAAATTCTTTCTTGAAAACAGCCTGTGCCGGCCGTCAGGACGGGCGTCCGGGCCGGGGCCGGGGCTGGACAAGCACCTGTTCCGGGGACTATGGCATTGAATCTGCTTAAAAGATATCCCAAGTCCCGAAAACTGGGGAGTTATGGGGAAACTGTGTATCACTTTGGGGCATCCGTTCGTGTCGGCGGTGTGTCAAAAAGGTGCATCCGGTACACCGCTTCCCCGGGACGGGTTTCCTCTCAACCGGACGGCTCGCCGTTCCTTACCGCAAAGTTGGGTATGCCTATGCAAATCTTTAATCTCGCTGATGCCGACCAGGGCTTCATTGACGAGGTCGAAGCCCGCAGCCACCAGAACGTCAAGACCTGCTACCAGTGCGGAAACTGTACGGCCGGATGCCCGTACACCTTCGTCTACGACTACTCGGTCAGCCAGATCATGCGTCTGGTCCAGACCGGGCAGAAGGACGCCGTTCTGAAATGCCGGTCCATCTGGCTGTGCGGCTCGTGCCAGTCCTGCACCACGCGCTGTCCGAACAAGATCGACGTGGCGCAGGTCATGGACGTCTGCCGGCACATGGCGCGCGAGGAGGGCTACGCCACGGAGCGCTCCGTGAAGATCTTCGCCGACTCCTTCCTCGAATCCGTGGAACGCCATGGGCGTGCCTACGAACTGGGCCTCATGGCTTCGTACATGACCCGCTCGGGCCGCGTCTTCACCGACGTCGATCTCGCCCCGCAGGTGCTCATGCGCGGCAAGCTGCCGTTCAAGCCGCACCCGATCCAGGGCCGCGAGCAGGTGACGCGCATTTTCGAGCGGTTCCGCAAAGGAGGCAAAAATGCTTAAAGTCGCGTATTATCCGGGGTGCTCCGGGCAGGGAACGTCCCTGGAATACGACACGTCCACCCGCGCCGTCTGCAAGGCCCTGGACGTGGAGCTGGTGGACATCCCGGACTGGAGCTGCTGCGGTTCCTCGCCGGCCCACACCGTCAATCACGTCCTCTCCGCGGCCCTGTCGGCCCGCAACCTGGCCCAGGTCGAGACCATGGGCATGACCAAGGCCGCAACCCCCTGCCCCAGCTGCCTGACCAACCTGCGCACCGCGGCCCACAAGATGGACGACCCGGAGTTCAAGGACAAGGTCAACGCCCTGCTGGACGTGCCGTGCAGGAATGCCGTGGACACCCAGTCCGTGCTGCAGGTCCTGGCCGAGAACGTCGACCCGGAACTCATCAAGGGCAAGGTCGTCAAACCCCTCACGGGCATCAAGATCGCCTGCTACTACGGCTGCATCATGAACCGGCCGCCCGAGGTCATGCGCTTCGACCACCATGAGAACCCCATGGCCATGGACAACCTCATGGCGCTGCTGGGGGCCGAGGTGGTGCCGTTCCCCCTGAAGGTCGAGTGCTGCGGGGCCTCCTACGGCATCCCCCGGGGGGACATCGTGCACAGGCTGTCCGGGAAGCTCCTGGACGCCGGCCGCGACGTCGGCGCCGACGCCATCGTGACCGCCTGCCCGCTGTGCCAGATGAACCTGGACCTGCGTCAGGGGCAGATCAACGACGCCCTGCGCGAGAATTTCCGGATCCCGGTTTTCTACTACACCCAGCTCCTCGGCTACGCCCTGGGGATCGACCGCGCCGAGCTCGGCTTCGAGAAGCTCTGCGTGGATCCGAGGCTCGCCCTGGGCAGGATCAAACAACCGCAGCAGGCCATGTAGGGAGGGCGCGATGCGAATTGGTGTTTTCATCTGCCATTGCGGCAGCAACATAGCCGGCACCGTGGACTGTCCCTCCGTGGCGGCCACTGCCCTGACGTACCCCGACGTGGTCTTCTCCACGGACACGATGTACGCCTGCTCCGAACCGGGCCAGGACGCCATCATCCAGGCGGTCAAGGACAAGAACCTCGACGGCGTGGTCGTGGCCTCCTGCACCCCGCGCATGCACGAGCAGACCTTCCGCCGCGCCGTGGAGCGCGCCGGCCTGAACCGCTACATGTTCGAGATGGCCAACATCCGCGAGCACGTCTCCTGGATCGGCAAGACCAAGGACCTGAACACCGGCAAGGCCGCCGAACTGGTGCGCATGGCCGTGGAGAAGCTGCGGCGCAACCGGCCCCTCGTGGCCAAGCGCTTCGAGACGGTCAAGCGCGTGCTGGTCATAGGCGGCGGCGTGGCCGGCATCCAGGCGGCCCTGGACTGCGCCGACGGCGGCCAGGAAGTCGTCCTGGTCGAGCGCGAGCAGAGCATCGGCGGCAAGATGGCCAAGCTGGACAAGACCTTCCCCACGGTCGACTGCTCGTCCTGCGTGCTCGGCCCCAAGATGGTCGACATCGCCCAGCACCCCAACATCACCCTCTACACCTGCTCAGAGGTGGAGAGCGTGGGCGGCTACGTGGGCAACTTCCAGGTCACCGTCCGCAGGAAGTCCACCTACGTCGACTGGACCAAATGCACCGGCTGCGGCCTGTGCGTCGAGAAGTGCCCCAGCCGCAAGCACCCGGACCCCTTCAACGAGAATCTCTGCAACGCCCCGTCCATCAACATCCCGTTCCCCCAGGCCATCCCCAAGAAGGCGGCCATCAACGCGTCCTCCTGCCTCATGCTGACCAAGGGCAAGTGCGGGCTGTGCGCCAAGGTCTGCCCGGTCAAGTGCATCGACTTCGAGCAGAAGGACGAACTGGTCAACGTCGACGTCGGCGCCATCGTCGTGGCCACGGGCTACGACCTCTTCGATTGGCACAAGTACCCGCAGTACGGCGAAGGCCGCTACAAGGACGTCATTACGTCCATGCAGTACGAACGTCTGCTTTCGGCCTCGGGCCCCACGGGCGGGCACATCAAGCGCCCCTCCGACGGCAAGGAGCCCAAGAACGTGGTCTTCATCCAGTGCGTGGGCTCCCGCGACAAGTCCGTGGACCGTCCGTACTGCTCGGGCTTCTGCTGCATGTACACGGCCAAGCAGGCCATCCTGACCAAGGACCACATCCCGGACTCCCAGTCCTACGTCTTCTACATGGACATCCGCTCCCCCGGTAAGATGTACGACGAGTTCACCCGGCGTGCCATGGAAGAGTACGGGGCGCAGTACGTGCGCGGCCGTGTGGCCATGATCTATCCCAAGGGCGACAAGCTCGTCGTGCGCGGGGCCGATACCCTGGCCGGCACGCAGGTCGAGGTCCCGGCCGACCTGGTGGTCCTGGCCGTGGGCGCCGAGTCCGCCAAGGGAGCGGTGCAGCTGGGCGAAAAGCTGCGCGTGGCCCCGGATCAGTACGGCTTCTTCGTCGAGAGCCATCCCAAGCTGAAGCCCGTCGAGACCAACACGGCCGGCGTGTTCCTGGCCGGCGCCTGTCAGGGTCCCAAGGACATCCCGGCTTCGGTCGGACAGGGCAGCGCCGCCGCGTCCAAGGTGCTGGGCCTCCTGTCCAAGGCCATGCTGGAGTCCGACCCGGCGGTCTCGCGCGTCAACCCGGCCCGCTGCGTGGGCTGCGGCAAGTGCATCCAGACCTGCCCCTTCGGCGCCATCAAGGAAATCCAGGACCGCTTCGGCAACCCCAAGGCCGAGGTCATCGACACGGTCTGCCAGGGCTGCGGCATCTGCACCGTGACCTGCCCGCAGGGCGCCATCCAGCTTGAACACTTCACAGACAACCAGATCCTCGCGGAGGTGAATGCCTTATGCCCGCCCAAGATGTTCGCGAACTTCGAATAGTAGGCTTCCTGTGTAACTGGTGCTCCTACGGCGGCGCGGACACGGCGGGAGTGGGGCGGTTCACGCAGCCCACGGACCTGCGCATCATCCGCGTCCCCTGTTCTGGCCGCATCGACCCGCTCTTCATCGTTCGCGCCCTCATGAACGGTGCCGACGGCGTGCTGGTCTCGGGCTGCCATCCCCGCGACTGCCACTACGCCGAGGGCAACTTCTACGCCCGGCGCAGGCTGGAGATGCTCAAGCGCTTCCTGCCCATCACGGGCATCGACGAGCGCCGCTTCGAGTACACCTGGGTCTCGGCTTCGGAAGGGCAGCGCTGGCAGCACGTGGTCACGGAGTTCACCCGCCGCATCCACGAACTCGGCCCGGCGCCGAGCTTCAACCCGAAAAGCGACGTGGACTGGAACGCTCTGGCCGTGAAGGCCAGCCAGGGGCAGGGATGTCCCTGTCACGGTTCGATTCAAGCATAGGAGGACACATGTCCCAATTGGATGATCTCAAGACAGCCATCAAGAGCCGGCTCGGCGAGCTCGAGTGCGTCATCGGCTGGGAGCAGGGCTACGACCCGCTCCACGCCACGCCGCTCTTCATCCGCTCCGAGGCCGATCTGGACCGGCTCATCATAGGCCCCCTGGCCGTGCACAATCTGGCCACCTACCTGACGGGCTGGAAGGGCAAGAAGGTCGGCGTCGTCGTCAAGGGATGCGACAGCAGGAGCGTCATCGAGCTCATGAACGAGAAGCTCGTCAGCCGCGACGACGTCGTCATCTTCGGCCTGTGCTGCGACGGCGTGGTCAGCCAGCGCAAGATCCGCGCGGCCCTGCCGGCGGACCCGGGCTTCGTCGAGTCCGTGGAGATCGGCGCCGACTCCCTCAAGGTCACCGTGGCCGGCCAGGCCGCGACGCTCAGGCTGGCCGACGTGCAGGCCGACAAGTGTCTCGTCTGCGACACTCCCGACGCCATTGTCTCGGACTTCCTCATCGGCAAGGCGCACACCCCGGCCCCGGCCCCGAGCCTGAAGTGCCAGGACGAGTTCGAGGCCAAGTCCGACGCCGAGAAGTTCGCCTTCTGGCAGGAGACCATGGGCCGCTGCATCCGCTGCTACGCCTGCCGCAACGCCTGCCCCATGTGCGTCTGCCGCGACTACTGCATCGCGACCAGCCGCGACCCCCTGTGGGTCAGCCAGGAGAACCTGCCGTCCGAGAACATGATGTTCCAGATGATCCACGTGTCCCATCTGGCCGGACGCTGCACCGAGTGCGGTGAATGCGAGCGGGCCTGTCCCGTGGACATCCCGCTCATGCTCCTGCGGCGCTACATGAACAAGCAGGTCAGGGACGTGTTCAAGCACGAGGCCGGCAAGGCCCTTGATCAGACACCGCCGCTCCTGACCTTCAAGGTCGAGGAAGAGCGCATCAACGAGCGAGGCTGGTAATGGAAAAATTCATCACCAAGGACAACCTGTACCGCCTGGCCGAGGAACTGGCCGCCACCTGCCGCGTGCTGGCGCCCGTGGCGGACTGCGGCACCGTGACCTTCCGCCGCTTCCAGCCGGGCATGGTCCTGGACCTGCACTCCCGCATGGCCGCCGTGTCCCCCAAGGCCGCGACGTTCCCGCAGACCGAGACCCTGCTGGTGGTCAAGCGCGAAATCCCGGAAAAGAAACCGGAGATCATCGAGACCCTGCCCGAGGGCAAGAACGTCGTCTTAGGCTGCCGTCCCTGCGGGGCGCGCGGCAAGCTGATCTTCGACCCGGTCTACGAGACCGACAAGATCAAGGACCCGTATTACCTGCAGCGCCGCCGCAACACGGTCTTCATCTCCCTGGCCTGCGACCGGCCCGAGACGACCTGCTTCTGTCACAGCGTGGGCAGCGGCCCGGCCGACCCGAGCGGCTCCGACGTGCTCCTGACCCTGGTGGGCGAGGGCTACGTGGCCCGCTCCGTCACGCCGGAGGGCGAGGAGATCATGAAGTTGGCCCTGTTCTCCGACGCCGGCGACAAGGGCAAGGAGGCCGACGCCAAGAACGCCAAGGCGCGCGAGATGATGGGCGAGGCCCACGACTACGCGTCGGCCCCGGCCAAGCTCCTGGCGCGCTTCGACGACATGGACTTCTGGCTGGCCCAGTCGGCCAAGTGCATCTCCTGCGGGGCCTGCACCTACATGTGCCCGACCTGCTACTGCTTCAACATCACGGACGACGACCTGGGCCTCTCCAGCCAGCGCATCCGCACCTGGGACAACTGCATGTCCCACACCTTCACCCTGGAGGGCAGCGGCCACAACCCGCGCTCGACCAAGGCCCATCGTCTGAAGAACCGCGTCGGGCACAAGTTCAGCTACTACCCGGACCTGCACAAGGGCGTCATCGCCTGTTGCGGTTGCGGCCGGTGCATCAAGCAGTGCCCCACCGGAGTCGATATCAGGCAGATCGTCAAAGCCGCACAGGAGTACGCCGAATGAACGCCAATCCCTATCTCCCGGACATGGCCACCATCGTCGAGGTGATCCAGGAGACCCACAACATCAAGACCTTCCGCATCGTGCTCAACAACGAGCAGCGCATGAAGGACTTCACCTTCCGGCCCGGCCAGGTGGGGCAGCTCTCGGTCTTCGGCGTGGGCGAGTCGACCTTCGTCATCAACTCCTCCCCGACCCGCAAGGACTACCTGCAGTTCAGCGTCATGCGCGTCGGAGAGGTCACGTCCCGCCTGCACCAGCTCCAGCCCGGCGACCAGATCGGCGTGCGCGCCCCCCTTGGCAACTCCTTCCCCGTCGAGGACCTGAAGGGCAAGAACATCGTCTTCGTCGGCGGCGGCATCGGCATGGCCCCCCTGCGGACCCTGTTCACCTACATGCTCGACAACCGTAAGGATTACAAAGATATAACTCTTCTCTACGGCGCACGCAGCCCCGCCGACCTGACCTACAAGGCCGAGTTGCCCGAGTGGACGAGCCGCAAGGACGTCAACACCGTCCTGACCATCGACAACCCGTCCGAGGGTTGGGAGCACAAGGTGGGGCTCATCCCCAACGTGCTGCTGGAGATCAACCCCAAGCCCAAGAACACCGTGGCCATCACCTGCGGCCCGCCCATCATGATCAAGTTCACCCTGCAGGCCCTGAAGAAACTGGGCTTCGAGGACCAGAACATCATCACCACGCTGGAGAAGCGCATGAAATGCGGCGTGGGCATCTGCGGGCGCTGCAACATCGGCACGAAGTACGTCTGCATCGACGGTCCCGTCTTCACCTACGCCCAGCTCAAAGAGCTGCCCTCGGAACTCTAGGAGGTTTTATGGCTGGAATATTCAAGGCGACGGACATCCTCCTGGCCGCCCAGGAAGTCGAGACCAGGGGCGAGGTCTTCTACAACCGCCTGGTCGAGACCACGACGGAACCCAAGCTGAAGGACCTGTTCAGTTTCCTGGCGGGGGAAGAGACCAAGCACCGCGAGATCTTCGCCAAGCTCTACGAGCGCGTGGGCGAGGTGGAACTCCCGGCCTGGGCCGAGGAGGACGAGTATGTGGACTACCTCAAGTTCCTGCTCGATTCCCACACCCTGTTCCGCCTGGGCGACGTGGATCATCTGAAGCAGTTCATGGGCACGGCCGAGGAGGCCATCGAGACGGCCATGGGCTTCGAGAAGGACACCATCCTCTTCTTCGTGGAGATGCAGGAGTTCGTGCCCGAAGGGGAAAAGAAATACATCAAGGCCTGCATCGACGAGGAGCGCTCCCACCTGCGCCTCCTGGCGAGCATGCTGCGCAAGTAAACGGCTTTCTCCTCCTTGCGGGGCTCCCGGGCGAAAGTCCGGGGGCCCTATTTTTTTGGCGCCGGACCGTCGGGGCATCGGTGATGCCGCGAGGTAGAGCGAAGGAGCCGTGCAGTGCGGAAGGGGGCGGGGTCAGAATTCGAGGCGGCCGGCGTCACCCAGGAAGCTGACCGTGGTTTTCCGGCGGCGGCCGTTGTCCACGAGGATCACGGAGTAGAATCCCTTGGGCAGGACAATTTCGAGGGCCTTGCGTGGGCTCGCCTCGTAGGGGCCGAAGCGCTTGGCGGTCTGGTCATTGGTCAGCCACAGGGTGATGGGCCTGGCGGTGACGATGGTCAGCGTGCCCAGGGAGGCGTCACGGCGGGGTGGCTGGGGTATGGCGGCCGCAGGGCGTGTGTCCGGCGCGGAGAGTGCCGCAGTGGCGTTGACCGGGTTTGCCGCCGGGGCGGCACTGCCGGCGGAGGCGTCTTCGTTCGGTGCATCGGCGGTGGGAGTGGCTGAAGGTGCCCGGTCCGAAACGGGTTGAGGAGCCGCAGCAGCTGCAGTCGGTTCGGGCTTGTCTGCGGGCTCGGTCCGCACCGGTTCCGCGGCCGGTTGCGTCCGCGGGGCTTCCGCGGCTTCGGGCGGTGCGTCTTGCGCCGGGGCGG